>Ga0181569_10001922_pt1 | contig 16425 bp, 12 predicted proteins | sample 101ome_19_FD_132452 | JGI IMG/M metagenome (GOLD analysis project Ga0181569, IMG submission 132452) | Coastal salt marsh microbial communities from the Groves Creek Marsh, Skidaway Island, Georgia - 101405AT metaG (megahit assembly) | ecosystem: Environmental > Aquatic > Marine > Intertidal...
CTTTTCGATTTCCGACATCACGGCATCCGCTCCGCCGGCGAGCCGGATGAAGCGCTCGGCTTCTTCAACTGGCGAAAGTGCGCGCAGCGATGTCGGATTTCCGTCGAACCATCCAGTCGTGCCGACAAAATACGCACGGACCGCGTAGGCCACACACCCGTAATATTCACGCAGATATGGCTTTTCCGCCAGTTCCGGGGGGAGTTTCACGCTGTGGGCCAATTGATCCATGGTCATACCGGCGTCCATTCCCTTGCGTGTCTCATTGACAACGTGGCGAATTGCGTCGCGGTAATCCGTCAATATCTCCCGTATCGTATCTTCTCCATGGAGGGCTTTGGTGTGGCCTGGGGCAAGAATCTCGGGCTTGAAAGCCATCAGCTGATCCAGTGTGTCTGCCCAGGTGTCGAAGTCTCGATATTCGGTTCCACGGATGGCATAGAGGTTCGGGAAGGAACGATAGAAATTGTCTCCACTGAAAAGCGCCTTCTTGTCAGCATACCAGACAACCATGTGGTCCGGGGTTTCGCCCGGTGCCATCGCCAATTGAAGCTCAAGGCCACAGGTCGTTATGGTTTCGCCCGCGCGCCCGATACGACGCGTCGGCGGAAGGATGCCCGCCCCCATGCCTTTCAGCGGGCGATCGCCGGGGCCGACTCCGATGCCTATGATTTCGTCCGGGTACGATAGACCAATACCGAACTGGCGCTTGGTGCGGGCCTGCTGGGCCTTCACCGGGCGTGGATGCGGTGTTTCTTCGATCAAAGGGTCACCGGAGGGGATATCGCTGGCCAAGATTTCGGGATTGGCCCCTTCTGCGAAGACGCTTGCTCCCGAGACGTGATCGCGATGCGAATGGGTCAAGATGATGGTTTTGACCGGAAGATCGGAAATCTTGCGGAACTCAGCCAGGACATTGGTTGCTGCTGTGGTTGTTTCGGTCGTATCGACAATGACGACACCATCGTCGCCAACGATCATATAGACGTTCGATGCCGCGAACCCGAAGGCCATGTAGATATTGTCGGCCAGTTGAACGACTTCTTTTTGGAAATATTCCGGATGGGCTTTCAATTCCGGGTGCATTGCATCCCCTCCTGTTCGGTTTTCTCTAGTCGTCTGGGCAGCTGGGTCGGTGAACTTCCAGCCTGACATACCTATCAGCGAATCGCCAACCTTGACGATTTCGATAAACTGAAATTAGCATGTCGGGATCCCAATATCAAGAATCCACCCAAGAAATTTTGCTATATCACATAAATTTATCGCATTTTGGATCCTTGAAGCTTGAAATGGGATCCCAAGTGTGCGATATCTTCTCTACACTCCGAAGCTGAGAAAAGCGGGGTGCAGGTGTTTGGCAGAGGGTGGTCAGGAAGAATGACGCGAAAGAATATTCTTTTCATTATGTGTGATCAGCTCCGGTACGATTACCTTGGCTGCACCGGTCACCCGACGATCAAGACACCGAACATCGACGCGCTCGCTGCGCGGGGTGTGAACTTTACCAACACGTACTGTCAGGCGCCGACATGCGGACCCTCGCGCGCTAGCATGTATACCGGGCGCTACATGTCATCAAACGGCACATCCGTGTTACACGCACCACTGCGTGTCGGCGAAATGAACATTGGCGACCACCTGAACCCCCTTGGCGTCCGTACGGCTCTGATCGGAAAATCCCACATTATTCCTGATGTCGACGGGATGCAGCGGCTGGGAATTGATCCAAGAAGCGATCAGGGTGTAAATCTGTCCGAGGCCGGTTTTGAAATCTTCGAGCGCGACGACGGGATCCATCCCGACGCAATGGTGAAACCGGGATTGCGGTATAATGATTACCTGCGGTCCAAGGGATACGATGACGACAACCCGTGGCACTGGGCCGCGAACGCAGTGGAGACCGAGAACGGCGTCCGTTCGGGCTATTTCAACGACAGCGTCGATCGGCCGGCGCGTGTGGCCGAGGAGGATTCCGAAACACCATACATGACCCGGCGGGCCATGGAGTTCATGGAGCAAGATGACGGTGAGACGCCGTGGTTGTTACACCTGTCTTATATCAAGCCGCATTGGCCCTATGTAGCACCCGCACCCTATAACGACATGTACAGCGCCGACGATGTCGTCCCGGCGGTCCGCGCAGACGATGAGTTGAAGGATCCCAATCCGCTGATGGGGTTGTTCCGAACCCGGATGGGCGCCAAGACCTTTGCCAGACAAGAAGTGCGGGAAACGGTGATCCCGGCCTATATGGGGCTTATTAGTCAGATAGATGATCAACTGGGTATCCTGTTTGACTTCATGGAGAAACGCGGTCTGCTTGATGAAACAATGATCGTCTTCACCTCAGATCACGGCGACTATCTGGGCGATCACTGGTTTGGCGACAAAGAGTATTTTCACGATCCAGCCGTGAAGATCCCATTGATTGTAGCTGATCCGAGCAGTGAAGCCGATGCCTCACGCGGGTCGACTGACGACGCTCTGATCGAGGGCGTCGATCTCCTGCCTACATTCGTTGATTACTATGGCGGTGAAATTCCGGTGCATGTGCTGGAGGGCCGGTCGCTCATGCCAAAACTTCGCGGAGAAGCCCCGCCTTGGAGGGAATTTGCGATCAGCGAATGCGACTATTCATTCCAGCTGTTTGGTCTGCAGGACGGCCGCACGCCGCTTGATTGCCGCTCGTATATGATCGTCGATGAGCGATGGAAATACATCCACGCGCCTGGTTTTGCTCCGGTGCTGTTCGATCTGGCTGAAGATCCCGAAGAACTGAACGATCTCGGGCTTAGCGATGATCACGCAGATATCCGTCAGGCCATGTTCAACAGGCTTGCCGGATGGTCGCTGACTTATCGACAACGGGTGGCCTGCTCGGAAGATCGGGCCCGCCGCATGTCTGGGATCGAAGAGGAGATCGGCGTGTTGATCGGGTACTGGAACGAGGACGACACTGTGGATCTTGATCCGGCCATCGTTCCGTCGCAACCGAAGAACCAAAAAGAATGAGTTGTGCCAAAAGGAGATCAAGAATTGTCAAAGCCACTCAACCTAGAAGACAAGATCCAGAATGCCGGCGGCGTCGTGAACATGCTTCGCGCGTCCAACTATGGTCCGCCCGTGTTTCCCGGTATTCCGCCTGAATTCACCAGTTGGCGCGACGAGCAGCAATCTTGGCGCACGTCGGTTTGCCTGCTTGAACTATCCTACCACATGACGGAACTGCACATACGCGGAGCAGATGCGAAAAAGTTCGTCTCGCAATTTGCCTCCAACCGGATGGACAATCTGGTGCCTATGCGCGGCAAGCAATTGGTCCTGTTAGACGAGACCGGTTATCTAGTCTCTGATTGCATCATGTTCTGCGAGGCGGATGATTTCCTGCGCATCGCGGGCCCGCCGACGGCCAGCAACTGGCTTCAGTTTCACGCCGAGAACACCGATCTGAACATCGAGGTGACCCGGAACGAAAACATGATCATACCGCGCGAACGGCGCGATGTTTTCCGGTTCCAATTGCAGGGGCCGAATGCGCTGGATCTGGTCCGCGAGGTCGCCGATGATGGACTTCCCGAGATCAAGTTCTTCCATATCGGAGAATTCAACATCGCGGGCCATACCGTACGCGCGTTGCGCCACGGCATGGCCGGCAAGCCGGGTTTCGAGATTTATGGACCTTGGGATGCGCTACAGGCGGTTCGCGCGAAAGTCGAAGAGGTCGGCGCCCGTTACGGACTGCGCAAGGCTGGGTCGCTGGCCTATGCGACGACGGGGCAGGAATCCGGCTGGATGGCGCGTCCCCTGCCAGCGATCTATACAGGCGATCACAACAAAAGCTTCCGTGAATGGCTACCCGCCAAATCGTTCGAAGGGAACGCCTCTATCGGAGGCAGCCTCGTGGTGAATGACGTTTCTGAGGTCTTTGTTGAGCCCTACGAACTCAGCTACGGGAAAATGGTGAACTTTGACCACGATTTTGTCGGCAGAGACGCGCTGATGGCACGCAAAACGAATGCGCGCACGAAGGTGACGCTTGAACTCAACTCGGATGATGTCTTTCGCGTGATGAAGGATTCGATCACTAAGAAGCGTCCTAGAACCAAGTTCATTTCACTGCCAATTGCGCATTATGCGACGTTTCAATGCGATAGTATCATGTTGAACGGCAACCGAATTGGGCAGTCGCACATGGCCTGCTTTTCCACGAACGCCGGCGCAATGCTGACGACAGCGCTGGTCGAGAACGACGTAGCGGAGATCGGACGTGAAGTCATCCTGCTTTGGGGTGATGGATATTCGCATAGCTCGGCGGCCGAGGGTCACGAAATGGCGGAAATTCGCGCCAAAATCATGCCGGTTCCATATTTCGAGAAAGAAATCAAACGTGACTGACGAATAATCGAACCGACAGAAAAAAGGGAGGAACTAAAATGAAACTAATGACAATTGCAGCCGCTGCGGCCATGGGTCTCGTCGCAAGCACTGGTGTCGCACAGACGATCCTGTCAGCAGAAACAGGACCGCCGGGCACCGTGCCGTTTACGGCAATGACGACGCTTGCCGAGGTTGCTTCTGACGAAGGCATTGCGAACTTTCAGGTCTCGGACAGTCAGACGGCGACGAATTCCGTGCAAAACGTAGCCGAAGGCAAGACCGATATCGCTGTTATGCCCCTGATCCTGCCGTTCCTGATGCAAAGGGGTGCCGGACCTTACACCAAATTGGGCGCCGAAAAAGGGGCGGAACTGGTCTCCAATATCCGCGTGCTTCACACCTACAACTATGGTGGTTTCGGTCTCTATGCCTACAACAGCGCCAGCGTTAAGGGTTGGGACACGGTCGCGGGCAAAACCATCCTGAACGGACCACCGCGCGGCGCAGCGCTGACCAATAGTCGCGGTATCCTGACCCTGGTATCGGGGGCGGACGATGGCAAAGACTATAAGGGGATCCAGGTGAATTGGGGCCAGATGGCCAAGACCATTTCCGATGGCTCCGCCGATGGCATGATGCTTCCGGTCACATTCCCCGATGCCCGGATCACCCAGTCGCTGGCGGCAGGTGGCATGACGATGTGGTCTATCCCAAAAGACATCTGGGAAGGTGAAGGCATGCAGAAATACATCAGCAGCCCCGGTACCATCGGACTGGTCTTTGACTTGTCGAACCTGCCACCTCAGAAAGGCCTGACAATTGTCAGCGAAGACGGAATGTGGCGCAGCCCGTCCTCGGTGGGTGCAGAAGCCGTCCACAAGGATATGGATTTCGAGACAGCCAAGGCACTGACGGCCGCGGTGATAGCCAATACCGAGCAGTTTTTGACAAAGGTTCCCTATATGGCGACAACTAATGTCGGTTCCGTGGGGCTTGGAATGTGCGGTGCGGTACCGGTGAAATATCACCCGGGCGCCGTAGCTGCATATGAAGAGGCCGGCATAACGGTGCCTGACTGCGCCAAGCCATAAGCGCGATTCACAGGCTACCAACATTCTTCGGGGCCGCGGCAGTGTCGCGGCCCCTGAAATAACAGGGGCGACGAAGACGACATGTCCGATAGTGAAAAGACCGGTACAGCTTCGAACAGAGTTGCAGGAAGGTTGGTCTTCTGGCTTTCGGTGTTCTTTGTCCTGCTTGGAATGGTCAATGCCATGCCCGGTATTCCGGGGCTTGATCAATGGGTGATTGACGTTTCGGGAAATTCCGACCTAGTCATCAGAAAATTCCCATACGAGTACTATTATCCATTCGCGTTCGCTTTGATGATGGTGATCGTTGCTCTGCATCATTCCATCTGGCTCTCGTGGCGCGACAAGAGCAAATTGCGGCGCCGTTTGGGGATGTTGATGGATATCGCGCTTGTGTTCACGGCGCTGACGATTTCGCTGACGTATCTGGCGGAAATAGAATCCGTCTGTCTTGTTGATCAGTTCACCGGTGATCGGGCGCGGATGATCGCGGAGAGCTTCAAGATTGAAAAGGAAAACGCCGCACTATTCGGACTGCCGGAGCCGACGACCGTCGACGATCCGCAGTGCCTCAATACAACCGGCGGCTGGCTTGTGCTGATCGTCGGCGTGGCGATCGTAGTTTTTCTTGCCTACAACGTAAAAGTCTGGGGTTTGCCCCTTGTTCTCGTCGCGATCCTAATTGCGGCCTATACCATCATCACCGTTTTAGTCTGGTATTACTTCGGAACCGAGGACATCAATAAATATCTCGTCACGAAAATCGGTGGCGAGCCGCGAATGCTGTCCGATGGCAGGCCGCGCGTTCACGACATTCTGGTGAACAACGCATCCGGTTTGCTTGGCCGGTTCCTGGACATCATCCTGAACGAAATATTTCCGTACCTGATCCTGGGGGCGCTATTTGGCGCGTCGGCAGGTGGAAAGTCGTTGATCAAGATCGCATTTCGCTGGACGCGAAATCTTCGGGGGGGACCAGCGCACGCTGCCATCGTGTCATCGGCAATGTTTGGAACCATTTCAGGCGGCCCGGTTGTCAATGTTCTTTCAACCGGAACCTTGACCATCCCGATGATGATCCAGCGCGGGTTTTCGCGCGTGTTTGCCGGCGGGATGGAGGCCGCCGCGTCGTCCGGCGGGTCGATCATGCCGCCGGTCATGGGGGTTGCGGCGTTTATCCTCTCGGCGTTGACAGGGGTTCCCTATTCCGAAGTCATTATCGCGGCGGCCATTCCCGCACTGGCGTATTTTATGTGCTTGTTCTTGTCAGTTGTTTTCCAGTCCAGAAAGCAAAACATCCGGGCAATCGGTGAGCTGACCGACGAGATGCGGTTGTCGCGACAGGATATCTACAACCTGGTCATGATATTTCTGCCGATCCTGATCATCCTGTTCCTTCTTTTGACTTCCAAGGAACGTATTGGCTGCGGCCTTTTCGGTGGGTTGCTTGGGGTGGAGCGTGTTTTTTCCGAGAGTGGTGATTGCCAGGTGCAGAACCTTCCCTGGCTGCTGAAACTCGTCCAGAACGCGGCCGGTGACGCAGGCAGCGCCGGCTGGTGGGCCGTTATCGTTCTGTGTTTCGCACTGTTCCTGGATCCCGAAGTGCGGGCGCGGCCATCGAAAGTGCTGGATTCATTTGCAGATGCAGGAAAACTGATCTCGACCCTTTACCTGATGTTTCTGGCGGTCTCGATCATCGATTTCTGCCTGAAATTTACGGGCATGCCGTTCTTCATCTCGCTGGACGTCCTGCAATGGCTTCAAAGCCTGGATCTTGGGGGCGACGGATCGGTGGTGTTCCAGTTTATGGCCTTGTTCGTGACGATGCTGCTCGCCGTCCTGTTGGGTATGGGGATGCCGGCCGTACCCGCCTATATCAATGTCGCGCTGTTAATGGGGCCGGTCCTTACTGGTCTCGGGATCTCGGTTTTCGCCGCGAATATGTTCATCTTCTACTTCGCTGTCGCCTCCGCCATCACCCCGCCGGTTGCCGTGGCCGCGTTCGCTGCGGCCTCGATCACCAAGGCAGAGCCGATGTCGACGGGGTTCGCTGCGGTGAAGGTCGGCATCGTTATGTTCGTGATTCCGTTCGTCTTTGCGCTCTATCCGGAGATCCTGCTGATCGAAGCAGCGGTCATTGACCCGTCGACGAGCGCCGGGGCTGAGATAAACTATCTGCCTGGATATGATGCCAAGGTGCATCTGGGGCCATTGGCGTGGCTCCTGCTTCGCCTGTTTATCGCGCTCTATCTTTTGGCGAGTGCGCTCGCGCGGTTTGATCAAGCGAAACTTCCGATATGGGATTGCGTGATACGTCTTTGTCTGGCTGTTTTACTGATGGCCTCGCAACCCACTGTTCATCTCGCGGCGATCGCTGTGACCGCTATATGGCTGGGTCTGCATATTGTCCGAACCAGAAACTCGGACAATGCGCCTGCGGAGGCTGCCCCCGGGGCATGACCCGAAAATTCTGCCTGCCGTCTGGTCAGGCAGAACCGCGCGGTGCGCGGTCAGGGTGCGCTTTGATGAAATCGAGGTAGTCCAGAATGCCCTGCATGCGTGTGCGGGCAAAGGCGTTGGACGCAATCTAGGCTGCCTGGATCCGATTTTCCGGGGAAATCAAAAAGCTGGCGGGCTCGCAAAATAGGGGCATTTCGCGGTCGTTTATCCCGAACGATATATAAGCACCCATGTTGCGCGCCGTTTCTATGAGCACCTCGTATCCGAGCTCCACCTTTTCCAGGCCGAGTTCCAGCCTGGTCGCGTTTGCACGATCACTTTTATCTGCACTTGCCGCGATCGGCAGAACCCCCGCAGCGACAAAGCTTTCGTACAGGGATTCGAGTTCGGTCAGTTGCGCCTTGCAATGGGGGCACCACATGCCGCGGTAAAGAACCAACAGGCGGTAGGCGCTGCTGACCGGTGCATGACTGTGCCAGAGATCACCCTTCAGTGTCGCAATGCTGAAGTCCAGAATAACCTGACCGGTTGCCCTTGGTGTCGCCATTTATTCAGCTTCGTCGATGCCACCAGCACCCTGATCCAGATTGATGCCCGAATAGCTGATCAAATCGGTGAGCGTTAACTCCGCGTTCCTCTTTTCGAATACTTCGATGTACTCGATCATCGTATTCGAATGTTCCCGCATCATGGCTTCTGCCCGGACGGCATCACCTTTCTGAATAGCCTCGAAGATCACCTTGTGTTGGGAATTGCCAAGTTTCAGTCGGAACAGACTGCGCTGGATGCCTTCAGGCGTGGACAGCACCTGCTTGTCAAAAACCATCGAGCCGGATGCCAGCATGGGCATATGGCTGATCTGATCGCAGGTGTAGCCCACGAAATCGTTGCCGCAGTTGTCCAGGATCGTCTTGTGAAAAACGGCGTTTTGCTGCTGAAGATTTCGAAGTGAAGCGTCATCCAGATTGCCGGCCCGAATGAATTTGTCGATCTCGTCGATTGCGGCTTCCAGCGTTGGCAGGCGGTTGTGACGCCCCGATGATTGCGCCATCAGCCGCGCAGCAAGGCTTTCGAGATGGCCACGAACCTGAACGGCTTGCAAAATATCCTGCACCGTAGGGGAATGCACGAAATAGCCGCGCCCCTCGGCTCGGCGAAGAATGCCCTCGCGTTCGAGCAGGCGAAGCGCCAATCGAACCGGCGTGCGTGAAACTCCGTAGGTATCGCATAATTGCGCCTCGGACAGACGCATGCCATCATCGTAGGTACCTAGAAAAACGTCCCTGCGGATTTTGTTTGCGAGTTCGGTGTCGATGGATTCCATTAAGCCATAGAATACATATGGGATCCTAAAGTCAAGATATATAGTGATTTAGTTGAAGTATTGTGCAGATTATGCTTGATTTGGGATCCTTTTATGCTTGATTTGGGATCCTCAACGTGCAAATATTCCGATATATAGCGCTTGAATCAGCCACTCTGTTTTTGCCTTCTTCTTCTTGGGATCCCAAGGTGAAGGAATCGCTGAGGTGACCTGCGGGCGTAGTAACAAGGCTCAAAAGCGCTCGGGCCTTGGCCGGTATCTGTACTGATGGTGCCACTGCCGATGCGCCAATTGTCTAGGTCTGGCGCACGAGCGCGATATAGAGGAGAGGACCATGGTTGTGATCGTGCCTACGAACAAAAGCGTAGAGTCTTTGAAGGGCCTGCATCTGTATCACGGGGATATTTCGAATTGCTCGATGCGTGTCCGCATGACGCTGATCGAAAAGGGGCTAGATTGGGAGAGCCACCATATCGATCTGTTGAAGAAAGAAAACATTACCGATGAATATTTCGGGATCAATCCCAACGGGCTGGTGCCGACACTTGTGGATGACGGGGTCGTCCATATCGAGTCGAACGACATTATCGACTATCTGGATGAAACCTATCCCCATCCGTCCCTGCGCGCCGAAAACGATGCGGAAATGATGGAATGGCTGCACCTGGCTGCGGCCATCCATGTTCCCGCATGCAAGCCCTATGTCTACGCGACAAAGATCGCACCCAAGATCAAGAAAACTGCAGAAGAGCAAGCAAAATACGACACGCTGCAGAAAAATCAGGAGCTGAAGGAGTTTCACTCCAAGCACGCGGGCGAAAAGATTTTCGCAACCAGCGACTTCGATAAGGCCAACGCCATCCTGGCGGCATGTTTCACGAAACTGGAGGTCACGCTTGAAGGTCGCGTCTGGATCATGGGCGACCGGTTCACACTGGCGGATATTTCCTGGGTTCCGCTCTACTTCGTCATTTTCGGCTGTGGCTACGACTTCACCCCCTATCCGAACATTCGGCGTTGGGCTGCTGCATTCGAAGCGCGTGAAAGCTATCGCGACGGGGTGCTGAAATGGTGCCCAGATTTCTCAAAGGTCTGAGCCGGGTGAGCCTTTGAACGATCAAACGAGATATATTCGAATTCGTATCGAATGGGCAATACAATGACAGATTGGGAGCTGACGCATGAACGAAAAAACTAAGATCACGACGCTAAAGCACTTTATTGGTGGCGAGTGGGTCGATGCTGAAGGCGGGGCCACATTCGAAGATCTGAACCCTCTGGACGATAGCCTCTACGCGCTTGCCGCCAAGGGCACCGGTGACGACATGCGCAGAGCGGTGGCAGCCGCTAAGGCCGCATTCCCGGCCTACCGGGGAACTACGCCGACCGAGCGCGAACGCTTGTTGCTGCGCGTCGCCGAGATCATGGAAAAGCGCCAGAACGACCTTGTCGACTGCCTGATCGATGAAATCGGATCGCCTGTGAAAAAGGCAATGTTCGAGTTCACCAAGGGATTGACGATGGTCCGAGCGGCCGCCGGTATGTGCCGCAACGTCCGTGGCGAGACAATCCCCTCGGATCGGCCCGGCACGTTTTCGATGTCGATCCGTGAACCACTTGGCGTCGTAGCGGTCATTACCCCTTTCAATGTTCCGCTGATCAAGAACTCGCGGCTTGTGGCCAATGCGCTGGCGGTCGGAAACACGGTGGTTCACCTGCCGTCCGAAATGGCGCCGCACCTGTCAGTTCTATTTGCTGAAATCGTGGCTGAAGCCGGGTTCCCGGCGGGAACATACAACGTTGTGACCGGCCTCGGGGCCGAAATCGGTGACGACCTGACCAGCAACAAGGATGTGGATTTCGTCACCTTCACCGGGTCGACCGTCGTTGGTCAGCACATCAACGAAATCTGTGCGAAGAACAAGACGCCAAACACGCTAGAACTCGGCGGGAAAAGCCCGACGGTCATCCTCGCCGACGCTGATCTTGACAAGGTGATGCCGCTCGCCGCGCAATCGGTGTTCATGTTTGCCGGCCAAGCCTGTATCGCATCCAGCCGGTTCTACGTCGAACGGCCGCTCTATAAGGAATTCGTCAAGCGGTTTACGATGATCGTCGGAAGACTTGGCATGGGGGATCTGCGCGATCCGGATACAGTGATCGCTCCAGCAATCTCACCTCGCCAGCGTGAGCGGATCAAGACACATATCGAAGATGCAAAAGCAAAAGGCGCGACTGTTGTCGCAGGAGGTGCATGGGTGGGCAACCAGTGCCAACCGACCCTTTTGACCGGCGTCACTGAGGACATGACCGTCTGCAAGACCGAAACCTTCGGACCCGTAACGTCAATATATCCGATCGACAGCTACGAGGAAGGATTAGAAAAGGCCAATGATACGGATTACGGCCTTTCTTCGGCGATCTTCACGAAAGACATCGACAAGGCCTTTGACTTTGCACGGCATATCGGTGCGGGCATGTGCCACATCAACGGCCCGACGATCCATGACGAAGCGCATGTGCCCTTTGGCGGCAACGGCGAGTCCGGTGTCGGCCGTGAAGGAACTGATGCCGACATGGAAGCAATGACAGAACTGAAATGGGTTACAGTGCAGCTATGACACTCACGCTATATCACCACGGGTCGTCGGTTTGTGCCGCCAAGGTCCGGATGCAGTTGGCCGAAAAGGGGCTCGACTGGGAGGGCGTCTATATAGACATCCTGAAGGGCGAACAGTTCACGCCGGAATTCATGAAGATCAACCCCAAGGCAGTTGTTCCGTCTCTGATCCATGAGGGCAGGATCATCAACGAAAGCACTGTGATCTGCGAGTATCTCGACAAGGTCTGGCCGGAAACCTCGCTGCATCCGGCGGACCCGTACGAGTACACGAAGGTTCGCTATTGGTCGAAAGCGCTGGACGAGGCGCTGCATCCGGCTTGCGGTGAGCTGACTTTTGCGGCGTCGCATCGGCACACGGTAGCCAAGCTTGGCAAGGAGGGACTGGAAAAATTCCTGAACTCCACGCCGCCGATTTCGGTCACGGCGGGTTGGCACGAGCGCAAGAAGGAGCTGGTTCGCAACGGCTTCGGTGCACCCGGAGCTGCGGAGAAGGTGAAACTTTACGACATGTATCTTCACAAGATGGAAGAGGCGCTTACTGCTGGCGACTGGCTTGTCGGAGATACCTTTACCCACGCCGATGTCGGCTTGACGCCTTACGTGAACCGGCTGGCCATGATGTCGATGTCCGGCATGTGGGAAAACGGGCGTCTGCCGCGCGTCGCCGCCTGGTGGGATCGCATTCAGGCCCGCCCGAGCTTCAAGCCGATGCTGCTTGACTGGGTGCCGGAAGACCTGACCAATGACCTGCGCGAGAACGGGGCGAAAAGCTGGCCCGAGGTCGCCGCAATCCTAAACATCAATATCTGAAAAGGGGAGTAGAAGATGGGACGCTTGGATGGAAAGACAGCCGTCATAACCGGTGCAGGCCGCGGGATCGGCGCCGTGATGGCGAAACGTATGGCCGAGGAAGGCGCGAATGTAGTCGTGACGGACGTTTTGGATACCGCTGACACCGTGGCGGTAATCAAGAATGCGGGTGGCAAGGCAATTGGCCTGAACGTCAACGTCACCTCGGACGAGGACCTGGTGGCCATGGTGGAAGCCACGGTGAAGGAATTCGGCGCGCTGGATATTCTGGTCAACAACGCCTCGATCTTTGCCGCGCTTGAGCCCAAGCCATTCATGCAGATCGACAATGACGAGTTTGACAAGGTCATGACTGTTAACGCCCGCGGCGTTCATCAGGCCACTAAGGCTGTCGTTCCCACGATGATCAAGGCCGGCTGCGGTAAAATCGTGAACATCGCGTCAGGTACGTTTTACTATGGCCCGCCGGGCCTGTCGCATTACACCGCGTCCAAGGGCGCCGTGATCGCGTTGACGCGCGGCTATGCGCGTGAACTTGGCGACAAAAATATCCAGATCAACGCCATCGCGCCGGGCCTCACTGAAAGTGAGTCCATCAAAGGCCATACCGGTTTTGATATGGCCCGGGCGCCGACGGTTGCGTCGCGGTCGATCAAGCGCGAGATGGTTCCCGAAGACCTGCTGGGATCGCTGATCTTCCTGATTACACCGGACAGCGATTTCATGACCGGCCAGACGCTGAACGTGGATGGCGGCAAGGTAAATCTTTGAGGCGAACCAGTGGTTTGCAGACCTCTCGTCAAACCAAAAGGAGAAGCAGACATGTCCAAACTTGGCGAAAACATCATCGGCAACTCTGGCTTTCCTCCGTTCTTCAAGCTGGCCAATTCGGACGAGGTCGGCATCGACGCACCCGACAACCGCAAGGGCGACGCCCTCCGGACCTGGGTCAGATCGCTGAGCGGATTCCAGAAGGAAGCGCTGGTACGATCGTCCAAGACCGGTGACACTTGGAGGCTCGTGTCAGACGAAGGCCCTTATCTCAACGGGCATGATGCCGCACCGTGCCCCCTCGCATTCCTGTCTACGGGTATGGTCGCCAGCTTCATGAACGAGATCATCACGCTGGCCGAGCATCAAAATGTCGAGATCCGAAAACTCAAACTGTTCCAAAACAATTACTACACGATGAAGGGGTCGATGCTGAAACGCACCATGATTGGTGGTGCGGAAAACATCGAACTTCAGGTGGAAATCGATTGTGATCTCGACGACCGAGCCCTGAATGAATTCTTGATCAACGCAACCTACGCGTCGCCGCTAAACGGATTGATGCGCGGGAAGCTAGAAAGCCTGTTCAAGCTCAGCAAGAACGGCACCGAGTTGAACACTGCCAAAGTGGCGGAACTTGCAACGCCTCTTTTTCCGGACCCCGGCAATCACTTTTCCAAGGCTGCCCCGGTAAACGGCGACCTGAGGCTTGTGGAGCCCCGTGGCCCGACGCCCAAAAAAGACGTTACCAAGGGTACAGCCACCGGGGGTTCATCCCTCAGCGACGAGCAGGACCGCCGCCTGAACATCGGTGCCGTTGCCGTTCTGCGCGACGATGGCATTAAGGAAATTCAGCAGATGCAGTACTCACCTTATGGCACCTCATTTCGGTTTCTGTCGTCAGAGGACGGTCGGGCGCCGGATGCAAACACGCTGATTTCGGCGGGCATCGGTTTTTGCTTCATGACCCAATTTGGCCGTTTTGTATCAATGCTGAAACTGGACCTGCCGGACTATCGCATCGTGCAGGACACACATTTTTCGCTGGGCGGCGCGTCTGGCAGAACCGGCAAAGCGGGCGAGGCCGACCCGATCGAAACTCATGTCTATCTCGAAACTGGAGAGGACGACGCAACCGCCCAGGAAATGTTGGATATCAGCGAACAGACCTGTTTTTTGCATGCCTTCTGCCGCACTGATCTGAAAACAAAACTCAGGGTCGTCAGACTTTAACATGACGCGTGACAGCTTCATAGACATTGCCATGCGGAAATCTGTCGTTAGACATGCGTCCCGTATCGCCATCGTGGTGGGCATTTTTCTAGGTCTTTTGAACCACAGAGATGCAATCTTCACGGCAAGCCTCACCACGATCCAGCTGGCCAAGATCTACCTGACATTACTGATGCCGTTTTCGGTTTCGACCTAAACGTCGGTCTTGGGGGTCTGAGAACGGGAGGCAGAGCAGGAATCGATAACATGACAAGCGAAAGACTACGAACCATCCGAACGCCAGTTGGCAACTGTCCCCCGACTAAAGGCAAAGATAAATGATGAGTCGCAAGCCAAACTTTCTGTACATCATGGTCGACCAGCAAAGGGCCGATTGGCTTGGCTGCTATGGACACCCAGTCGTGAAGACGCCAAATATCGACGCTATTGCGGCCGAAGGTACCCGCTTCGATGAGTTTCACGTTGCGACGCCCGTATGCATGCCCAATCGTGCGAGTTTCATGACGGGACGCATGCCCTCCGTCCATGGGTTGCGCTACAACGGATGTCTGCTGTCTGAACGCGCCAACACGTTTGTGGATGTCTTGAGGGCGGGCGGTTATGCTACTGCGACTATTGGAAAAAGCCACCTTCAGCCGTTCACGGATTTCGAGGCCGAAAAACAAGGCGAGGACCTGAATGGTCCAATTGCCGAGGCCTGGAAACCGGATCAGGGCGACTACGGACGAGAGGAGCCAGAACGCTACCTGGGTGATGATCACTTCGTTTTCCCCACCCCGTATTACGGATTTGACCATGTGGACATGGTAACCGGGCATGGCGACCGTGCAGGTGGTCATTACCGGCAATGGTTCAAGAAGAAGCACCCGAATTGGCGGAACCTGATCGATCCAGCCAATCAATTGTCGCACCAGTTCACATGCCCGCAGGCGTACCGCACACCCATCCCCGAGGACAGTTATCCGTCGGCATATATTCGCGATAACGCAAAGAGCTATCTGGAAAGCCGGAAAGGAATTGAACAGCCGTTCTTTGCTTTCATCTCATTTGCCGATCCGCATCACCCGTTCAACCCGCCGGGCAAATACTGGGATATGTATGACCCGGACGATTTCGACCTGCCGACGCGCTTCGAAGACTGTCGGACGCCTCCACCACCTCTGATGGATGCGCGCAAGACCTTCGAGGCTGGGCTTGGACAAATGACACCACAGACGTCCTTCATGACCACGGACAGGGAGGTCCGCGAAGCTATGGCCCTGACAGCTGGCATGATCACCATGATCGACGATGCCGTTGGTGAAATCATCCAGACTCTGAAGGACATGGGTCAATACGAGAATACCGTCATCGTGTTCAACGCAGACCATGGAGACTACATGGGGGATTTCAACATGCTGCTCAAAGGGGCATGGGCGCTTAGATCGATCAACCGTGTTCCCATGATCTGGTCCGATCCGGCGTCCCGCCAAGGCAGATCAACCCCGGCGCTGGCTTCGACAATAGACATTTCTGCGACAATTCTGGATCGTGCCGGACTTGACCCCTATTTCGGCCTGCAGGGCACCAGCTTTCTGGCGTGTGTCGAGGGTGCCAGCAAACACCGCGCCTCGCTTCTTATTGAATATAACGACGGCTTGACGCGCATGGGGTTTGACAGGCCGGCACGTGTACGAACGATCGTTACGGCCGATTGGCAACTGTCGGTTTACAACGGACAGGATTGGGGAGAA
>Ga0181569_10001935_pt1 | contig 16370 bp, 18 predicted proteins | sample 101ome_19_FD_132452 | JGI IMG/M metagenome (GOLD analysis project Ga0181569, IMG submission 132452) | Coastal salt marsh microbial communities from the Groves Creek Marsh, Skidaway Island, Georgia - 101405AT metaG (megahit assembly) | ecosystem: Environmental > Aquatic > Marine > Intertidal...
CTTCGTGCTCCGCAATCTCGCCTATCACCACAATGGAGTGTCCACCCGGCAAGACACTGTCAGGAAGAGTAAACGAACCCTCGAAATGGCCAACGTCGTTGACTTTGGCGTGACCGAGAAGCGTCGGTGTTGAGAACACCCAGACATCAACAATGGCGCCTGGTTTGTATCCCGCACCTTTGATGGTGATCGTGGCCCCTTGCTCCGCGACGATTTCGCCATTGCTGGAATCTTCATTGGTAATGCCGCCCCCATTCGGTTCGGGGCTGCCAGATGATCTGTCGGGAGCGTTCTGACCGTCGCTGGTGCCATTCAGTTGGGGTGGGGTGTGGGTGACGACCTGGATGGATGGACCGTCGTCGTTGGTGCCACTATCGGAGATGTCCTCATTCGCGGAGGCAGAGTCTGCTGCAACGTCGGTTGATTGGTTGATGCGGGGTGCGGCGGTGGTGTGAGCCGCAGCTGTGTCTTGGATGCCATGTTGGTCATGCGATGTCGGGGATGCCTGATTCTGAAAGTCATGGTCGACAACGAACGTCCGCGGACGTGATTCGGTTGGTGTAGGGAAACTCTCGGCAGACGGTGGCTGGTCGATGCCCGCGGTGCCGGGTGCGGCCACAGACGGAGCTGGTCCCTGGGTTGCGACGACGGTGTAGCCGCAGCTAGCCAGGATGAGTCCGCTCAGCGCGGTCCACACTCTCGAATGACCGGCGGAAGGCCTGCCCTTCGACTTGCCTAACACGACGACCTCGACGGCTGGATGGTGTGGGGGCGTGGTCGATGATCATTCACCTGCGATGAAATCGTGAATGGGCAAAACCACATAAAGCCAACATTCGGATAGCGCGTCACCTTTTTGAGATGACAAACATCACGACCTCATGCAGGCGGTCCTATCGAGTTGCCGTTGCGGTGCGGTTCATATCACACACAACAGACCTTTCATTGGGTGGATCAGGCTTCCTAGAGTCGCCGTATGGTGAAGGTCATCGTTCTTGCTGGCACCCTCGTCCTGATGTTCATAGGGCGGTCACGTTGGGGGTTGATGAAAGATCGTCGTAAGGATCCGCCGCGATACTGACGTGTGGTTGCCTGCTACCAGCCGAGGTCTTCTTCGTTGAGGCTGATCCTCACTCGCGTCCATGTGGTGCTGATGTCATCGGCGTCACCGGTGACATTTAGGCGGAAACATCCGAGGTCCAACTCATCGGGTGGCCGTGACAGTAATTGCGCAACGCTGAGAGCCGCTTCATGGGTTTCCAACATGCGCGACTGCCACCGGCCGAACACTCTGTCGTTGTCGGCGTACTCTTCTGTCATGGAGGTGCGAATGAACGGGAACATCACCGAACAGGCACTCACCATGTCGGACGCTTTGCCGAGGTTGATGCGCAATACGTCCGGCAGTCGTAGAACCGCCCAATTCGCGATCACATAACCCGGTACAGAGACACCGGGGTCAATGGCTTGCGAAGATGACACATACACCAGTTGCAGGGGTGTGCCGTGGTACACGGCTTCACTCGCCCACAGATGGGTCCACGACAAAAACCCGTCGATCTTCGTGTTCATGACCAGGCGGGACTCGGTGAGATTGTCCATGAATGCCGACCGAACCCGTGCGCGACGTTCAGCCATGTTCTCGCCATCGTTTTCGGGAAGTGAGCGACCAAAGCGGTAGCCACTCTCGGTAAGTCCCGAATTGCAGATGATGACATCTGGAATATGGCCGCCCATCTGGTCGATGGTGTAGCTACGCGATGCCCACAAATCTGCATGGCTGGTCACGTCGGCCTGCAATGCGAATGCCTCAACACCGTGGGAACGAATCGCATCGACAAGGTCGAATCCGTCGCGGTAGCTGCTGTTGAAATGCACGCCGACGACCTCCGCCCCGTTCATGGCGGCAGCCAGAGCAAGACCTTGGCCGAGCCCTCCATCTTTTCCGGAACCAGTGATCAAGACCCGTTTACCGGCGAAGGCATCACGGTGCTGCCCGGAGAAATCAAACGCGGTGGTATCGGCGGTGAAGGCCATCTTTCCCTGCCAGTCGTGAGGTGAGACGTGATCAGTAGCGAGATTACCAATAGGTAACAAACGTGGGTTTGCTATCGATCGTTGCTGCGCATCGCGGGCATCCATCGTGGACCGGCGGTGGCGTCAATTCGGGCGAGCAACATGTCGTGATATGGCTCGACCGCATCGCAGAACGCTCTGGTGGTATCACCCCCGACGGCAGCCCAGGCTGTGGCGGTAGCTGCATCAGTACGGCGTTCTAACTCGAGTCGGAAGTCGCGACCGGCGTCGTTGAGGCGGTGGTCGTCGGCAAGGCCCTTTGCCGCGAGACGCGCCCATCCCGCGGCGATCGCATCGTCGTCGTGACCTCTGCTACGTGCGATCCATTCCTGGCCGTCATACTCATGTTCTTCCACCATTACTGCATGCAACAGACCGACCTCAACACCGTCGAGATCTTCTGCGGCGCACAATGCCCAGTGGTTGTCACCACGTAATTCACGCAGGCAATTTGCCGCGAGCCATGCCGACACGACCGGGTCCTGAGGCCGTGGGGCTGCCCGTGTGGCGGCGAACATCGGTCGGGCACCGGCATGCACCGCGTCAGCTCCACGCCATAGATCATCGGCAAGCTCAGCTATCTGGTCACCAAGGCCAGGGGCTACTTCAGCGAGACCTGAAACGATGGAGTCATCACGCACAGCGGTGATCGCATCCTCATCAGTCACGGCGCGGTAGAAGCCCATCACCGCCTCGATTACGTGCGGTGCGATGGAGTACGTCGCGGCTGCCGCAGCGGCAGGTGATACCGCCCCAAGAGGGGCGAGACGCCATGCGATCAACCAACCAGCCCCATTTGGCACCCCAAGGTCCGCGAATCTGGAGATTGCCGGTTGATCCCACATCAGCCAGCCAACGAGATCATGACCGGCATGGCCTGCGCGCCGAACGAGATGGCTATCGAGCACCATTCGATGAACACTACGACGGCCAGATCAACGGTGGCGTCAACGCGCTGCGGGCAAGTGGTCGGTTACGCGGCGCTAGTCGGCCAGGTTGTCGTTGGAATGAAACGAGGAACACGGTTTGACTGGCGTTGTCGCGCTTCATTAACCCGCGCGTGCTGCTCCTCGACCATCAACCGCACCAGTCGGTGAGGATCCGAGTAACGGTTAGGTCCACGTCGAACGAGGTCGGTGATAGGAGCCGTCGACGAACGGTTCTGGGTCTGTTCAGTCATGTTGCGCAACGTCGGCCACCAGAACCGATGTTCAACACCACCCGTGGTCAAAACTCGAAAATGACACATCTGTCACGACCGATAGCGATGACTCAGCAGTGACTGGTGTGGTCGTGTGGATGAACCAACCGGGCGCGACGCCATTTCCTAGCCGATGTAGTGACGATCATCCCGTTGCACTTGGAAAGGAGGCGATCGCATGGACTACGTGTTGGGGGCACTGTCCTGTCTGTCGTTGCTGTCGTTGAGCTTTTTGTTGAAGCCGTGATAGCACGCCAGCCTCAATGACATCTGTCGTGCCCGAGTGACGTGATGCGCGTCGATTGTTAATGGTGTGACGAGTTCCATTTTGGAAATTCATTGCGAGGATGGGTCTGCACTGAGCGGTCGCCCTCGCGAAAACAACAGCGACGTGAGCTGTATCTCAGCCGAAGCGCGTGGAAAGCTCCGCTCTGCGACGTGGCTTCTTGTTCACGTCCGCGAATCTGTCGAAGTCATCCAAGCTGACGGTGGTAGCGCTGACGGTCAGGCGGAGGCTCTGTTCAAACATTTCGAAAGGGCCCGGCAGATTCTTCGAGAGACCGGATCGGAACTGTCAGATTTGCCGGAGGCGGTAACTGCCGGCACGGCTCCCATGCACCTGAATGGGCTTGCTCTGCATGCACGGCACCTCATCCAGTGGATTGATACCGCTGTAGCGGGGCGGAATATCGAGTTTGCTATTCGCTGAGCCCATCCAGGCTCGCAGATTGCGTTGCAACACCGAACACATATGAGTTGCAACACCGAACACATATGAATTGGCATTGTGTGTTGTTCGAACGGGCGAAGAATCACAGTCGGTACAGCCTGTAACGAGCGCACGCCGATGGACTGATGGCACGAAAGGCCGGCTGTTACCGCGTCACGATCGTGGCGACCGAGGTGAAATGCAGCCCAGCGCCGATCACGGTGCACACGTGGAACATTTCGTGATGTCCCCATCGATGTGAGGTGATCGGGCACCACTTCCTCCAGAAGATGACAGCACCGACGGTGTACACCACCCCACCGGTGAGGATCAGCATTGCTGGCAATGGCCCAGCGAAGGTCCACAATCCAGGGAGTGCAGCAAGAGCGGTCCAACCAGTGACGAGATACATCGCCGATGCTGTTCGCCAGGCTCGACGGCCGAGTTTGAGCCCCGCTCCGACCACAGCTCCCGCCCACGTCAGAACAAGCAGAACGATCGACAGTCTGCCGAGTGGGACGGTCATGTAGATCGGGGTTGCGGTCCCTGCGATGAAAACGCTGATCATCGCATGATCAATGCGCTGCATCCGTCTCTGGGTGCGGATTGTTTGAGTCCACAGGTGGTACGAGGCAGACACGCCGAAACATGCCACCATTGAGATGCCGTAGACAAAGGTGGCAATAATCATCACCCCAGAAGTAAGGCTTGCCAAGACGGCGGTTGCGATGGCGGCAAGCGGCGCAGCGATGGCATGAATTCGGCCGCGCCACGTGGGGCGGGGACGTCCGCTGATGAAGTCAAACCGGGTCCGGCCGACGTCAGCATCGTGTCGTGCGACTGCGGATGCTCGAGTCATCGAGGCGATGAGGTCGATGTCAGTCATGAGCTATCGCTTGTGCGTGACCGTCACCAGCTCGGCTGGTGTTTGGTCAGCGTCGCAAATCCAAGTAGGTGCAGGCACCAGCCCAGATCAATGTGGCGGCAACTCCAAGCATCGGAATGAACGACATGGCAACTCCTTTTCGGGGTGATGATCTGCTCTCCACGATCGGCTCGGTGCGCACTCCGTCGTGAGTGCTTTTGTCACTTCATGTCGGCAAGTACGGGATGATTCTCTGGAAAATGGGGGAGCATGCCGCCGATGGTGAATGGCATGGAATTCCTGCGGGACAACCCGTCGGCAATGACGGCGCTGTTGATCGGCGTCGGGGTCGTCCTTATTGGGTCGGCCGCTACCTGGCTGGCACGCGTTGTCCTTGTCGCCGGAATTGTTCTGATTGGCGTGGCAGTCGCGGAGAGTGATCGTCCTGCGGAGCAAGTGGTGACCGAGACATATGGTCGTGTCGTTGACGAAGGTGTGTCGCGCCTCCCAGACGATGTTGGATCACAACTTGATCAGTTCATCGGTCGTGCGGAAGAAGAGATGTCAGATGTGTTCACCTCGGACAACCTGGCCAACTTTCTGGAGCGTGCAAACGGTGGGCTAGAACGACTCGACGACCTACTAAACCTGTCGCCTAGCGACAAAGGTGTATTACCTGAGTCCATCCGATCATTGGATGACTTCGCGCACTCGGATTGACCGGCGCCCACCCGACTCAGCACTCTGACCTCATCTGCGTGAGGGGTTCATGCTGAACCGGGTGGGGTTATGGTCATCGTTTCAAGTTGACGATGTCGTTCAGGACTTCGTCAGAAGATGTGACCACTCGCGAGTTTGCCTGGAATCCGCGTTGGGCAGTGATGAGGGTGACGAACTCCTCGGCGAGATCAACATTCGACATTTCAAGAGCGCCAGATGAGATGAGTCCGCGGCCGCCATTACCCGCGACCGACAACTGCGGTTCACCGGAGTTGATCGTTGCGGAGAACATCGAGCCGCCCGCCTTCTCGAGCCCTTCGGGGTTGGTGAAGTTGGCGATCGTTAACTGGGCGAGTGAACGGCTGACCCCGTTGGAGAATGAACCAATCAAGACACCTTCTTGCGACATTGAAATTGACTGCAGGATGCCAGCCCCGTAACCGTTCTGGTCGGCAACTGCGATGGTCGACAACTCGCCGAACTGGGTCACAGCACCGACTGCGGAGTTGACATTGATCGTCATCGCATCGAAATCGGCGCCGACTACACCCGCGGCAATATCAATGGCGCCATCAGCAGGGGTGACGATCTGGCCGTCGGAGTCGAACGTCAGGACGGCATCGGTCAACGCCACGGCAGTACCGGCACTGTCCGCTGCGGTCACGGTCCATTCATTGGCGTTCGTCTTTTCGAAGGTAAGGGCGAGCATCTCGGTGTCGCCCAGCGAATTGAACACCTGTACGCCCGAGATAAACGTGTCGCCAACTGCGGCATCTGCGGGAAGGTTGCCGTTCAAGTCGATGCCGGTGGTCGGTGCAGGGGCCGCAGTCGACCCGATCGGCACCGTGATGTCGTCTGCTGCGACGTTCGGATTGACAACGCCGAGCGCGTCAGCTGACCACCCTTGTACCAAGCTGCCGTTAGCGGTCACGAGACGTCCTTGGGCGTCGAGTGACATTGATCCGGAGCGTGTGTAGGAACGGTCACCGCTGCCGTCGGCAACAAAAAACCCATCGCCGCGGATGGCGAAATCAAGTTGACGTCCGGTGGTTTGGAGGGCCCCCTGCGAAAAGTCGGTGGAGATACGTGCGACCGCAACACCGAGCCCGATTTGCGACGGGTTGGTGCCACCGGTTGCGCCGTCATCTGCACCGGCTCCAACATTTCGAACCGTCTCAGAAAGAACGTCTTCGAAGACCGTTCCGGAACGTTTAAATCCGGCGGTTGAGGTGTTGGAGATGTTGTTGCCAACAACATCAAGCATTGTGCGGTGTGCCCGAAGTCCGGAGACTGCAGAAAACATTGAACGGATCATGGATGTACTTCTTTCTCTGTGGTGGAGCCATCCATGGCAGTGATGTGACGGGCGGTCCGTGCCCTGTTGGTATTTCTATTGAGATGCCAGCCGTGGCCGGTATCGGAACGCGACCGGTCTAGGACCAGCCTGCGAAGGAAAGAACCCGGGGCACGTACGCCTGGGTTTCTGCGAATGGGGGTATGCCGTCGTATTTCGAGACGTTGCCTGAGCCGGCGTTATACGCAGCGATCGCGAGTTCCATGTCGTCAAACTTTTCAAGTTCAGCGCGGATGTAACGCGCGGCGCCGTCAATGGCGGACGCCGGGTTCGACGGGTCGACGCCCATCCACGTTGCGGTCGACGGCAAGAACTGCATGAGGCCCTGCGCATTGTCAGGAGACACCGCATCGAGATTGAAGCCAGATTCTGCTTTGGCCATGCCAGCAAGAATCTCCGGCGGCACGCCCCACCGGTTACCCGCAGCAATGAACACATCTCGGAACGGCAGGTCAGCCGCCAGATCCCCGGCGTCATCGACTACCGACACCACGGTGAAGTCACGTGGGCCGTCATATTCCACATAGACAGGGTCGGTTCCGGTGAGGAGTTCCTGACGCGACATAGCGGCTACATCTGCGGTGGCGTCTGGGATGCCGTGTTCGGCACGTGGCGCGCTGGCATCGGAGTAGGAGACGACGGAGTCCAGCGAGACCGTCATTCCCCCGATGGTGAGAACCACGCCGTTCTCATCAACACGGGCAGCATCGATGACGCCAACATTCTGATTGCCGAGCACATCGATGTACGTGGCTTCTTTCCCGACGATTGACCCGACAGCGGATAACTGTCCGAACTGGTTCTGTCCGGTCACCGCATCAGCGATGATGTTCAATTTGTCAACCATTGTGAATTGCGCGGTCTGCAACAGCGACTCCGCCGAGTCCATTGGGTTCATCGGGTCCTGATACTTCAACTGGGTCACAAGAAGCTGCAAGAAGGTGTCTTGCCCGAGGGCGTCCTTGGTGGGGGCAGTCGTGCTGGTCGCGGGGCCTTGTGACGTGACGTTGGTGATGTCCATGATCACACCTTGATGTTGACGGCGCCGCTGTGACGGCGGAGATTGGTTGATGGATGAAGTGACGGCGCGTGTGTCGCCGGGCGGACAGGTTGAGCGTCGGTATGAGACTCTCGTCGTTGTGGCGCATCGTCCTGGCCGTGTCTGGCGTTGGGGGAGTGCTGCTCCGAGGGTGTAGCCGTGGGGTCATTCACCGTGATGTCGGCAATACGCACGCCGCTCGATGCCATTGCGCGCAGTTCTGGGAGCACCGACTCGATCGCTGCACGTCCTGCGTCGTGGCTTGCGGCCGCCACGATGTTCATCGTGTTGTCGACCAGTTGGATCTCGATTTGGATTGTGCCAAGTTGGTCTGGGTTCAACGTGACCGATAGTCGAGATGGGGAGGTGCCGTTGTGCGCCCGAACCGCATCCATCAACGTGCTCGCAAGTTGGTCGGGCCGCAACGTCAGATGAGTGGCGGTATCCGCCGAGGTGGTGGAGTTGGAGGCCGATGGGCCGATCGCAGAGATGGGTATGGTCGGCTCAGGGTCGTGATCAGTGCTGGCAGCACCAACTGTCGGACCCATCGCGATGCCATCAATCGGGGCGACCTCAGATGATGCAGTTGAGGTAGTGGCTGATGGGTCGTTGGCGGGGATGGAGGTTGTCGGTTTGAGGCCGAGGTCTGTGCCCGGGGCGACGTCAGGTGTTGCAGTCGGGGTGGTGGGACTGGTGGCTGATGGGTCGTTGGCGGGGATGGAGGTTGTCGGTTCGAGGCCGAGGTTTGTGCTCGGGGTACTGGGCGTGGACTCAGACGTCACAATGTCTGTGCCGGGTGTGTCTGACGCGGCGATTGGTGAGCGCATTGAGGCGATGTGATCACCCGTGGTGTCACTACCGGTCTCGGTGACAGCGACATCGTTAATGTCGGTCGTAGTGGCTGCATGTTGTTGCTGCAAAGTGATGGCTGAGATGTGAGACCCAGGTACCGCTGCACCGGCTATGAGCCCGGGGATCATCGATGGGGTCGATCCGATGAGAGGCGCCTCAGCTGGGACGACATCGACGAGAGCGGAGACATCGGATTCGCTCTCGGATGCATCCGATGCGTCATCATCGACAACGGCTTCGAGCGAGGTAACAAAATCGTCGGTGTTCGAAGTCGTAGCTCCTGTGGGCGTAACGCGTGCCGTTGGTGCGGGTTGGAGGGTCGGGATCACGGGTTGTCCTTCCTTTCATGACGGCTGATGGAGAGTTCTTGGATGTCACGTATGTGTTGTTGAGCACGCTGTTCCGACTCGATGCGGATGATGCGGAGGTGGGCTTTCTCGAGCGAACGGCGTCGCCTGGTGTGGATCTCGCGTACACGCCGCGCAGTATCGGCATCAGCGGCCGTGGACAGTTCGGCGATGCGTGCTGCCGCAATGGCGTTCTTGGTGCCTTCGATAATGATGTCCTGCTGGTGCAGATCGGAGATCGACGCTGATGAGCGGTTTTCTGTTGACCGTCGTTGAGCGTTCTCGAGCCGGTTATGTTGCCGACGAGCTCGTGCCGCGTCGAATGTTGCGCGTTCCTCCTCGATGGCGGCCTGCTTTTCGGCACGTTCACGCAGAGTGAGCAGACGTGCAATCCGCGCAGAGCGTTTCATGACGGAATTTCCTTCGTGAGTGCGTCAGCCAGTGCCAACCATGTGCGATCGATATCGGACATCTCGTTTTCGCCTTGTTGTAGGAATGAATTGAGGCCGGGTCGTCGCGCAATGGCTTCGTCGATCAGCGCGTTCGAGCCGGGCACGTATGCGCCAACATCAATGAGGTCCCGTGCGGCAGCGAATTCGCCCAGTAGCAGCCTCGCCCGACGGACCAATTCCTCTTGCTCGTCGGTGTACACAACAGAAGAGAGGCGCGACACACTCGCCAGTACATCGACGGCGGGAAAGTGCCCCATATTCGCAAGTTCACGCGAGAGAACGATGTGGCCATCGAGGATGCCGCGCACGGTGTCAGCGACAGGCTCATCCATATCGTCGCCGTCGACCAGCACGGTGTAGATCGCTGTCATGGTTCCGAACTCCGAGTTGCCGGCTCGTTCCAACAGCTGCGGCAGAACCGACATGGTGGATGGCGGGTAACCGCGCGCTGCGGGGAGTTCGCCGGCGGCGAGCCCAATTTCACGGTGGGCCATGGCAAAACGTGTGATCGAATCGATCACCAGGAGAACACGGCGACCGTTGTCGCGGAAGTCCTCTGCAATGGCTGTGGCAGTCTCCGCGGCCGTCACACGCATGAGTGCGGTCTCATCACCGGTTGCGACGACCACAACAGAGCGAGCCAAACCATCCGCACCGAGTTGGTTCTCAATGAATTCGCGAACTTCTCGGCCGCGTTCGCCAACGAGGCCAACAACGATCACGTCAGCGTCTGAGCCGTTCACCATCATCGACAGCAGCGTCGATTTGCCGACGCCGGAGCCGGCGAACACTCCGACACGTTGGCCAGCAGCAAGAGGTGTGAACGCATCAATGGACCGGACCCCGACAGGAAATGGCGTGCTAATGAGCTGTCGTGTGAGCGGATTCGGCGCCTGCGTGTCGTCGGCAATGGTGTGGCGTCGGTCGACTGGACGACTGTCGATTGGGCGACCGAGAGCATCAACGACTCGACCAAGAAGGGAATCGCCCGAAGGTATGCCATGGCCCTGAGTGGCAGTCCGGCATGCTCGACCAACTCGCAACCCGGTGACCCGTTCATACGAAGCGATCAGCGCCTGGCTAGCGGTAAGCGCCACAACTTTTCCATTGATGATGCGGTCACCATCAAGGACCTCGACTCGGTCGCCGACGGCAGCATCAAGGCCAGCGACCTCGAACCCGTTTCCCAGCACAGCGCTGACATGTCCCTCGCGCACGGGTCGCACCTCATCGAGTACGCCATTCCAGCGGGCAGCGACAATGTTGTGGACAGCGCTCATTTGTCGCTCCTGGTGGTGCGTGACGCCGCTGCGCTCGCCGCACTTTTACGTGCCGTGGTCCGGTTGCCGGTCGGGGCTTTCTTCGTGGCAGCGGTCTTTTTCGCGGCAGTGCTTTTCTGTGCAGCGGTGGTTTTTGTTGCAGCGGTCGTCGACGCTGTGGTGGCTTTTGTTGTGCGGGTGGCTCGACGCGCCGGCGCTGGAGATGTTGCATCGGTCGACGACGTGGGTGTGGCGTCTGGAGTAGACGCAGATCCATCGGCGGTGTTCTGTGTGTGCGGTGTCGCTGGGTTGTCGCCGACTGCTGGATGAATCGCGATGTCAGCAGGCATCACGGAATGCAGATACTCCCGGACGCGCTCAATCGCCGCGGTCGGGTCAACCCGCATCGTGGTCGCTCCCATCGTTGCCTCAGCAAATCCTCGTGACCGGTGTGCGTCCGTCACAATGGTGACGCGGTCATCAATGTCGACGAGCGACGCATCGGCAGGATGCATCACGATGGTCACGTCAGAGTTCTGCCCGCACTCGGCACGAGCAACATCGACAACATGGCGGGTGAACGCTTCTGGCGTTGCCACTTCGTGGCGCACGATCGTGGTCGCGAGCTCCACTGCGAGTTCTACTGCGACATCGGCCATGCACTGTGCGGCGTCGTCTTGGGCGGCTCCTAGCTGAATGATCACCGATCGCAGCGACGCAACAGTGCTCGCAAGGTCAGCCTGTCCGGCCTGTACGCCGGCGGCATACCCAGCGTCGAAACCCTCAGCTCGGCCGTCGCGGTAGTCCGTCAGATGAGTGACGGCATCACTACGTGACGGATGAGACGCGACGCGAGCAGAGCCGGGCGCACGAACCGGAAGGTCGATCACATCAATCTGGTCGATCGATCCTGCCGGAATGACCTGAACTGCGGAATCAGACGACAAGTGCATCGGACCCCCTACTGATCGTGATCTCGCCGTCTGCATCGAGCCGGTTCACCACCGCAACAACCTCAGCCTGAGCGGCTTGAACATCGGCCAGGCGAACCGCGCCAAGAACCTCGATCTCCTCGCGCAGCACCTCTGCAGCTCGTTCTGACATGTTCTCCAAGATGACGCGTGTGGTGTCTTCACCAACGCCTTTCATGGCAAGTGGCATCTTGGACATATCGATCGACGCCAAAATCTTCTGAATAGAGCGCGGGTCAAGCGACGTGATGTCCTCAAAGAGGAACAGCCGGCGTTTCACTTCGCTTGCGAGATGCTCGTCTTGAGAGTTCAGTACCTCAAGGACACTTTCTTCAGTCTCACGATCTGACCGGTTCAACAGGTCAACAAGAGCGTCAACACCACCGACCCGGTACTGCCGTTCAAAGGCGTTGGGCCCCAATTTCTCGCGAATCCCGCTTTCAATCGCGTCGACAAGGTCGTGTTCTGGATCGTCCAGGTTTGCGATGGCGACCGCTGTCGCGGTTCGAAGATCGGCTGGTAGTTCCAACATGATTGCGGCGGCCTTGTCTGCGGTTAAGAACGACAACAGCACGGCACATGTGATGGGCAATTCGTTTGCCAAGGTCCGTACCAAAAGTTGGGTGTCGACGCGGTACACCCACGAAAACGGTGGATCGATCACCCGTCGGTCGATACCCGACACGATGTCATCAACTCGATCAGGGGCGGCCAACTCAAGGAGTCCACGCACCCGGCCGAGCCCACCGGACACATTGCCATGACGTTTCTCCCACAATTTCGAGAACTCGTCAACGATCACATTGGCTGCATCACCAGCGACCTCCCCGAGCGACGCAATCTCGGTGGCGATCTCAGCAACCTCGGCTTCGCTGAGGTGAGACAGCACTCGAGCCGCGTTCTCTTGAGGCATCGATAACAGCAGCAACGCAGCCTTGCGTGCACCCGCAACGTCTTCTTTGCGGCGACTCATCGCGAAGCTCCCGTTCGTTCCGACATCCACGATGTGATGAGTTCGGCAACATCGCCTGGCTGTTCATGTGACACGGCTGCGAGTTGCTCACCCGGTGTCAGCGCAACGAGTTCGGTTGGGGTAGTGCGGCCTGGTGCGCTGAGCTCGGTCTGGCTGCCCGACAGCAGAGCCTCAAGACGATCAGCAGGGTTGTCTTTGGCAGCTGTCTTACGCGCCCGTCGGAAAGCGAGCAAGGCAAATAGGCCAGCCACACCGGCGAGGCCGGCGATGATGGCGGTCCGCATCATCTCCTGCTGGGCATTGGTGGCCTCGGCGACAGCGGCTGCTTCGGCTGCGGCGGTGTTCGCAGCATCCAAACTGTTGGCAGTGGTGGTGTCGAACGGCAACGATGCAACCGCAAGAGTGCCATCGTCGGGCGACAACCCCGTCGCTGCTGCCACCGCTGATGTCAACGTGGCGAGGTCAGCATCGTTGACCATCGCCGAGTCGACGACTACCGATGCAGTGAGGCTGGTGATAGCGCCCCCGCCGGACTCAATTGTGCGGATCGTCCTGTCAACTAGATAGTTCGCGTCAACATCTGCCCGCACAGTTGTGGCGGCCGCCAAAGCCGCAACGTCGCCGGCCCCGAGAATTCCCTCCGCAGTTGTCGGATCGTCAGATTCGACCATCGTCGATGATGCGGAACGCATCTGCTCGCCGTTGTCGTTGACGACCGGCGTGTACACCTCGAACACCTCAGATGTTGACGACCAGTCGACGGCTGCATTTACAGCAACACGGGCGTTACCGGGGCCGGCAACCGCTTCAACGATTGCGAGCACATCTGCCGCGATGGATGCTTCTAGCGTCTCGGTGCGTTCGAAATCATTAGCCGGTTGGCCCGGGTTCACACCGGGGGCGCTGAGCACGGTGCCGTTCTGATCGCTGATCGTCACCTGTTCAACAGCCAGGCCTTCCACCGCGCCAGCGACCAACGCCGACACCGAGGTCACCTGGGATGCGGTGAGAGACGACGTTGTGCGCAACATGACGGATGCTGATGCTTGAATCGAATCGTTGGTGAACAGGTCTTGTTCTGGGATCACCAGGTTCACTTGGGCTTCGTCGATCACTCCCATCTGCTCAAGAGAGGTTTCGATCTCAGCGGCAAGGCCACGTTGGAACGCAACACGTTGCTGGAACTGGGTGGATGTGATCCCCAAATTGTCCAGAGTGCTGAAACCGGCGTCATCGCCGTCAGGTGTGGCGCCGGCACGTTCAACACTGAGCCGTGCTTCATAAACCATGTTTTCGGGCACCATGACTGTGGTGCCCCGATCGGTCAGTTCATAGTTGATCCCTGTATCGCGGAGGTGTTCAGTGATGACCGCCGCATCGCTGCTACCCAACTCGGTGTACAGCGGAGCCATCGGCGAACGGCCAGCAGTGTTTGCGAACACGAACACCCCGACCGCCACGGCGGCAAACGCGGCCACGGTTGTGGCTTTCTGCGTAACGCTGAAACCCGCGGTTGCAGTGGAGAACTTTTCGGAGAAGGTTCCGGCCATCAGATATTCATCCCCATGATCTGGTTGAACGAACTAATTGCTTTGTTACGCACCGACACCGTGACCTGCGTCGCAAGCTGCGCTTCGGTGGCTGCGACCACGTAACTTGTGAGCGACTCGAGGTCACCGGTTGCGGCTGCATTCGCCAACGAATCGGCGAACTGATGTGAATTGTCGAGCGACTCGAGCGCACCAGTGACCTTGTCGGTGAATGACGTTGATGTCGTCGCGGTAGCACGCGACGACGATGTTGATGGCAGGGCGGCAGATGAGGAGACGGCGTTGATGTTCACTGGCCGATCTCCAATGCCCGTTCATACGATTCGCGTGCCCGATTCAACACGTTGGTGTTGGCCTGATAGGACCGTTGAGCGATAATCAGGTCAGTCATCAGTTCTTCAAGTGCCAACGTCGGAGCGACCACGAACCCGTCGTCGTTTGCGAGCGGATGATTGGGGTCGTACACCAGACGTCCCGGAGTGTCAGCGAGCGGCGTGTCAACAACGTCAACACCGCCGATTTCGGCGTTCGGGTCGCGGGCCTCAACTTGCACCAGTCGTTCCTGGAATGGTTCGTCGCCCACCGCCGTGATGGTGTTGATGTTGGCGATGTTGTCCGCGATCGCATCGAGCCAGGTCTGGTAGGCCTGCATACCGCTTCCGGCGATGGAAATGCCGTCGAAAGTGACGCTCATCAGAAGTCCTCCGAGGCGATACGGACACGGCCGTAACGATCGTTGAGCGCGCGCACCAGCATTTGTTGACGCAGCGCTGTTTCGGTGAGTTGCACCATTTCTTTGCCGAGGTCAACGTTGTTGCCGAATGCATCAACTGGGTCGGCCGAGGTGACGATCTCAGGGGTCACCGTGGTGGGGTCGCCCGCGTCGATCGCGTTCGCGAGCGCATCTTCGAACTCCACTCGTTGCGCGAGATAATTGGGAGTTGAGGTGTTGGAAATGTTGTGTTGCAGAGCTGTGAAGCGCGCATCGAGGAGATGTAGCGCTGTCTGCAGTGTTGTCGACGTTGAATCGCTGACAATGGACACGTTGCCGATGGACATGGTTCCTTGAGTTCTTGCTCAAGTCCATCCGTGGACTCCGGCGGATCGCTCCCTGACCCACGGTCCATCATCGGCATGGTGTGGCTCATTGGGGCGTGACATTCGCACTCTTTTGCACTGGGCCGGACAACTCCGGTAGCTCACCGTTGTGCAGCGAGGCGAGCGATGACCAACTGCGTTCTCGCCGACCTGAACCAGGCCTCGCGGACTCGTCCGAGCTGGGGTCAGGCGTTGATATTGATGCGTGAATGTGATGTTGTCTCGCGCCGCTGTCGAATCCGCTGGGGGGGACGCATCTGGGCGAGTTGGGTGGTGACGGCGTGAGCAGCTGCGTCAACCCTGGCGTGGACGACAACAAGGTCGGCACGGTGACGTGATGCAAACGTTACGTTGCTGGTGTCAGGTGGCGTTGCATGCGGGTCATCAGCCAGAGCGTTGGACCACTCCAGCAGTTCCTGCACCGCGATATCGGCGGGGGAGGACATTGTTATGCCGCCTGCTCGGTTGCCGCGGCACGAAACATGTCGGCAATCTGGACGGCAATCTGATGCGCGTTGGTTGCTGCGGTGGTGTCTTTGCCGACGTTGGCCTCGACGAGTTGTTCCCGTACGTAGTTGTACAGCGATCGGAGGTCAGCCCCGGCCGGGCACATGTCAGAGTCGAGTGCGTTGTCTAGTTCGTCGATGATGTCCTGGGCGTGAACGAGGTGACGGTGTGCGTCCGCGGGTGCCCGGTCGGTAATCGCCGTGATTGCTTGAGCGATGTCGGATGCCATGCGTGACGTGAGCATCACCACCAGTTGTGTTTTTGATGCGGTCTGTGCTGCGTGGCGACGGTAGGCCGTGGCGGCTCTGGAGGTGTTCATCAGTTACCGCCGATCGGCCCGTAGGTCGGCAGGTTCGCGATTTGGCTTGCAAGCCAGTTCGACTGCTGTTGCAGTTGA
>Ga0181569_10001937_pt1 | contig 16351 bp, 15 predicted proteins | sample 101ome_19_FD_132452 | JGI IMG/M metagenome (GOLD analysis project Ga0181569, IMG submission 132452) | Coastal salt marsh microbial communities from the Groves Creek Marsh, Skidaway Island, Georgia - 101405AT metaG (megahit assembly) | ecosystem: Environmental > Aquatic > Marine > Intertidal...
GTTTAAAATAGTAAGATGTCACTTTAACATCTTTAGTACTAGCTAAAACTTGAAATGACTCAGCGATTTCAGTTATCGAATCACCGTGGCTCATCCATACATCAGAATCTAATTCTACATCTTTCATCAAAAGACTTTCTGAATTAACATAGGATAATTTAGCTCTTCCGTATTCTCTAATTTCAGATTTAGCCACCACACAATCATTTTTTTTTGCTATTAACTGTGCTCCATAACAAATACCTAATACTGGCAAATTACCGAAAGTTTCAAAATTAATTTCAGGTGAATCCTTATCGTGAACAGAGAAAGGACTTCCTGATAAAATTACTCCAACGTATTCTGGAGTTATTTCGGGAATTTTATTGAATGGAAAAATTTCACAATAGATATTAAGCTCTCTAATTCTTCTAGCAATAAGTTGGGTGTACTGTGAACCAAAATCAAGAATTAAAATCTTTTCTTCCATTTACAAAATTAAACTTAGGATTTATAATAGACTAATTAAATCTATATTTTGTAATTTAGTTATAATGAACTATTTATTAATAATTTATAGATAAACTATGGGAAGAGCATTTGAATATAGAAGGGCTGCAAAAGAAAAAAGATGGGATAAAATGTCCAAAGTTTTTCCTAAACTTTCGAAGGCGATTACGGTGGCTGCAAAAGAAGGAGGTAGTGACCCAGAAATGAATTTCAAATTAAGAGCCGCAATCCAAAATGCTAAGGCTGAAAATATGCCTAAAGACAATATTGACTCTGCAATTAAAAGGGCTTCCGATAAAGAATTAAAAGATTATATAGAACAAACTTTCGAAGGTAAGGGGCCTCATGGAGTTTTAGTTATTGTGGAAACAGCAACAGATAATGTCACTAGAACAACAGCAAATGTAAAATCATACTTCAATAAAGCAGAAGGAAGTTTAGTTGCATCAGGTTCATTAGAATTTATGTTTCAAAGAAAAGCAGTTTTTAATCTCGAAAAAGAAGGTTTAGACTATGAGGAAATTGAATTATTTTTAATTGATTATGGAGTCGAAGAAATAGAAGTTTTAGAAAGTGAAATTGTTATATACGGAGATTACACTTCTTACGGTAATATCAATAAAGGTTTATCAGAGCTAGATATAAAACCATCTAAATCTTTACTAAAAAGAATCCCAACAAGTCCAATAAATTTTAGTGAAGAACAATTAAATGAAATTGAGAAAATGCTTGATAAAATGGAAGATGATGAGGATGTTCAATATGTATTTACAAATATTGCTTAATATATGAATATCAAAAAAAACATCTCTTTATGTTCATATAATTCTTTTGGTGTTGATCATAATTCCAGTTATTTCATTGAGATAGAAAATAAAAGTCAAATTATAAATTTTCTAAAAGACGAAAAGTATTTTAAAGAGGATAAACTTATTTTAGGAGGAGGTTCAAATATTTTATTTACTAAAGATTTTCATGGAGTAGTATTATTAAATAAAATCAGAGGAATAAATAAAATCAAAGAAGACAAAAACCATATCTATTTAAGGGTTGGTTCTGGTGAAAATTGGGATAATTTCGTCTCATTTTGTGTTAATAATAAATATTATGGAATAGAAAATTTATCACTTATTCCAGGGTCAGTTGGAGCTGCTCCTATACAAAATATTGGCGCATATGGTGTAGAAGTAAAATCTTTTATAGAAAAAGTTGAGGGGGTTTTTATAGATAATTCAAAAGAAGAAAGGTTTGATAATAAATCCTGCTTATTTGAATATAGAAATAGTGTTTTCAAAAAAAAACTAAGAAACAAATTTTTCATAACTTCTGTTGATTTCAAATTAAATAAAAAAGAAAATTATAATTTAACTTATAAAGACCTTAAAGATTTAGATGAAGATAAGGTATCATTAAAATTATTGAGAGACAAAATAATAGAAATAAGAAACTCAAAACTTCCAAATCCAAAAGAAATTGGTAACGCAGGAAGCTTTTTTAAAAACCCAATTGTTGAAATTCATACAATTAACAAAATTAAAATTGATTATGATGATTTAGTTTATTTTGAGGGAAATGAAGGGTTTAAAATTCCAGCAGCTTGGTTAATTGAAAAATCAGGGTGGAAAGGTTATAAGAAAGAAAATATAGGAATATCAGATAAACATGCTCTTGTATTAGTTAATTATGGTACGAAATCTGGAGAAAAATTAAAGCAACTATCCATAAAGATAATGGAAGATGTAAAAAATAAATTTGGGATTAAGCTTGAGCCTGAAGTAAATATAATTTAATTATCCCCCATAATAAACACGATAGATTGCATTAGCGTAATCATCTGAAATTAACATAGAACCGTCTTCTAAAATTAAAACATCTACTGGCCTACCCCATGCCTCTTGCTCATCTTCATCCAACCAACCATAAATAAAAGGCTCATAACTCACAGATCTTGAATTTTCTATTTTGACTCTTGTAATTCTGTAACCAATTTTTCTTGATCTATTCCAAGATCCATGTTCAGCAATAAAAATATCTCCACTATATTCTTCTGGAAACATATTTCCAGTATAAAACTTCAGTCCAAGAGGGGCAACATGAGGTCCTAAATTTTGTACTGGTTTAGTAAAATCTTCACATGGATATTTCTCACCAAACTCTGGATCAGAAATATCACTTCCATGACAATATGGATAACCAAAATGTTGACTTGGTTTTTGGACTCTATTTAGTTCACATGGAGGATAGTTGTCACCTAACATGTCTCGACCATTATCAGTAAACCACATTTCTCCAGTTTCAGGATGCCAAGTAAAACCTACTGTATTTCTAACACCGTGAGCATAAACTTCTTTTCCAGAACCATCAGGATTCATCCTTGTAATAGAAGAATAAACTTCATCTTTACTTTCGCAAATATTACATGGAGCGCCAACAGGCACATATAATTTACCATCTGGTCCAAATGAAATATATTTCCAACCATGATGTCTATCGGATGGATAATCATCTGATATTAATATTGGTTCTTCTGGGTAGTCACCAAACTTATCGATGTAATCTAAATTTTCTTCAATATTTTTGAATACCCATATTTTATTGACTTCGGCTACATATAAATCTCCATTAAAATAAGCTACTCCGTTAGGCATATTTTTTAACTTGTCAGTAATAAGATATTTTTTATCAATTTTATTATCTCCATCAGTATCTTTTAGAGCAAATACATTGTCAGCTCTTCTATTACCAACAAATACTGTACCTGATGGACTTATTGCCATAGATCTTGCATTTTCGATATCAGATGCATAAACTTCAATTTTAAATCCTTCAGGTAAAATTAATCTATCTAACTGTAAATTTAATTCTTCAACATTCTCATTGTTTGTTGAAAATGATCTCAAAAAAGTTATAAAAAGTGTAAAAAATATAGTTTTAATCATATTTAATAATTTTAGTAGGTTAATCTAGTTCAAATAAATATTAAGTATTAACTTAAATGATCTAAACTAAACTAATGGAAAACATTGACATTATTGTATTTGTAAGTTATTGTATAGTTATACTATCTATTGGCTTATATGTTTCACGAGACAAGAAAGGTTCTGGAAAAAGTGCAGAAGACTATTTTTTAGCTGGAAAATCATTACCATGGTGGGCAATTGGAGCCTCTTTAATTGCTGCAAATATATCTGCAGAACAGTTCGTAGCTATGAATGGATCCGGATTTGCTCTAGGTCTAGCAATTGCAACATATGAGTGGATGGCAGCAGTAACATTACTTGTTGTAGGTAAATTTTTCTTACCTATTTATATTGAAAAAAAAATATATACTATTCCCGAATTTGTTAAAAAAAGATATAGTAATAACTTAAAAACCATTCTTGCTGTATTTTGGATAAGTTTATTTGTATTCGTTAATCTAACATCAGTAATGTATTTAGGTGGTAAAGCGATGGATACAATTTTTGGTAGTGGAGATGGAAGTTTAATTACTATAAGCATAATAGGTCTCAGCTTATTTGCATTAACATATTCAGTTTGGGGAGGGTTATCAGCTGTAGCATGGACCGATGTTGTTCAAGTCATTATTTTAATTTTAGGAGGTATACTTATGACGGGTATTGCTCTATCCTACGTAACTCCAAGTGGAGGAATAATTGATGGATTGTCATATGTTTATAATGCTGTACCAGAAAGATTTTCAATGATATTAGAAAAAGGCCAAATTATAACTCCTGATGGAAGAGACGCATATTTTGATCTACCAGGAATAGCAGTTCTTATTGGAGGAATGTGGATTGCTAATACCTATTACTGGGGCTTTAATCAGTATATTATTCAAAGAACATTTGCTGCAAAAAGTTTAGGAGAGGCTCAGAAAGGAATTGCATTTGCTGCATTCTTGAAACTTATTATCCCAATTTTTGTTGTACTTCCAGGAATTATAGCATATGTAATTAATCTTGATCCATCTACAGGTGAGTTAATGAAGGTTTTACCTGAAGGCTTTACATCTTCTGATGGTAGAATCCTGAACGATAATGCTGCTCCATGGTTGATTAAAAATTATATTCCAGTTGGAATAAAAGGATTAATATTAGCTGCATTAGCTGCTGCTATTGTATCATCATTAGCTTCTATGTTAAATTCTACCTCTACAATTTTTACAATGGATATTTATAAAGAATATATTAACAAAAATGCTACAGATTCTGAATTAGTTAAAATTGGAAGAATTGTAGTAATTATATCGCTATTCATTGCTATGATAATTGCTCCAGCTTTTGGTAATCTAGGTCAAGTATTCCAAGCAATTCAAGAGTATACAGGAGTAGTTAGTCCAGGTATTCTTGCGGTCTTTATAATGGGGTTATTCTATAAAAAAGCAACAAATAATGCTGCTATCTGGGGAATATTACTATCAATTCCTGTTGCGATGTATTTTAAGGTAGTTCCAAAGGGATGGATTGAATTTTTACCATCATTTACACATGGACTTTTTATTGGTGAAATTCCATTTCTTCATCAAATGGGAATTACGTTTTTAATTACAATGTTAATCATCTATGTTATAAGTTACTTAGAAGGCAATCAAGATGATCCTAAAGGAATTAATTTATCTGGAAGTTTATTTGAAACTAAACCTTCATTTAATATTCCTGCATTTGCGGTATTAATAATTACTGCTATGCTTTATGCAATATTCTGGTAATGAAGAAAGAAATAAGAGAATCAAATTTACTTGGTGTAATTTTTGTTATGGCCGTATCTATAATTTGTTTAGGATTTCTTTATTTATTCTTTTGGTAAAATAGTATAATTCATGATCAGGTTTTGGATATCTATTGGATATATTTCATCAACAGCTTTAATAGGAATGGGCATTTACAGATTATTATTTTATAATGAGTTCTTACCACAAATATTTCTAGGAATTATAGTTTTTTTGATGGTGTCTCGAGCAAAAAAGGGATAAAAAAAACCCATCAATAAGATGGGTTTAATTTGAAATTTATAATGAATCAATTCTGATTATATTGTGTAGGATCAAAAGCATTATAGACTGAAATAATCTTGTCGCCTTCCCAGCCCCAAGAGCAGTATCCTCTTAATTTTACTTCATTACCAGTTTTTTTAGAGGTTCCACTCCAATCATACCAAGAATTAGTGTATACCCTCCCATTGTTATAAAACATAGTTGTTGCAATAACATTTGAATGCAAAATGTTGTCAAAATTCTCATGACCTGAAGCAAAGGCTACTACCATCTCATCATAAGTCATAACCGCATCATTAACTGAAATCTCTGCGTCAGGATGAAAATATTCTGCCATAGTAGCCATGTTATTATTAACATAAGATTTCATAATATCCTTAACAATCTTAGTTTTATCATCATTTTCAGATATGGTTCCAGACCACTCTGCAGAATCAACATTTGATACTTGTTGATTACATCCAATAAATATTATTGAAAGAATTAAAGTAAATAGTATTCTCATAATAGTTTTTAGTTTTAAATTATAATTACAAAAATAATAAAATCAGCTATCTCAACACTCATTCGGAGCTCTAAGCTTAAAAGTATCAAACTCTTCCTGATTGGATAATTCAAGTATTGAATCTGATGTCCATGTGCCTCCGAAACCAGATGTGCCTGTAGTTTTCAATTTAATACTTCCACTTGAACCATAAGTATATTCATACTTTCTATTTGGAGAATTAAATTGAACTGTAAATGCATTTTCATTATCTACTAGAATAGTATAACCACCACCCATTGATTTATCCTCATAACAATTTGCATTATTAGGATCAAGCAAATCATGATAAGAATAATTAACATTAAATTGGCTTGTAGTAATTTTAAAATCAATAAAGTCAGTATTAGTTAAGTTTAAAACGGTATTATTATTAAAAATCGTATAAGAACCACTTTCTTTAAAAATATTTGATATTAAATATTTTTTTACAGAATCTGGTTCAGCTTCATCACTATCTGAACATGAAAAGATTAGTAATGCAATAAATAAATAGTAAAAATTTTTCATAGTATTGTTTTTAATTAAAATAGGCACTCAGAAAGTGATATATAAATAGACCTGTTATCAATCCTTTAATCCAACCTAACCAAGAAGCTAGTCTAGGATTTTTATCAACCCATAGCCATTTTCTTTCTAAATACTCTTTTATCATAATCTAAATTTAGTAATCTTTATTGAATTAAATTTTTTAATAAATTAAATGCAATGGAAAAAAACCTCTCAAAATACCAAGAACGTCTTAGAAATAGTTTTTTAAATCCATTTTCGTTCTCATTATTTTTTTTATTTAATGTCCCAATGGGTTGGTTTTCTGGAATGAGATTAAAGCATTTAGATACTAAAAAAGCTATTTCAAGAATACCATTTAGATTTTTTTATAGATGGCAAAACAAAAATCCATTCAAATCAATATATTTTGCTGTTCAATGTATGGGAGCAGAATTGTCTTCCGCTTCTATGGTTGCTCTAGCAGTAGAAGGCCATAAACCTTCATTTGCATATATTGTTACCAAAATGAAATCTCAATACTTTAAGAAAGCAACTGGAACTACTACATTTACATGTAATGATGGAGATAAAATATTTAGTGCTGTAAATAAAGCATTAAAAACAAAAGAAGGTGTTGAGATTGAAGCAAAATCTACTGGAACTTTAGAAGATGGAACTATCGTTTCAGAATTTCACTTTACTTGGTCAATTAAACAAAGAAAAATATGAAATTATCAAAAAATATGAAATATAGTTTTTGTACGTGCGGTCTGAGTGAAACCCTCCCTATTTGTGATCATAGCCATAGAGAATACAACCTTAAAAATAATACAAACTACAAGTCATTAAAAATTACTCCTGATAGTGATGTTAATGTTGAAGTAAAATCTTCAACTTGGAAATCTTAAGCTCTATTTAATTCTAAAATTGTTATTTCAGGTAAAATACCAACTCTTCCTGGATAACCCATAAAACCAAAGCCCCTATTCACATAGATAAATTGTTGATCATTTGAATATAAATCTGCCCATTGTTTATAAGCTAATCTAACAGGACTGATTTTAAATTTTCCTATATCAATTCCATACTGAAGACCGTGTGTATGTCCAGAAAGTGTGAGATCGATATCCTTAAAATTATTTGTGACCTGAGCATTCCAATGAGAGGGATTGTGAGTCATCAAGAGTTTAAATCCTTCCTCGTCTAATCCTTCATAGGCTGTTTTTAAGTCACCGTATTGTTGAAATCTTGATGAGGCCCAATTTTCAACACCTATAATATTTAACTTTTGACCATCAACTTCTATAAAATCATTTTGATTCCTAAGTAAATTCCAACCAAATTCTTTTTGACCTTTAATTAAATCATTAAAATTTTTAATTTTTTCACTTTCATTTTTCCATGATGTGTATTCTCCATAGTCATGATTTCCAAGGACGCTATGAACACCTAAGGGAGCCTTTAGTTTTGAGAGATCATCACCCCATCCTTTTAATTCTTCTGCCTTATCGTTAACTAAATCACCAGTAAAAAAAATAGCATCTGGTTTTTCATTTAAGATCATTTCCAAGCCACCCCTAACAGCCACCCTATTCTTTAAGCTACCTACATGAATATCTGAGATATGACATATTTTAATGCCATCAAAAGCAGAAGGTAAATTATTAAAAGATACTTTTCTTCTCTTAACTCTATAGTCATAGACATTGTTTGAAAGAATTCCATATGTAAGAGATGTTATAGGCAAGCCATAAGCCAAGGAAGCTGATATACTAAGAAATTTTGATCTTGAAATTTTGTAATTAGAGCTTTCTGTTCTTTTTCTGAAAAAATAGATTATCATCCTTCTTAGATCATCAATCAATAAAAATGGAAGCGCAACTAATTTTGAGATGAAATTACCAATTATCATATTAAATATTATTGCCTTTAGATAAAATCCTAGATCTAAACTGAAAGCATAAATAAAAAAATTAGTAACAGTAATTATTGTAAATGACCAGTAGAGATAGAATAGAGGTTTTGTCCATGATATAATTCTATATTTCTTTATTATTTGATAAAAATAAAAATCTAGAAGAGTTGATATTACAGTAAAGAAAAATAAGAATACAATTCTTTCCATTATGATAAACCTATATATCTATTTAATTTAACCTGTATTAGATACATAGAAGGTATTACTAAAAGCGTAAGGAAGGTTGCAAAAGACAAACCGAATATGATTGCCCAAGCTATGGGACCAAAGAACACCATATTATCTCCTCCTAAGTAAAAATTAACTTCATAAAATTTAAAGAAACTCACAAAATCAAAATTCATTCCAATTGCAAGTGGCATCAATCCTAAAATAGTAGTTAGAGCAGTTAAAATAACTGGTCTTAATCTTGTCCTACCTGCTTCAGTGATACATTCCATAACTTCCTCTACAGATAATTGAACTTTTTTTCTAATCATTTTTCTTTTTCTATTTAACTCAATAAAATCTATAAGAACTATTGCATTATTGACAACAATTCCTATTAGTGAAATAACACCGATCATTGTCATAACAACCACAAAGTCCATATTAAAAATTAGAAGACCTAGAAAAACCCCGATGGTACTAAGGATTATAGAAGACATAATAATGAGAGGTGTTATAATTTTATTAAACTGAGCAACTATAATTATAAAAACTAAAAATAGGGCAATCATAAATGCATTAGAAAGGAATGCCATTTCTTCTTCCTGCTCTTGCTGTTCACCACCAAATTTATAAGAGTAACCATTTGGTAACGGGTAATTTTTGAGAACCATATCAATTTTTGAGTTTACTTCAGTAGGATTATAACCAGAAATCACATTTGAAGAAATAGTTATGACCTTGTCTAAATCTTTTCTTTTTACTGAGCTAAAAGTATTAGACATTTTCATAGATGCGAAAGAACTTATTGGAACTTGGTATGTTCTACCATTTGACTGATTTCTAAAAGTAATATTTTTATTTAGAAGTGTATTTATATCGTACCTATATTGATCAGCTAATCTAAGTTGTATTTTGTATTCATCCTCTCCAACTTTATACTTTGATATTTCTTTACCAAATAATGATGTCCTTAATTCATTAGCAAGCATTCCAGTTGATAAACCATATCTTCTTAACCGATCTCTATCAAAATCAATTAATAACTCTGGCTTCCTAGTCGAGAGATCAAGCCCAAGTTTTTCGATGCCAGGAATATTTGAATCATTTATATATTTTCTCATATTTTCAACTTGAGAAATTAATTCTTGAAAATCAGGGCCAGTTACTTGAATACTTATCTCACCACCTACAGGAGGGCCTTTTCTATCCTTACCGTATGTTATACTAACTCCAGGATAATCATTTATATCATTTCTCAATTTTTCTAAAACATCTATAGTATTTATACCATTCCTCTTCTCAAACTCATAGAAATTGATATTAATTCTTGCTCTGTTAGGTGTATCTCTCATTCCTAGAGCAGATGGATCATTTTCATTTAAGGTTCTTTTCCCTACATATGTAACTACGCTCTCGATTATGCTTGAATATTCTGATGTAGATTTATTTACTTCCTCCTCAATAATTTTAGCAAAATTATTTGTCTCTTCAATATCTGTACCAACGGGTAACTCTAAAAATACATTAATATAATTTGGTCTATTTTCTGGGAAGAATAAAATTTTTGGTGGATAAATTTGAAGCAATTGAAAAGTACCAATGAGAAGTAAAATTGAGCCCAATAAAACAAAATAAGGTCTTCTTCTAAGTAAAAGATAAGATAATAGCTTACTATACTTATTCTCTAAACTTTTTAAGTATTTTTCCCTAAATACCTTAGACAAAGGAACAAAAACATAATAATTTGAAAGAATAAATAAAGAAATAAATATTAAAATATTTCCAATCCAGTAAATATTAAATAGAATGAAAGCAAACCCTATTATTGCTAGTATAACTACATTTTGAATATATTTTTTAAAGTCTTTCCCTTTATTATCTTCAATCTTCATAAGATATGAAATCATTACAGGGTTTATAACAAGTGCTACAAAAAGAGATGAAAGAAGAGTTACTATAATTCCAATTGGAAGATAACTCATAAACTTTCCAGTTAGACCAGGCCAAAAAGCTAAAGGAACAAAAACAGCTAGAGTAGTTGCTGTTGATGTAATAATTGGAAGAGCAATTTCTCCGATTCCAAGTTTGGTAGCTTCTATTTTTGAATATCCTTTCTCTAAAAATCTATAAATGTTCTCAGTAACAACAATTCCATTATCTACCAATAGACCCAGTGATATGACTAAAGAAAATAATATCATCATATTAACAGTAATACCAAAAAGTTGAAGTATTATAAATGAAATACACATTGATAGAGGAATAGATAAACCAACAAAAAGTGCATTTCTCACACCAAGGAAGAACATTAAAACTAGAACTACTAGTATAACTCCACTAAATATACTGTTCTCTAAAGTACTAACTTGCTCTTTTGTATTTTGAGATTGATTATTTACGATTATTATATCAATGTCATTTGGAATAAAACTTTTTACTTCCGCTATAGCAGCATTAACCTTATCATTTAATAGAAGAAGATTTGTGCCAGATCTTTTTGAAACATCAACTGAAACTACCGGCTTACCTGACAGTCTGGTGTAGCTCTCAATTTCTTTATATCCAAATCTTATTTCAGCAATATCTTTTAGAAAGACTACCTTATCATTTCTATTAGAAATTATAATATTTTCAATGTCTTCTATTTGTTTAAATTCACCAATTAACCTTACTGATCTCCTCATGTCATTTTCTAATAAGTTTCCTCCAGAAACAGATATATTTTCATACTTTACGGCTTTTTCAATATCAGAGAAAGATAAACTTCTAGCTTCTAATTCGAATGGATTAACCATTATTGATATTTCTTTTTCTTCTACTCCTGCAATTTCTACTTTAGATACATCTGAAATTTGTTCTAATTCATCTTTTAATATCTCACCGTATGATTCAAGCTTTTCAATTGAATATTCACCAGATAATGTAACACTCATAACTGGAAAATCAGAAAAACTTATTTCATATACATCTGATTCTCTAGGTAGATCTGTAGGTAAATTAATTTTAGCTTTATCTACAGCATCTTTTATTTTGGATTTAGCATATTCTATATCAGTTCCAGAAACAAACTCAGCAACAATAGTTGAAAAACCTTGAATGGAATTTGATCTTATCTCTTTAATTTCTGATATGGTATTTATCTCCTTTTCAATAGGTCTTGTTATCAAATTTTCAATATCTGTTGGAGAATTTCCAGGATAAGGTGTACCAACAAATACTGTAGATTGCTCAACTTCTGGATAGCTTTCTTTTGGTAAGTTATTGTAAGCACCAACACCTAAAACGACCAATAAAATAAAGATTAATACAACAGTTATTCTATTTTTCAGAGAAAAATTAGATAAACCAAACTGTTTAATGACCTTGTCCTGACCCTTATTATTCATTTATATTAATTTTTAATCTTTACATAAGATCCATCCATAACCTCAGTTGATCCTTTATCAATTATAAGTTCATCTCCTATTAATCCAGATAGTATTTCTGTTTGATATTTGAAGGATTTCCCAGTCAAAACAGGGATTTTTCTTGCAATCATCTCACCATCAAAATCACTGATGATAAATACGTAGCTTCCTCTGTCATCATTAAAAATGATATTAGAGGAAACAGAAAGAGAATTATTATTTTTATAATCAATCAATAAAGCATTAAGAATTTGATTCGGCTTAATTTCTTCACGTAATTCATTTGGGATTTCTATTCCGACATTGAATGTTCTATTAATTGGATTAACAACTTTTGAAATAGATATAATTTTTGAAAGATAAATTTCTTTATTATTTGAAATAACTTTTACTGTGTCTTCTATAGAAAAGGAGTTAATATAATTTTCAGAAACATCTACGCTGAGAAAGTATTCACTTTCATTTAGAATTCTAAATGATGGAATAGTTGGAGAAGCCATTTCCCCCACTTTAACATTAACTTCGTCAATAATACCAGAAAAAGGAGCATTTACTTCAAATTTAGATACCTGTAGTCTTGTTGCATTATATCTACTCTTAATTGACTCATAATTTGATTTAGCTCTTAGATAATCTATTTCAGAACCGATATTATTTTGCCAAAGGTTAGCCTGCCTTTCAAAAATAGTTTTAAGTAAATCTAAATTTGACTTAATTTCATTGAGATTATTATCAAAAACATCAGAATTTATCCTTGCTAGCGTAGTCCCTTTCTCTACAAATTGACCTTCAGTTACATTAACTGAAGTATATTTTCCTACTACTTCAGGAACAACAATAACGTTTTTTCTAGATTCAATATTACCCCTTAATTCTATTTCATGAATGAATGGATCATTGTTTAATTTTGAAACCGTTACGAGCTCATAATTTTTTTGGATAAAAGTTGAGTCTAATAAAATTATTTCTTTTTCGAGTATTTCAATCTCAGAATATGTTTCAACAAGTGAATTTTTTAAAATATCAAGTTTCTTTTTTTTACTTTCAATGTCATTATTTTCGCATGAAAAAATAAACAGTAAAAGTGGTAATAATATTTTTCTCATATCTAATTTATTAATAGTGTTCCTAATGTTTTTTTAATATCAATAGATGCTATAATTGATTCATATAATGAATTAAAGTATTGATTCTGAGCAATTTTCAGGGAGTTATTAGAATCAATTAATTCTAAATTTGATCCTACACCTTCTTTAAATTTTTTTTCAGTAGCATTATATACATTTTCAGCTAATTGAAGATTTTGCATTGAAATTGATAAAGACTCCTTTGTGTTTTCATAATTTGAAATTGACTGATTAATTTGAAGGTTAATAGATCTTTCTAAAAACAACAATTGATTTTCTACCTGTTCAATCTTATATTTTGATTGATTTATTTTACTTCTCTTTAAAAATCCATCAAAAATTGGCACAATGACTTTTAAACCAAAAGTTCCAAAACTCTTCCATCTGTTAGATTCAAAAAATAAATCATAATTTGAAGAAGATGTGTTATAACCATAGTTATAGTTCGCATAAATCTGAGGTAAATATTGCGATCTATTATTCTTAAGATCGTAGAATTTTAAATTCTTATCAGTTTGTAAAATTGAATATTCAATTCTATTGGTGTAATCAAAATCATCTAAACTATAACTGAAGTCTTCTAAAATTTTAATATTAAGTTCACCTTCTAATTGAATTTGAGTTCCTACAGGCAATCCAATTTGAAAATTGAGAACCTCTTTACTCAACTTAAAAAACCTATCGGCTTTAATTTTTTCGCTCTTTAAGTTATTGTAAGCAACTTGAATTCTATCTACATCTAATTTTTCGATAAAACCATTTTCATATAGTTGTTTAGTTTCATCTAATAGTACAGACAATCTGTCAAGATTTGATAATACTAAATTAACTCTTGATCTAGTATTTAAAACAGTGTAATATGCTTTTTGAATAGATTCATGAATATCAATTTCATTTCTTTTAGTTAATTTTTCAGATAATCTAACTAATTCCTTTGCAGCAGATAATCCAACAAAGTATGACCCATTAAATATCATTTGATTAATAAATAAATCTGCTCTTCCATCATATGTCTGACCAAATTGTACTTCTTGTTCGGTACCCTCAGGTACACCCGGCATAAATCGACTTATATCTATTAAGCTCTTTGGAACATCATGATTATACTTTAAACCACCATCTAAATTAATTTGAGGAAAGCCAATTGATAAATATTCTTTTGATAAGGATTTAGATATCTTTTCTTCTAATTTAGAATTTTTTAGATTTTCATTATTTTCAATTGCTAAATCGATGCACTCTGAAAGTGAAAGTTTCCTATCCTGTGAATATGAAAGGTGTGATATAAATACAAAAATTATTATGAATGATTTTTTCATGGTTTAAGAGTATTTAATGTTTTCTCATAAATCTTAAGTCCTTTCGGGGTAACTATACCTCTTAGGAAGAGATCAAAAGAAATTATTTGTATATCCATATAATTATAATTTTTTTGAGGAAAGACATCTTGATTAAAACCAGCTTCAATCATCTCAATTCTAAGTTTTGGTATAATATCTTCATTTATTTCTATTCTAATTAGACCTTCTTTTTTTCCGTTTTTAATTACACTCTTTAATGACTTAACAAAAAGTTTCTCTTTTGAGTTTTGATGAATCTCATAAAGATCAGGATGAATTTTTTTTAAATCATGTACGAAAGACGGAGTTATGTCATTTAATGTTTCTCGAAAGTGTAAGGAAATTTTAAAAAATGTCTCAATGGCATTTGATGAATTCTTAACTATCGAGTTAATTTCTTTAAAAAGTTTATCGTAATGATATTCTAGAGATTTATTTGCGAGTGCATATTTATCAGAATAATGTTTATATATTGTTTTTTTTGAAATCCCACAGGCTTTGCAAATATCATCTACCGTTACACCCCTTATACCGAAAGTCCTAAAAAGTGAATCTGCTTTTTCAACTATGTTTAACTTAATACTCATAAAAAACTAAGGAAACTATTTTATTATTTTTAGTTTCCAACGCAAACATATAAAAAATGTTTAATTTTTTTTCATTTTTTGATTTGAGATAAAAATATGTGGTAAAAAAAATTATTTTTGTTCCTTAGTAATTCAAATGATATCATTTTTTAAAAAATCATCTAATTATTTTTTTGTTGTTGAGCACTCAAAGAAACTCGTAAAAGATGATATAAAAATACTTAATTGGTTATTTGGTAATGCATCTTACTCTAAAGATTCAATTTTAAAAGGTAATTACATTGGTCCTGTAAAAGAAATGACTACTCCTTGGAGTACAAATGCTGTAGAAATTACAAAAAATGTAGGCATCAATTATATTGAAAGAATTGAAATATTAGAAAAAAATAAAAATTCTTTTGATCCAATGACAGAATCAAAGTATTTAGACCCTGGTCAAGAAATTTTTAAAGTAACTAAAAAAGCTGAAAAAGTTTTATTTGTTGATAATTTGGATCATTACAATAAGAATGAGGGACTAGCATTGAGTGACGATGAAATTGATTATTTAAATCAAGTTAGTAAAAGATTAAATAGAAAATTAACAGATAGTGAAGTGTTTGGGTTTTCTCAAGTTAACTCAGAGCACTGTAGACATAAAATATTTAATGGAGAATTTATTTTAGATGGAAAAAAAATGGACAATAGTCTTTTTCAAATGATAAAAAAAACCTCCAAAGAAAACCCATCAAATATAATCTCTGCATATAAAGATAATGTAGCATTTATCACTGGACCTGATATTGAATTATTCACTACTGATAAAAAAGATACTCCTGATTATTATAAATTTAGAAAAATAAAATCATCTATCTCTCTTAAAGCTGAAACTCATAACTTTCCTACAACAGTAGAACCATTTAGTGGTGCAGCAACTGGTTCAGGAGGTGAAATTAGAGATAGAATGGCAGGTGGACAAGCGAGTTTTCCTCTCGCAGGCTCAGCAGTATACATGACATCATACCCAAGAACTTCCAAATCAAAAAAATGGGAGCAAAATCAAATTAAAAAAGATTGGCTATACCAAAACCCAAAAGATATACTTATAAAAGCCTCAAATGGAGCTAGTGATTATGGAAATAAATTTGGTCAACCATTAATTAATGGAAGTGTTCTAACTTTTGAGCATTCTGAAAATAATATCAATTTAGGTTATGATAAAGTTATAATGCTGGCAGGAGGTATTGGTTTTGGAAAAGAAA
>Ga0181569_10001959_pt1 | contig 16282 bp, 14 predicted proteins | sample 101ome_19_FD_132452 | JGI IMG/M metagenome (GOLD analysis project Ga0181569, IMG submission 132452) | Coastal salt marsh microbial communities from the Groves Creek Marsh, Skidaway Island, Georgia - 101405AT metaG (megahit assembly) | ecosystem: Environmental > Aquatic > Marine > Intertidal...
CGGGCGAGCAGACGGTCGGTTTCGATGGCGCCGGGCGAAATCGTGACGGCGCGGATATTGTCCTGCGTGTTCTCGATGGCGATCGCCTTGGTCAGCTGAATGACCGCGCCTTTCGTGGCGTGGTAGGCGGGCCGTCCCGGCGTGACCACGCTGCCGAGCTGGGACGCGATGTTGATGATGACGCCGCCGCCGGCGTTCCGCAGATGAGGGATCGCGTATTTGCAGAGCAGGAACATGCTTGTCAGATTGACGCGCAGCGCCTCGTTCCAGTGTTCGATCTCCATGTCTTCCGCCGTCGCCGTCGGTTCGCGCGTGGCGGCGGAATGGACCGTCGTATCGAGGCCGCCGAGGGCGTTGGCCGTGTCCTCGACGGCCTTCTTTGCGGCTTCGGGGTCGCCGATATCGATGCCCAGGGAGAATACGCGGCCAGTTCCGGGCGCATTGCGCAGTTCTTCCGCGCGTGATTCCGCGGCCGCCGCATTTGCATCAACGATACCGACGCTTGCGCCTTCGGCATAAAAGCGATGCGCGATGGCCCCGCCGATCCCGCCGCCGCCGCCCACGACGATGGCTTTCCGTCCTTCGAGTTTTCCGGTCATCTTCTTTCCCTCCCGTTCGTTCTTTTATGGAACAGCGGGGACGCCTTCGCAATCGCCCGTCGTCACCAACCCGTCGCGCCGGAAACGGAACTGTGTTAGGAAATCACCGCGCAGCGCCCGTAGCTCAGCTGGATAGAGCAGCGGACTTCTAATCCGCAGGTCGGGGGTTCGAATCCCTCCGGGCGCGCCATTTAAAATCAGACACTTAGAAGAGTTTTGTAAAACCCATCGATTTTAAAATCGGGGGTTTTTCGCGTTCTAGTGCCAAAAAAAAATCCCTCAACATAATCCGTAGGTCAGGAGTTTGGCCCCGTCCGTCCCGACCAAATTCAGATCGTTTAAGTCAACGGCCAGGGGAGGGTTATGTATTTCTGTAACAGCCCGGGTGGAAAATCACGATTAAGTATATGGGCCATTGCCACCATCAGCATAATACCAACTGCGGTGTATGCAGTCGTTTTTACCCAGGACAGGGCCGCTCGGAACCGCATAAAGGCCAACAAAAACACAAACAACGCAAGAATGAAGCCAACCAGTGACGTTAGGGAAAGCAAAAATCCAAACCATGCAAGGGTTGGCCACAATCCGCGTGCCGGGTGATCTCCATTAGAAGCTTCTCGGTCGCTAAAAATAACGTGGCTGGAGGGCAGCCGAACCATCTGAATAAGCATTGTGACAACGCAGAACAGCCCCACTGTCGCGATAAACATTGGAAAGATTTTGTCGGTCAGCAAACGGTCAGAAATGAGGGAGGCATCGTAGAAACTGGAGATGAAATAGAGGCCGAGCAAAATCATAAAAATTGTCGGGGCTTTCTTGTTGCCGGAGGCAACTTGACCCTCCGCCATAATATATTTGGCCTGCCGAACACCAAGAAAGATTGAGACTGCCGTAATGACAAAAAGAACGATAACGATCGGGCTGAAAAGATATTCAATGCCGATATCGTAGTTCTGGCGGAACTTCGATCCTGCTACCTGATAGGCCTGATTAGTGAAATTCTCCGCCGGGTTTGACAGGACGAAGCCAATCAGAAACGCCGGGCGCGACCAGTCGAAACGGCGCAGTAATATTCCTAGAAAGCCGATAGCAAACAAAGCCGCAAGATCGGCCAGATTTTGACCGGACTGAAAAGCCGCAAAGGAAATTAGCATAAATAGGAACGGTGCGAGCAGCGTAAAACGGATCGTCGTTAACCTGGCAATGGAGCCAGAGAGACCAATGCAAAGGGCCGTTCCAATTACATTTGCGAGTGCGAGTAGCCACACTATCGAATAAGTGAGATCAAGTTTTGCAGGCGACAGCATCTGTGGACCGACTTCCAAATCGCCGGACCCCAAAAGCGCAACAGCACCAATAAAAACTGCCATAGACCCGGAGCCCGGTATACCAAAAATCAAGGTCGGAACGAGCCCCCCGCCTTCCTTTGCATTGTTCGAACTTTCAGGGCCTATGATGCCGCGTATTTCTCCGCTGCCGAATTTACTTTTATCTCGCGTAGTCTGAACTGTATGGCCGTAAGCAATCCAGTCGACGACCGAGCCACCTAATCCGGGAATGACCCCAACAATGACCCCAATGATTGCGCAACGGACCGATAAAATCTTGTTTCGCCACCAATCTCTGACGCCCTCCTTCCAGCCACCGCCGAGCACTGCTTCCCTCGAGATGGATCGGTCCTGTCGCAATAAAGCTACAATCTCGGGAACCGCAAAAATACCTAAGCCGACGATTACTAGTTTTAAGCCGTCCGCAAGGTATGGATTATCGTAAGTTGCCATCCTCAGTGAGCCGCCAGCATCCGCTTCACCAATGGTTCCCACTATCAAGCCGAGACATGCAGCAGCAAGCCCTTTTAGCGGAACGCGTCCGGCTAGTATGGCTACCATGGACAAACCGAGAATGGTGACCATCAGCATTTCGGGTAGAGCGAACGCAAGCACAATCGGCCGGGCAACAAGAATGAAAAACGTCAAGAACAGAGCGCCGACAAGACCACCAAAGAGAGAGGAGGCAAAGGCGGCCGATAGCGCGCGGGCTGCCTGACCATTCTGAGCTAGTGGAAACCCATCTAGAACCGTCGCTTGCGATGCGGATGATCCGGGTATGCCCATCAAAACTGAGGCAAAGGTGTCAGACGTAGGTACTACAGCGACCATACCTACCATCAGGGCTAAGCCACTGACGGTATCCATCCCGAACATAAAAGGAAGAACAAGCGAGAGCCCGGCGATGCCCCCAAGACCGGGAAAAACGCCGACGGCTAATCCCAAAACAACGCCAAGCCCAAGATACAACAACACATGCGGTTGGAGAATTAGGCCGAAAGCGTCGCCCAGCGCAGGCATTGCAGTCGCTAGGATATCCATTCTAAAGATCCGACCCGAACGGTGAGATACCCCGCCAGTGCGGCGGGGTATCCGTTGCGTCAGCCAATTACTTTTTTAGTTCCACTCCATAATCGGCCTTTAACCAGTTCTTAACGAAAGCCTTTGCAGAGTCCGGAACAGAGGTTGCGCGGGCGAGGGCGGTTTTAGCTTCGTTGCCAACGAACATCGGGTACTTGCCGAGACGTTTGGCAGAAAGCGCGCCAAAATCTGGCCGACTCCGAACCTTGCCGTAGGCTGCAATGAAGGTGTTTATCACTTCCTTCGATGTGCCTTTGGGCAGGAAGACAATCTTTTGCACGGGAAAACCAGCAGTGAAAAAAGCTTTCCAGGCATCCCATGACTCGCCGGATGTCTTGCAACCCTTGGTTTTCTTACACACTTCTTTGAAGGTTGGCAGATTTGGGAAAGTCGGGTCCCGCACGATGTTCCCGTTTGAGTCAAGGGCGCCCCAGGTCATCATTGGCGTCGCTTTGCCGCTTTTGACCAACGGTACGACGCTCTTGAGATATGCTGCGGAGGTTTGATAGTCGATATTCGCTTCACCCCGTTCGAACATAAGCCGTCCGTTACCACGGCTTTTAATCCCAAAGACTGGTTCGACGCTCAACCCCAGCATCTTGAAAGCCAAAATGGGTACAAGATCAAGGCGGGTAGCGCCCTGCGACCCAAAGATAAACTTGACGTCCTTCAGTTTGTCCGCTGACCCATCAAATTTCCCCGCAAGTTTCGACGGCAAATAGGCGATACCACCAGTTCCAGTGGCCATCACTGGATTCCAGTCCTTGTATTCGTAGCGAACGCGTGGGTCGTCCAAAAGATAAGGGAACTGAGTGGAACCAGAAGAACCGAAAATTACGGTACCATCACCATTTTTCTGCTTCTGAAACCAATTTGCGCCCTTAGTGGAGCCTGCGCCGGGCCGATACTTGACGACCACCGTTGGCTTGCCAGGCAAGGCTTCGCTTAACAAGGGCGCGAAAAAATTTGCCCATTTGGCTGACCCGCCTTTTTCTGAAAAAGGGATAGTCCATTCGACTGTCTTGCCAGCCAGGTTAGTCTCTGCGCTGGCCGCAGAGACCACTGTAATTGCCGCCAGTGCCGAAGCGCCGAACGCGGTTAAACCAAAGCTTTTCCTGAATAACGTCATTTCAGTTCTCCCTATACGCCAATATCATGGCTTGATGATGGAGGCGGTTACGCAACACCTCCGAAGATTTTTTCAGCTACAAGCGAAGGCTCCTAGCTTGATATGCTTAGTATGCTATCGCAAGCTTGCACGAAGCTTTCCGGAACAATCGTATGCGTATTGTCATAATTGAGGACAACAAGCCCCTTGCATCGGGAATCGCACATCGTCTTCGGGACAGAGGATACGGCGTGGACCTGCTGTATGACGGTTCCGATGCCGACGTGTTTTTGTCTAGCGAAGGTGCAGATCTAATCATTCTGGATATAAATCTGCCTAGTATAGATGGGTTAGAGGTCTTGCGCCGCGTCAGACAGCGGAACGATCCGACCCCGATATTGATGCTAACAGCCAGGACAAATACATCCGATCGTGTTGCGGGATTGGATGCTGGCGCCGATGACTATCTGGTAAAGCCTTTTGAACTGGATGAACTGGAAGCTCGGGTTCGGGCCTTGTCGCGTCGCCGAGATATCGCGCCAAGTGCGGTTGAATCTATTGGCAACCTGGAATTTGACATTGGGTCTCGCGTGCTCCGGGGTGGTGGCGATGTCATAGACCTTCGCCGGCGAGAGCTTGCCGCATTCGAATGTCTTCTTGAACGTCGCGGCAAACTCGTGCCGAAATCTCTGCTTATCGATCAGATGTATGGCGTCGGCGCGGATTTGGAAGATAAAGTTGTAGAGGTCCCTATTTCTCGACTACGCAAAAAATTGGTTGGGTACAAGGTCACAATAAAAGCGGCACGTGGGTTGGGATATCTCATGGACGATGAGATATGACGAATACCGCGCCCTCACTCCGCGCCCGCCTCATGGTGATAATTCTTATTCCCTTAACTTTAGTTTCCATGATGGCAGGCTACTGGCGCGTCACCTCCGCTGCAGCGACGGCGCGTGAAATTTTCGACCTAAATTTACAGGCGCTTACGCTAGCAATTTCCCGAGATGTTGTCGTTTCGGGAGGTGATGTCATTTCAGATAAGACCCGCCAGCTTTTGCAAGGCCAGTTTGGTGCGAACCTTTTCTATCACGTGTACGGACCTGATGGCGTCTTCGTCACCGGGTATGCGTCGCCGCCGGTCACGCCTGGAGAGATCGAGGTCAAGGACAACGTTCCAGTTTTATTTCGATCCGTTTATCGCGGCGAACCGGTCCGAGTTTCCCGCTTGCGTGAACAGGCAAACTTCGAGGGTGTTAGCGGTTTTGCCTCAGTTACCGTCTGGCAATCTTTGGCTCAGCGTGAAGAATTCGTGGAACGGCTAGCTAGCCGTGCTGCAATCGTCATCCTTTCCCTTTTCCTGACCGTTGCCGTAGTAATTTGGTTTGGGATCAAGTTGGGATTGAAACCTCTTTCCGACCTGCAAGACGCCATCGCTCAGCGCTCCTCGGACGATCTCAGCGAAATAACACGCCCAGTCCCGCCGGAGATCAGAGGAGTCGTGCGTACTCTCAACAAGTTACTGGGCCAGGTGGATGCAGCACTTTCAAGTCGCGACCGTTTTATTTCCGATGCGGCACACCAATTGCGTAATCCAGTAGCCGGGATTCTCTCTCTTGCCGAAGCCGCGAATGACGCACGTTCCATGGGCGATCAGAGAGTAAGAGTGGCTGAATTACTCGATTCTGCGCGTCATGCATCTCGGTTGACCGAACAACTTTTATCTTTAGAGCGGGCGAAGGGCTCATCATACAGAACAAGGCTTCGCCTCGTTGATTTAAACCAGCTGGTCAGAAGCGTTTGCGAACGTAACGCCACGGACATTATTAGGCGGCACATCGATCTAACGTTTCAGGAGCATCCTTCTGCGCTGAGTGTCAATGCGGACAATGTTCTTTTAGAAGAGGCTGTGCAAAATTTGATCGACAACGCAGTTAAACATGCAGGCCCCGAAAATAAAGAAATTTTAATACGGACCCACGCAACGGAGTGCAGTGGTATCATTTCTGTTTCGGATAAAGGTATCGGTCTCAGTCTGAGCGATAGCGATATCGCATTTGCTCGCTTTGGTCAGATTCAACCAGGAGAGGGTAGTGGTCTGGGCCTGGCGATCGTCAAAGAAATTATGGAGTTTCATGGCGGTGTCGCCAGGATCGAGTCATCGGTCACCGGCGCCAGGATTTCGCTAAACCTCCCGCTGGTATAAACCTATCAATGTTGCCGCCTTGGATGAATACGGTCCGATTGGCATCCCGATTGAACGGTCGCCGTCGGGGTATACCCGGCATGATAGAGCCGCCTAAATCCATCATATTTAGTCGCTGTTTCGGAAATATTTAGGTGGACTGTTCGCCCGCGAAAACGTGATTACGCGCGGAGTGTTATTGATGAATCACAACTATAACGCTAATGGGAAGCGAGCCAGGGATTTGGATGAGCCGGTATCAAAAATGTAACGTAACATTTTCTCATTGCGTGTTCGGTTTTGTCGCTGTGGGACGATTCTTGGTTTTATAGTTGGGGATCGCACCTTAAAGATTTGATTTTAATGGTATTTTTTGAGCGTTAAACGATCTTCTAATCCGCAGGTCGGGGGTTCGAATCCCTCCGGGCGCGCCATTCCGATGTCATTAGTCGATTTTTTCCGCGTCGGCGCCCTGGCCGGCGGCGCGGATGCCTGACGTCATCAATCGTTTTCGTGGAAGCGGAAGCGGAAGGCATTGCCCGCCTCGACGATCCTTCCCGCGCCCGGCGTCGGGAAATGGGCCGGCATCACAAGGGTCGGGCTGCCCGCGTGTTCTTCCAGGAAGGCACGGCGCGTAGCGGCGGACTGTGCCGGGGTAACGCAGAAGCAGCTGTTTCAGTGCGGCTCCGCACACTGCAGAGCGTGATGCATCAGGTCGCCGGTCATGACGGCATCGGGAGTAGCGGCCCCGGCCAAGGACGATATTTCCACGTTGACGTGACCCGGCGTGTGGCCGGGAGAGGGGGCCAGGCGCACCCAGTCGTCGATGACGTGATCGCCTTCCACCATCATCGCTGCACCTGCCTCGATGACGGGCAGGATACTGTCTTCGTAATAGGGATCGTCGGTGAAAGCTTCAGATTGATATTCTTCTTCCCAGAATTCCCATTCGGTTCTGGAAAACAGGTATTTCGCGTTTGGGAACGTGGGTACCCAGCGCCCGTCGACCAGCCGCGTGTTCCACCCGACGTGATCGACATGCAGATGTGTGCACAGCACGTAGTCGACGTCCTCCAGCGCGACGCCGGCGGCAGCGAGATTTTCGAGATACGGCCAGCTGTTATGGTGATAGCGCGGTTTCTGGGGGCGTTCCTTGTCGTTGCCACCGCAGGTGTCGACCAGGATCAGGTGTCGTGGCGTGCGGATGACGAAAGTGTGAAACGCCAGGATGAGCAACCCGGTCGTCGGGTCCTGCAGCCGCGGTTGCAGCCAGTCACGGTGACTTTCCACGGTGACCGCGTCGGCATCGGGAAACAGGGTCAGAGCGTCGAGCAGAGGCGCCTCGAACTCGATCGCGCGTGTGATTTCGACCTCGCCGATGTGCCAGCGTTGCATATGTGGCTCCCTTGCAGGTTTTGTATTTTACACGGGCGGCAGAACAGCTAAACAGTCGCCAGCGAATTTTTCGACCGGACAGGAGACCTCAGGTGAATTTCGTAAGATGGATTTTGGGCAGACTGGTCCTCACCTACGATGCGCTTACGCGGCCGAAACCCGTGACGCGGGATGCGGCGGCGCAGGCGGCGCTGGATGCGAAGACGGAGAAATTCGCACTCTATCAGTTCAACGCCTGCCCGTTCTGCGTGAAGGTACGTCGCGAACTCCGGCGGCAGGCGCTGAACGTCGAACTGCGCGATGCCCGCAACGATGAGACGCACAAACAGGCGCTGATCGAAGGCGGCGGGCGTTACAAGGTACCGTGTCTGCAGATTGAGAATGAAAACGGCGAAACGGCCTGGCTCTACGAATCCGACGACATCATTGCCTATCTGAAGAAGGATCTGCAGCTGGCGTAGACTGGCATCCGCGACATCGGCTCATCGAAACGGCCCGGTTGTTGTGACCCGACAGTCCGGCTGCTAACGTTTCGCGTAAACATATCAGTTTGTCGCAGGGAAACGGGATGACCGAATTCGAGAAGACAGTCGATTACATCGTGGTGGGCGCGGGGTCCGCCGGCTGCGTTCTGACCCACCGGCTGAGCGAAAACGGATCCAATCGGGTGCTGACGCTCGAGGCCGGCGACCGCGATAAAAGCTTCATGATCCACATGCCGCTCGGCGTCGGGCAGGTGTGGCACGATCCGAAATTCAACTGGTCCTACGAATCCGAACCGGAGCCCCATGCCGACAACCGGCGCCTGTTTCATCCGCGCGGCAAGGTGCTGGGCGGATCCTCGTCGATCAACATGATGGCCTATGTGCGCGGCAATCACGCCGATTACGACCGCTGGCGCCAGAAAGGCATGGCCGGCTGGTCGTTCGACGACGTGCTGCCCTATTTCAAGCGCGCGGAATCCTTTCAGGACGGCGACGATCCCTATCACGGCTCTGAAGGGCCGTGGAAAATCCAGACCACAAACGTTGAGGACCCGATTTTCGACAGCTTCTTCGGCGCCATCGAACAGGCCGGGTACCAAAAAGCGCCGGATTACAACGGCGCCTCGCAGGAAGGTTTTGCCCGTCTTCAGGTGAATGCCGTGAACGGACGTCGCCAGTCTGCCGCCGTTGCGTATCTGCGTCCCGCCATGCAGCGCCCGAATGTGGAAGTTCAGGTGCGCGCGCATGTGAACCGGGTGATCATCGAAAACGGCCGAGCGGTCGGGGTCGAGTACACGCAGGACGGCAGGGTTCATGCGATCCGCGCCGAAAAGGAAGTCATCCTCTCGGGCGGTGCGATCAATTCGCCGCAGGTGCTGATGCTGTCCGGCGTCGGGCCGGGCGATCATCTGTCGGAGATGGGCATCGACGTCGTTCAGGACCTGCCGGGCGTCGGACATGACCTGCAGGATCATCCGGCGATCGGGCTGGAATATTACTACAAGGGCAATTCGCAGTTTCACCGCGATCTGCGCCTCGACCGGCTGACGTTTCATGTTGCCCGAGTGAAGCTGTTCGGCACCGGCATGGCGGCGTCGCCACCGTCATCGCTGACCGGCTACGTCAAAAGCCGCCCCGATCTCGAAATCCCCGATATCCAGATGTTCTTCCGGCCGATGTCGATGTCGGCCAAGCAGTGGTTTCCGGGCATTATGCCGGGTGCGGAGCAGACCTACGCATTCCGGGCCTGCCACCTGCGCCCCGAAAGCCGGGGCAGAGTGTGGCTGCGCTCGTCCGACCCGCAGGCGCCGGTCCATATCCTCAATAATTTCCTGTCGACCGACGAGGACCGCCGGGTGTTGCGTGAAGGCTTCCGCATCATGCGGAGGATCGGCGCGCAGCCGGCGTTCGACGGCGTCCGCGGCGAGGAATTCGCCCCGGGCGCGCATGTGTCCGAAGACGATGACCAGGCGATCGACGCCTATGTCCGGGAAACGCTCAGCACCGTGTTCCACCCGACCAGCACCTGCCGCATGGGCATCGATGATCGTGCCGTCGTGGACAGCGACCTCAAGGTCCGCGGCATCGAGGCGCTGCGAGTGACCGACGCTTCCGTCATGCCGGATATTGTCGGCGGCAATCTGAACGCCACTGTCATCATGATGGCGGAAAAAGCCTCCGACATCATTCTTGGCCGCCAGGCGCTGGCTGCCGAAGCCGCCTGAACACACAGGGAAGGAAAACCGCTATGCTCCCCATGCCCATCGCCGATCACGACGCCATTTCAAAGGAACTTGCGGAGTCCGGCAGGTACGTCAAAGTCCTGTGGCAGAGCGCCGACACGCTGATGTTCGTCGCCCGCGGCCGCGAATACCGGTCCGAGTTTCATATCAACCCGTCGGACGAGCACATGACCATGCTGAAAGGCAGCATGAACCTTCATTACCGGACGCCCGAAGGCAAAGAGGAAATAGCCGTCCTGAAAGAGGGCGAGACCGTCTACACCGCCGCCGGCATTCCCCATTCGCCGCGTTTCCCCGAAGACGCCTTTCTGCTGGTCGGCGAACGCATGCGGCGGCCGGGCGAGACCGACAGCTTTCAGTGGTTCTGCCCCAACTGCGACGCGCAGATTCACGAGGAATTTTTCGTGGTCCACGATTACACGAAGGATCCCGTGTCGCAGGCCTACGCCAATTTCTTCGACTCGATCGAGGCGCGCACCTGCGATGCCTGCGGCACCGTGCACCCGGGCCGGGATTTCGGCTGATATTTCAGGGCCGTCATTCCCGCGAAGGCGTGAATCTCTCTACACTAATTCCTCAGCCAACAGATCCCCGCCTTCGCGGGGATGACGTCAACGTAAAGGACCTCACACCATGCCCAAGGAAATCATCACCTCAGCCACCGCGCCGACCACCGGGTTCAGCGACAAGGCCACCCCGTCGCCGCTGGCCCAGGGCATCAAATTCGGCAACATGATGTTCGTGTCGGGGCAGGGGCCGCTGGACCCGGAAACCAAGGAGGTCGTGTCCGAGGATATCCAGGAACAGACGGTCCAGACGCTGACCAACCTTCAGGGCGTGCTGGCCGCGGCGGGCGCGGATTTCACCAATGTGGTGAACATGCGCGTCTGCCTGCGCGATCCGTCGGATTTTCAGCAGTTCAACGCGGCCTTCACCGAATTCATGCAGGGCGAAAAGGTCACCCGCACCTGCATAGGCGGCACGCCGCACCGGGCGGGTGTGAATGTTGAGATCGACTGCGTGGCGATGTTCGACGAGGCCTAGCCCCTAATAAAACAACAGCGTCCGCACTTCGATGCTTTCCCGCGCGGGCAGGGACGGATCCGGGCCGTTCGGGTCCGCGAAAGCGGCGTGGGCGGTCCAGCGGGCGCGGCCGTCGGTTTCGGAATCGTAGCATTTCAGCAGAATTATTTCGTCGCGCTCCATGTCCGGAAAATACGTCCAGCGCTGATCGGGGTTGTAGCTGAGGTTCAGGATACCCCCGATGCGGTCGCCGTAGTTGCGTTCCGCCGGAATCATGTCGCTCTCGCCAATGCTGTCCCAAGGGCATATGGCGATGGGATCGGTCTTGACCGGCCCGGTGAGGGGCCGCCAGACGTTCACCGAGGTGACGCGGCGTTTCAGTTTTTCCTCCGCCTCGGCCGGCGGCAGCAGATCCTTTACCCGCTGCGGCGCCGAATTGACGGTGAAATCGTTGTGAGCGCTGCGAACGGGATCGCGGACTCCCAGCTTTTCCCGCTTTTCCGGATCGCCGATGCGGATCGTGTGATCGAAGATCAGCACTTCCTTCGCGCCGGTGCGTTCGAGCAGCAGCTTTTCCAGCTCCGGGTAATAGACGTTCTTTACCTGTTCGTCGTCGGTGAAATCGGTGACGGCGGTCGGGTATTCCAGGAATTCGAAGCCCTGCACCTCCATGTCCAGCTCGTCCGCGATGGGACGGCCGTCATGGATCGTGATCTCCTTCATTTCGTACTGGCCGGTCTTGGGGTCGTTCTGCCCGCCGCCGGTCGCGCTCACCTGGGTGACGAGTTTCTCTCCGTTGGGGACGGTAAACTGCAGGATGCCTGTGACGGTGCGGTCCTGAACCATCGTGTCGGCCATGAGATCTGTCTCCCTCAAATGAATGTCGGACCCTGAATATAACACTGTGACACAGGGGAGCGAGCGATGCGTCGTTGCGCCGGGTGTCTAACAGAATCCCGTCAGGCGCAAGAAATCATAAACCGTACAAATTCAACGCGTTATCCCGAAGAACTTTACGTTTTGCTTCCGCTTTCCAGTCCATCCCGGCAACGTCGTCCATTGCCCGTTCCGGGTCGACGACGGGCCAGTCGGTGCCGAACAGGACCTTGTCCTGACCGAACGAGTTCATGTAATGCCGCGTCGCTTCCGGCCAGTGCTTCGGCGCGTAGGCGTCGAGCCCGATGTATACATTCGGGTGTTTCCAGGCGACGGAGATCATCTCCTCGTACCAGGGATAGCCGATATGAATGCCGATCAGCTTGAGGTCGGGGAAGTCCATGGCAATCCGGTCCAGGCAGATCGGCCGGCCGACGCTCGGTAGGCGGCGGTGCGGATTGTACACAAGACAATGGCCGACCTGCATCTGGATCGGTACGCCAAGCTCACAGCATTTTGCATAGAAAGGATAGTATTTGGCGGCATCCGGCGCTTCGTTGAACCAGTGCGGATACAGATGCGCGCCGACGAAACCGAGATCCCGCACCGCGTGTTCGACCTCCGCCAGGCTTTCCATGATCTTAGAGGGATCGACGCCGATCAGGCCGGAAAACCGGTCCGGATGGGCCTGGATCAGCCCGGCGATATAATCGGTCGGCATATGAGCCGATCCCTGGATGCGGATATCGCCGGATCGCTGGGCGATCAGGAAGGACCGTTCGATACCGCAGCGGTCCATCATGACGATGTAGTCTTGCGGGGAGACTCCGTCGCGGTATTCGGGTTTTACCCGCACTTTCCTGCGGAATTCCGGATCGACCGACATCCAGCCGTTATCCACAGCTTCCGGCGTGAAGGCGTTGCAGACGATATCGACGGCGCCATAGTTTTCACCCGCGACCTGGGTCATATTTTATCCTCCCTGATATCGCCAGAAATAGTCGGAAATAGCCTTTTTGCATAGGGAAGGGCGCATAAAGGTCCGCCCCCGATGTGTCATCCTGCCCGAGGTCGACATCGGAGCGGAACCGGAGGGCCGTTGGGTCGACCGCTCGCGCTATAGCTAACAACACGTCGGGTGGCAGAATCATCCGTCGGCGATTGTAATTTATTGCTTCAGGCTCAGGACTGGCGCTGCATCGCCGCGATGTACTGGTCCATGGTGTCTCTCGGCGTTTTCCCGACATAGACATAGGCGATACCGCCTTGTCGTAAGGTTGCGACGTTCACGGGACGGACGTCCGGAAAAATTCAGACCAAACCGAAGAAGACGTGGCATCCGTCAGCATCGACTTCAAGTTCAGTCACCTCGACGGCTTCTTCGCATCGCAGCGGCCGGTAGAGATGAGGAAACAGGGCGCCATCGCGGGAATGTTCCCATTTCAGATCATCGGCGACCGATCTTGCCGGCACTTTAAGCAACACGAGGCCGGAGATGCCACTCAGATGCAGGGCCGCTGTCCGCTCGACCTGCTCTGCGGTGGAGAAATGGATGAAACCGTCTTTCAGGTCGAGCGCGGACCCGGCGTATTCGCCGGATTGCAGAGCCTGCTGCCATGCCGTTTTCCGGCACATATGATAGATGTAGTCGACGTTCATGGTGACAGGATAACGGCCGGGCTACTGCATTGCCACACTCATGGCGTGTATCGACCGTTTAGGTTTCGTTTACACCTTCCGCATAGAATTTCCTTTAGTTTTCAATGCGAAAGGTGCGGAGGCTTATGCGCCTCAAACTGATCATACCGGTTTTCGTCATCATCGGGCTCGGTGCGGGGACCTGGCTGTTTCTCGAAAGCTCGGGCAATTCCGAACAGGCAGGCAAGGCGGCCAATGCCGTGATGGACGCGGCGGATCGAGCGATCGATGCCGCGACGAAAGAACGGCGTTACCGGGAAGAGGTAGAGCCCAACTACGTCAATGTCGGAGCGATTTACACCAATCATGGAAACGTCAGCGCGACCCTGGTCGTGAAAGGCACAAACGGCGTCGACGCGGTCTGCAACCGGATCGCCTATGTCCGCGATTTCCTCGTCGTGTTGCTGTCCGATCATCCGCCCGAAGAACGCAATCTCGCGGCAGGCCCGACAGGCTATAACGGCTCGGTGCCGGACGAAATCAACGACCTGCTCGAAGACAAGGCCGTGCAAAGCGTTCGTTTCGACCCCTTCAGCTTGGGCCAGACAGGTGGTTCGGCGAGTTGCTGAGAGGAAAACCTTGCTGACGATGTATCTGTCGTCCTAAAACCCGGTGGAACAGTCCAACCGGGTTTTTTCATGAAGTATCCACCTCCGCCGCATCCGTCGCCCAGCAAACCTGTCTTCACACCGCCGCCGGGCGCCTGCGATGCACATGTCCACGTTTTCGGACCGTCCGACACGTTTCCGTACCATCCGAAGACGACCTATATGCCGGTGGATGCGCCCAAGGAGAAACTACAGGGCCTGCACGGTTTGCTCGGTTTCGACCGGTCGGTGATTGTCCAGGCGACCTGTCACGGGACCGACAATTCGGCAACCCTGGATGCCATCGCGACTTCGAACGGTCGTTGGAAAGGCGTCGCGATCGTGGACGAAGATTTCACCGAGAAGGATTTTGAAGCACTTCACGACGGCGGCATCCGGGGGATACGCTTCAGCTTCGCACGTCATCTCAGCGGGCCGCCCAACTTCGATCGTGTTCACCGCATCGCGGAGAAGATCGAGGGCCTGGGCTGGCACCTCGTGATTTATATCGAAGCCGAAGACATCGTCGAATTCAATGCCGACCTGCGTAAATTCAGACTGCCGGTGGTGTTCGATCACATGGTACGGGTCAAGGTAGCGGACGGTCTGGAATCCGAACCGTTCCGCCTGCTCCTCGATTTCATGCGCAACGAGGACGTCTGGGTGAAGATTTCCTGCGCGGAACGTCTGTCGCAGACGGGTGCGCCGTATGACGATGTCGTGCCTTTCGCGCAGGCCGTTATCGATACCAATCCCGACCGCGTGCTCTGGGGCACCGACTGGCCACACCCCAATCTTTGGGAGGGCATGCCCGATGACGGCGCCCTCGTGGACTTGATCCCGCGCTATGCGCCCGATCCTGCCGTACGTGAGAAGCTTTTGGTCGACAATCCGGCGGCGCTTTACGGTTTCCAAGACTAAGGATGGGCTGCTCCGGGGAGGCGAGGCGTCAGACCGGCATCGACTGCGTGCCGCCCACCCGGGTTGGCACGCCGTTGTCGAATTCCATATAGCGCCAGCGCCACGCGTCGCCGTCGGTATCCACGTATCCGGCGGTCTGGCCGGGGAAATGAGCCGGGACGACGATGGTGTCGCTGTCGGCGACGCTGGCAAGTATGCGTTTCCGGCTCGCGGCGGCTTCTTCCGGCGCGGGGCAGAAACAGGTGCTCCAGTCCGGCTCCACGCATTGCAGCGCATGATGCATCATGTCGCCGGTGAAGATGGCGTGGCCGTCCTTCGATCTGAAATTGACGCAGACCTGGCCCGGCGAATGCCCGAACGCGGGCGTCAGCCAGATGCCGTCTTCCAGTTCGAAATCGGCATCGACCAGCTTCGCCTGGCCTGCCTCGACGATCGGCAGGCAGCTGTCTTCCCAAACGGCCGAGCGGCGTTCGTCGCGTTCCGCTTCGTTGGCCGCCGCTTCCCATGCCTCGTATTCGACCTTGCCGAAAATGTAGGTCGCGTTGGGAAAGGTCGGCACCCATTTGCCGTTGATCAACCGCGTGTTCCATCCGCAGTGATCGACATGCAGATGAGTGCAGAAAACGTAGTCGATATCTTCGAAGCGAAGCCCGTGCGCGGCGAAGCCGTCGAGCCATGGCTGCTTCGGAAAATCCAGCGCTGGGCCGCGCAGCGGTTTGTGTTCGCCCACGCAGGTATCGATCAGAATATTGTGTCCTGGCGTGCGCACCACGAAGGTCTGATAAGTGATGACCAGCAGGTCCTGTGCGGCGTCGTAGACCTCCGGCGCCATGGTTTTGAGGTGGGCGAGGGCGGTCGCCTGGTCGGCGCTGGGGAACATGATCGTCGGTGCACGCCAGGGACCGTCGCGTTCGATGAAGCTGGATACGAGGATATCGCCGACGTGAAAGGGCCGCATGAACTGAACTCCCGATTGTTTCCGGCAGGATAGCGTCGTCGATGCGGTCTGGCGATATGCCGGCGGGGCGGGTAGCATGATCGCAATCACGGAGGAAAGATCATGGACACAGGCCTCGAACCCACCCGCGAAATTCCGGTCAAGGAAATCACCACCCAGACCGACACGCGCGACATTCTCGCCCACTGCAAGTTCCAGGGGGAGAAGAACAATTTCGACCAGATGGTCATCGTCGATACCGACGCGCATCACATGGAGATCGAGTCCTGGCGCGACATCTGCGAATACATAGAAGAC
>Ga0181569_10001968_pt1 | contig 16244 bp, 10 predicted proteins | sample 101ome_19_FD_132452 | JGI IMG/M metagenome (GOLD analysis project Ga0181569, IMG submission 132452) | Coastal salt marsh microbial communities from the Groves Creek Marsh, Skidaway Island, Georgia - 101405AT metaG (megahit assembly) | ecosystem: Environmental > Aquatic > Marine > Intertidal...
AAAATGGTGCTGGCCTTGATCTCCTGGTTGGGTTTGGCGTTATCGTACTGATAATCACCGGGAAGTTTTATTTTTCCATTCCCCATAGAAGTAAGACCAATGTTCATCAAATCAGTAATGCCCAAACTGGCACGCCTGATTTTGTCAGAAGCGATAGCATCGTCCTCTCGGTTGAGCCTATTTCGTTCTTCCCTGACAAGTTTGTTGAAGAGGCTCATGTTTTCACCTGAATTGTAGCGAGAATTTCCCGCCCCTTGAGTGAACGCAGCCATTTCATAAAACTGTTTTTGGGTCCAACGGTCAAAAGGGTGATCGTGGCACTGGGCACACTCTAAACTTGTACCCAGGAAAATTCTGACGGTGTTGGACATGTTATCCAGCTGCATACCGGCGTCGCGAATGAAATAGCCGACGGCACCGTTACCTCGCTCCCACATGGGGCCCGAGGCAGATAGCATTTCTTTTACCCATACATCATAAGGTTTGTTGGTGGCGATTGATTCTCGGATGAAGTCAACATATGGTCTTCCTGAAACCCGATTTCCCAGGCTATCCTTAGCACGCAATATATCGGCCCAAAAATGAAACCAGTGGCTAACATAGCCGTGACTGCCGAGTAATTTGTCGATAAGGTCTGCCTTTTTTTGGGAACGATCACGATTTTCGAGGAATTCTGTTGCTTCTGCGTGGGTGGGGATACGACCAATGATTTTGAGGTATGCTCGCCTGAGGAAAACTTCCTCACTTGCCACTTTATTGGGACGAAGTCTGTAAGATTGAAGCCTTTTTTCAATAAGGCTGTCGATATACCGGGCATTTGCTTTGAGTGCGGATGGCGAGAGGGGTTTTTGGAATTCTGGAAGGGCATCATGGTTCGGGGCAAAGTTATTTTTTACAAAGGCTTGGTCGTCCTCCGTAAAAATGTCCAAACTTATACGAAAAAGTTGATTATCAGTGCTGCGCCTGAGGAGAATATCTCCATCTTCAAAAAACTTTTCAACTTTACCCTTGATTTTTTGACCATTCTTAGAGTGGAAATCCCTTTCGGCTAACCCAAAAAGCAAAAAGTTTGAGAGTGTCAAAAAAGCAAAAAATACGAGAAGGAATTTCATAATATAAATTTGATCTGATAAAACTTTCTTGGCAAGATTTTTATAGTAGATTCTTCAGTAGATTTAACTTGAATTAATTCATTTGTTTATTCCCTACGGGGATAAAATCTTTTGTTTTATTTTAATTTAAATTCACCACCCCAAAAGCAGGGGAATTTAATCAGTTTTTTTATACAAGATAGTGTCGTAAAATCGAAAGAGAGCTTTTTCAAAGATCTGATCGGTGTTTAAGGTGTAATAAATTCTGTTCAGGGTGGTTGATTGGTCTGCCTGCAAGTGGATAAATCAGTCTGGTTTTAGTGAAGGTTATTGACCTGCCAAGAAGGTCGTCTTCAGCTCGTTAATAAACCCTAAATCAATTTTTTGAATGCGAAGGAGAAGCTTATGTTATTTTTAAGGCAAAAGACATGGGGTTGCATCTTGAACATTGCTTCGGGCCGCTTTTTGTCATTAGTAAAGCTATTTCAATGACTCCAACCACGAAGATTGCGTTTTCCTTTATTGCTTTTTGGGTATGCGTTTCTTGTGAAAAAAAGAAAGAACCTGCAGAGGAAGCAAGTCGGGTGAACTCTGATAATATCCTGTATCGCTTGAATGACCATGTCGGAGCTGAAACCTGTGCGGAATGCCACCAGGAGGCTCATGGTAAATTGAAGGAGTCTCATCACTACCATGCGATGGAGTTACCCAGCGAACAGACGGTAAGGGCCGATTTCAATAACTCGATCTTTGAAAATTATGGAGTTACGACAAAATTTTTTAGAGATGGCGAAAAATATCTGGTTGAAACCGAGAACCAGGAGGGAGAAATGGAGGTTTTTGAAGTTGCTTACACCTTTGGGTGGGAGCCTCTCCAGCAATACTTGGTTAAATTTCCCGATGGTCGGATGCAGGTCTTGCCCACTTGTTGGGATGTTGAAAAAGAAGAATGGTATCATTTGTACCCGGATGAAAGGATTGCTCCATCCGATCCTTTATTTTGGACCCGATCTCTACAAAATTGGGACCATATGTGTGCGGATTGTCACTCCACCAACCTGAGGAAAAAATTTGATGATGCCACCCAAACTTTTTCCACCGCCTATTCTGAAATTAATGTATCCTGTGAATCTTGTCATGGTCCAGGTCGTGAACATGTTGAGCATGCCAGGGCTGGAAATGGTTTTACAGGTATGCCGAATTTTGCTTTGGCCGATATTAACAGCAGCAATGTTGCCCAAATAGAGGCATGTGCAAAGTGTCATGCCAGGCGAAGTTTTGTCCACCCCGGTCACCATGCTGGAAACTCTTTTTTGGATCATTTTTTACCTGAGGTTGTAGAACCGTGGTCGCCAGACATGCAGGTTCCGACTTACCATGTGGATGGACAAATTGACGATGAAGTTTATGTCTATGGGTCTTACACTCAAAGCAAGATGTTTCATCAGGGGGTCAAGTGCACGGACTGTCATGATTCGCACACGGTAAAATTGCACTCCTATGACAACCAACTTTGCACCCGTTGTCATGTGCCTACGGATAAAAACCCTCTTGGGTTTGATACACCGGCCCACCATTTTCATCCAATGGACACCGCAGGTGCAAAATGTGTGGAATGCCATATGCCGCATAAAACCTACATGGGGATCGATAAGCGTAGGGATCATAGTATTCGAATTCCTCGCCCTGACCTGTCTGTGAAGTTTGGTTCCCCCAATGCATGCAACCAGTGTCACCAAGACAAAGATGCCCAATGGGCGGCCGAGACTGTTACCAAGTTCAAAGGCCCGAATCGCCCCAAAGAGGCTCGTCACCCCCAGGCTTTTCACGCTTTTAGAACCGGTAGACCCGACGCCGAAAAACTGTTACTGGATACATGCCAGGATGCAGAGTCACCCGCTTTTACTCGAGCTGGTGCAATGCTTGCATTGCGACAATTTATCAGCGATGTCAGCTTCGAGGAAGCCAAGAGAAGTCTCGATTCCAATCAATCTTTGATCCGGGTTGCGGCCTTATCAAAATTAGAAGGTTTACCGGTTTCAGAAGCCTTTCCAGAATTAGTGGAGATGCTGGAAGATCCGGTCCGTTCTGTCCGCACCGAAGCTGCCCGTTTACTTTCGCGGGCTTCACCCAGTTTATTTACGACTAAGGGACGAAAACTATTTGAGAGTGTTTTGGAAGAACTGAAGCTTCGTTATACCAGCAACCTGGACAGACCCGAATCTCATCTTTCCTTGGGGATTTTGGCTGAAAATCAAAATCTTCCCCAGGAAGCAGAGGATTATTACCGGCAAGCGATTCGGCGGGAGGATACCTATGTTCCCGCCCGCATGAACCTGGCTACTTTGTTAAATAAGAGAGGAAGGAATAAAGAAGCCGAAAAGTGGTTAAGGGAAGCCGCCCGCCTGCAACCAACTTGGGGGCAAATTCACTATTCCCTTGGGTTATTACTGGCGGAGAATCCGCAACGAATTCCAGAATCCATACGATCCCTGGAAAGAGCGGCTGCCTATTGGCAGGATAATCCCCGGGTGCACAACAACTTAGCCATCGCTTACTGGCAGAATGGGCAATTCGATCAAGCCATTCATTCTTTTCGATCCGCCATTCAGCTTCACCCCTCAAACCCAGAGTATTTACAAAACCTGGTTCAGTTACTCTCTCAACAGCAAAGGTGGGCGGAGGCAGTGCCCTATGCCGAAAACATGGTACAGCTACTACCTGAAAACCAAGAAGTTATGTCATCATTATCCCTGATTAGACAGCGAGCGTTAGAGACTGGGGAATAAGAGTGGAGCCACCTGTCAGATTCGAACTGACGACCGTTCGCTTACAAGGCGAGTGCTCTACCAACTGAGCTAAGGTGGCGAAGTTAGATAACCCTTAGATTACTTTCATCGAAAAGGCAACCTGAGAATCTGTGGTTCCTTTACTTGGCGGGAGAGTTTATTTCGCAGTCAAAAAGTTTTTCAGGGGGTACTTTATCAAGCAGCAGTGACTTGCATGTACCTAACCGGGCTGACTCGATATCCTTAGCATAGGAAACGGACTTCTTGTCATGCACAAGTTTACCCGCAAATAGAGGCTCTTCGGGGTATATTTTTTCCACCCTTCGGAAAAAGGCATTGGGCATCCTGAAAGCACCCAGAGATACCGAGTGAAGGGCATCAATGGGTAAACCAGTAAGCAATTCGTCAAAAAGCTTCCTGTAGCGTTCTTCGAAATCTAGACAGTCCATTACCGGGTCAATCCGAATCCCTACCTGCCAGCCAAGTTTGGCGAGTTGATGCATTGCCTTCGTTCGTGCATGGACGGACGGCACTCCGTGCTCGAGTTGTTTACTTATTTCTTCGGGTGTAAAACTAAAAGCGGTTATAACATTTTCCAAAGGTTTCATTTTTTTCAACACCCCAATGTTCAAACTTTTAGTACGCAATTCAAGGCATGCCTTGGGGTGTTGGGCAAAAAGTGGAAGAAAGAATTCAGCAAATTGAGTGACAGATTCCATTCCGAGGCTATCACAATCATAGCCCGAAAAAAACCAACTGGGCTCATGGTCTGTCTGTTTTACTTGGGTAAGGATATCCTCCCAGAAATCTTCATAATTAACAAACAGTACATAGTGAGCGGATGGAAACATACCCTGCAAAAAACAATACCGGCAATCGTAGAGACAGTTTAGAAGGTGAGAGAAATAAAAATTTTGCCTCCCACCAATCCCATAACTCGGAGGGATGGAATGAATTTTCTTTCCATTTTGTTTGGCGAGGATAAGGGCCGGTTTTTTCTTTTGCAGCCTAAAGCTTTGCCCGTTGGGGTTGAATACTTCCTTGTAATGATTGCAGGGAATTTTTCTGGCCTTGGGGAAGCGGAGAAAGAATTGCTGGGTCCGGGGGTGCCCTTCAATGTCTCTTTCGTAATAAATGTAATCAATCATGGGAGCACCCGGTGGGGTTCGATTAGTGCAGCTATAGATTTTAAGGCATTTTTGGCGTTTTTTTCACGCTCTAAGCATTGCAATATTTCCGCATCTTGGATTTTCAAAGAATGAGCTTGGTTGAGTAATCGTTCAAGTAAATGGGTTTGGGTCTGGGAAAATTTTTGGGTCAGCAAAGCTTGTCTCTTGCATGCTGTTACTTTTCGACTTGGCCTAATTTCGGAAGCCAATGCTTCCAGCTCCTCGACTATCGATAAAATGGTGGCGCGGTTCTGCTCAATCCCTTTAGTTACACTGCTGGGGTTGACTACATGAATGGGGTTTTGCAAATTATCGGAAACAATTTTTACCACTTGGACCAGTTCACGGGTAATCCATTTTGAGGCTGTGATATAAAAACTATGGGCTTCCATATCATAGCCCATATCAGGTTCATACTTTTGACTGGGTTGATTACAGGTTAGGAGAGAAGACCGGATTATCTTTGGATCGATGAGTTGCGGAGGGTAAAATGTTTGCTTGTCTTTTTCTGCCAAGATTCGATCCGCAATAAAAAGAGATTCTAGGTCGAGGGATTGATGACCGGCAATGCCAAGGTTTAAGAATGGGGAAGCCAGGTCATCTGTAAAATTTCGACCGAGCAAAAATCCTGTGGCTCCTGCGGAAGCAATTTTTCCAATCCCAGAGACTACAAGCTGATCCCTGTCATTTTGAAAGGTAGGAAAGGGTGGGGAACCTGATACCTTTTTCATTTTCAGGGCATCAATCAATGGTTTGGCTTCTGCCTGTAAGGCGATGACGAAATTCATGAGTTTAAACCGATTCGAACGAAGGCAATAAATTTTTATATTGGAGGGATTTTTGAAGGTATATTTCGGCCTCTTTTTCTTTATGATGTTTCCTGAAACCTGCTGAGAGTACCTTACATTTTTGCACAAGATTACACAAGATAGCTTCTTGATGACGGGATGAAATACCGGTTGTTTTAACAAGTTTCTCAAGAGATTGAACCCGGAAGCGGTCCATGCCCCAGACCTGTCTTGATAGTTGGTCCTTGTGCCCCCCGTTTTTGGTAACCAATTTTTTATCAATGTAGCCAAAGGGTTTTTGTACTAAAATGCGCAACCATAAGTCATAGTCTTCACAAACAGGAAGACTTTCGTCAAAGCCTTCAAATTGTTCAAAAATAGAGCGATGGAGAATAACAGAGGATGGGCAAATTAAGCATCTTACCAAAGATCTTTGAAAAAGCTGTTCAGGAGATTTATCGAGGTATTTGGGGGGGATCACCTGGTTCCCATTTCGCACCCAAATCTCATCGGTGTGGGAGGCAAGAATATCGGGGTTTTCTTGGTGGAAACGGCTTTGTTTCTCCAACTTATCCGGTTGCCATTGGTCATCCGAGTCAAGAAAGGCAATCCACGGATATTGGGCTTTTTGAGCCCCCAAGTTTCTGGCCGCAGATACTCCTCTGTTTTCTTGACGGTACCATTGGACCGAAGGAAATATATTGGCTAGTTTTTCCTGGAGGGAAGAGGGAGAGCCGTCATCAACGACGATGACTTCGGCAGGGGTCAGGCTTTGCTTGTATACCGATGACAGCGCATCACGAAGGAAAGCAACTCGGTTCAAGCAAGGAATGACGACCGAGACTTCAAAAGCGTACGCTTGAGCGGACGCAGTCACCGCAAAGAAGGTGGGGAGGTTAAAATACCTTTACAGGGATTTCAACGGGCTCGTAGCCAGATGCCGTGATTATCATTTTACCTTCTCCAGGTTCACCACCCCGGACAGGGATGTTGACTGTTTTATCCCCTTCGGCAATGAAAGCCTCTGGCATGATAATAGACTTGGGAATATTGGTTTTAATATCGATAGGAATCCCACCGGCAGGGGCTTCGTAATCAATTTTGAATAAAACCGTTACAGAATCTCCCGATTGGATTTCAAGGGAATTGGGGACAACGCTGAGCACGCTTTCATCGATTCTAAAGTTTCCTATGTCCAAAGCACCGTGGGGACCACCAATAAGCTGAACCGGGTAATCAACCCCAGCCGGTAAGGATGGAACTGTAAACCTGAGTTCATTTTCCGAAAGGTATCGGGTGCTTGCTTTTTCTTCTCCAATGCTGATGGAGTCATATTTGGTAAGACCCCGCCCTTGAACCGCGATTTCTACACCAACTGGGCCACGGTAGGAAGCGAGATTACCAACATATCGGTTTTCCAGACGAAAAACTTGAAGCTCACTTTTGAGGGATCTTTGTGTCTGAGCTCCACTGTCTTTTTCTTTAATGTACTTGGCTTCAAAATAATAGGTGGCTTCGTCAAACCCTGCAGGTAATTTATAATCACAACTCCAAAGAGTCGGATTTACCGGGTCTTGGCTCATTGCAAACTTTTCACCACCTACGACGAGGGCAACTTCAATTGAATCGGACAAAATTTTTCTGTCCTGTAAATCAACTTCTGTTTGCAGGGTATAGATACCGGATGGGTTTTGGCTGATGTTTGTAGAAGTCAAGTTAATGAAGCTTGGTCTCTTGCAGCTCGAAAAAATGAACAAGCTTAGTGACAAGCCAATAAAAGGGATTAGTTTGGGTTTTAATTTCATGATTATTTTAAGGGTAACTTTCTATAGATTACACAATGCATAAAAAAAGTAAAGAGGCAGGAAAAATTTCGAGCCTGGGTATGTACATTCATGTTCCATTTTGTTCCACTACCTGTGACTTTTGCGCATTTTACCAGGAGAGACCAAGCAAAAAGGGATTTGATTTATTTTTTAAGGGGTTAAAGAGGGAAATGGATTACTTTTCGACCGATTCTTCTTTTTCAACTATTTTTATTGGAGGTGGAACACCGGGTCTTCTCGGACCCGAGCAGATCATGCGTCTGGGTGAAATTATCCACACCCAGCAGCTAGAAAAATCGATTGAATGGAGTGTGGAAATTGCGCCATCGGAAATAACCGCTGAAAAACTCAAGAATTTAAAGGAAATTGGGGTCAATCGTATCTCTCTTGGGGTTCAGACTTTTGATCCCCAGCTAATGAAAGAGTTGGGCAGGGACCACGAGGTCGACCGGGCCCTGAAGGCTTATCAGCTTATCCGGGAAGCCGGCTTTTTATCGGTAAATATTGATTTGCTCTTTGGTGCCCCCGGGCAAAGCCTGGGAATGTGGGAAGAAGATTTAATGAAAGCGGTTCAGCTTGATCCAGACCACATTTCCACTTATTGCTTAACCTTTGAGGAAGATACCGCGCTGTTTGTAAAACTTTCGGAGGGGAAGGTGAAAATTGATCCAGAAAAAGAGGCGGCCTTCTATGAAAGAGCCTGGGAATTCTTGCCCCAGCATGGCTTTCCACAGTACGAAGTATCCAATTTTGCAAAACCTGGGAAAACTTGTCTGCATAACCTAAACACCTGGGCCATGAATGATTGGCTTGGTTATGGGCCATCCGCTGCTTCACAAGTGGGTGGAGTCCGGCGCAAGAATCTTGCCAATTTGGAAGAGTGGTCCGGGCAGTGGGAACGATCTGGTAAAGCTAAATTTGCCGAATTTGAAAAACTGCAAGCCTATGATTTAGCCTGTGATGCAATCCTCTTCGGTCTCCGGATGAATCAAGGCATCAATTTACAGGAGATTGGTCGAAAATTTCAAATAGAGGAAGTGTACTTTAGGGAAACCGAAAACTTTTTTCAAAGCCTAGAGAAAGAAAAAATGATGGAAAAAAATGATCATTGGCAATTAACCACAAAAGGGAGAATTTTGGCAGATGCGATAGCCAAAGAAATACCTTTTGAGCAAAGTTTTTCTAAGTAGCTACTAGTGCTTGTTCCAAAAGTTTACTGCTTTCTTCCAGCCCCCCTGTTCTTGCCCTAAGAATCCAGTTACTTTCAAATCGTGCAACAATTTCTGTCGATTGGTAGTTTGTCTTGGAGGGGGAACCCAACATTGACAATCCTTTGTTCAGGCTGATGAGGTTTAAGTCGATGGCCAAAGAAAGTTCGCGATGAAACTTACCGTCACTCTCAAATCCCTGGGTTTTATCGAGGTCATGCTGCAAAGATTTTAGAAATTCAACCCCCTGGAATAATTTCGGCTTGGGGAAATTTTCCTTGAGGAATTGAGGCATTTTCTCGGGTTGCGGGCTGAACAGGATATTCCATGCAAGACTGGCATTAGGGATATTTGCCCCAATGATTTGATCAAGCTTTCCCAGTTCCATGAGCAGACTTGCCGGGTCAGCCATGGAGGATGGCCATAGGCTTTTATTCAGTTCCTGGGCAAGTGATTGATCATCAATTTCTTGATTATTCCATCCCCATTGGGCGGCTAAAAATAAGGAGGGGTAAAAAATGGGCCACGCCTGGTGATTCCCGCAATCCCCCCAGCTCGTGAGGAGAATACCATCGGCTTTGTGCTTGAATGCATGGGTGAATGCATTGGCTAAGTTTAGTCGTGCGGTTGGCCATCTTCCCGAAAAACTTCGCCAGGTAGCGGTGCCGGGGGCGAGGCAAAAGGACAGACCGCATGCAGATATGGCTTTGGCTTGCTCCGCAAAAGGGTGATCCGCTTCGTATCCCCAAATGATCGGTTTTGCGGATGGCGGGACAAGCTTTGCATTTTCAGGTTCCTCGAGAAGGACATCGGCCCAAAACTGCATACACCTCCCATGTTTTTCCACCAGCCTGCGGATACCATCTAGGTGTTGCAGGTATACCTTCGCTTTCCCCTGGCTTTTTACCTGATCAGCACTCCATCCTTGACCGAGTTCCCAGGGCTCATCCAGACCGACATTGAAATGGCGGGAGCTGAAGTTTGGGAGGTATTCCTGGTATAAGCGGTCCATGAAATCCAAACTTGCCTGGTTTGGTTTAAGGGTACTGCCGTGGTCTCTTTCCATGAAAGGCTCTTCTCTGCGGAAACCAGTGGGGCACTCGGCGAGATGGTGATAGGCTTCGTGTCTTAGCCACCTTTCAAAGTGCCCGAAGGAATTGAGGTTGGGTACAAGCTCGATAAATCTTGCTTTGCAATATTGATCGATTTTTTTGATTTCAGCACCGGTTAACGGAGATGAATTTTCCCAGACAATTGCATGGTCAGCGAAAGCGAATGTATGTTCTACATAGAGTTGTAATTCATTGTAACCTACCTTTGCCATTAGATCAATAAGTTCAAAAATACTTTCCATGGTCGGAACTTTACAGCGGCTTACATCGAGCATGAAACCACGCTGTTTAAAAACCGGGAAGTCCTCAATTTTCATGCAGGGAATTTTCTGCTCAAAGGTCTTGTTATACAGGATTTTATCAAGGGTATTGAGTGCCCGGAAAACCCCTGCCTCTTGCCCTGCTTCGATGCATATCTTATCCGGGGTTATTTCCAGGAAATATCCTTCTAGGTGAATAAGTTTTCTTTTTTTTACCAGGAGATTAGCTGAAGAAATGGTCTCAGTAAATGGATAGGCATTGGAAATAAAAAAATCGCGGGAAACTTCTTCGAATCGAGGCTCTAGAATTTGAAGACTCCAGCCTTTGGGCCTCTTGAAAAAGCCCGAAGTAAAAGATACATTTTGAGGCTTTGGGAAAATGGGAAGGGTGTTGCTCAACTTATCTTTTCTTTTTTGGAATGATTATGCCCATACCCCAGGTAATGAAAACGGTGATGGGCCATGCCCAAACCGTATTAATCGTAATTCCAAGTTCCCCCTGGTTGTCTTTTAGGAAGCTCCAATCTAGTGCACCCTGGAATGAAATTATATCATAATTGATCAGAATTTGATAAAAGTCCGGTCGCAGGCTTGCCACCAATAAAAAGGAGAGGGCAAAGCCAATGGATAGGCCTTGGACACTGGCCTTTGGGGTGAGAAGGGAGGCGAGAAACATCCCCAGCATGGGTCCGGTTGTGTAGGAAATCATGCCAAAGGCCAATTTGACCACATCCACATTGCCTCGGAGAGAATCAAGTTCAATGGCAAAGGCAGATAACAATATGCCCCAGAAAAGAACAAGAGCCCGTGACAAGAAAAGTTTTTTCCTTTCCTCTCCATTCCCTAACCGGTCTTTAAATAAGCTTAAAGTTGTCTGGGACAAGGCCGCCAGGATGGAATCCAGGCTGGATATAGCCGCGGCAAATACTCCGGCTAGAATAAGCCCCTTCAACCCAACAGGCAATTCCGTTACAATCCAGACCGGGTAGATAGAGTCTGAGTCTTTGGCAAAGATTCCGGGTTCCATACCGTTTATCCTCATAGGTTGGTAGTAAGCAAAGAGGGCAGCCCCAACAAAAAGCATGAGCAAGGTCAGGATGAGGGCTCCTGAACTGGCAATCATTGCTTTTCGGGCATCTTGAGCATCCCGGCAGCAAAACATTCGTTGGGCATTGAGTTGGTCCACACCGAAGGCACTTAAGTTTTGAAAAGGCACTGCGATGATAGCTACCCACAGGGTAAACCCGACAGCTGGGTCTGTCGTCAGGTTTAGCAGGGTGAACTTCCCAGCACTATTCCCGATATCAATCATTTCTGCCCAGCCTCCATCCAGAGTGGAGAGGATCCAGCCGAGAGAAAAGAGGCCGGCTCCCACAAAGAGGAAAAACTGCATGACATCAGTCCATATAACCGTCCTCATCCCTCCCATCAGGGTCCACCCAATGGCAAACAACCCAATGATCCAGATACAATGGTCAAACTCGAGAGGAGTGACGATTTTAAGGGCCAGGGCAGCCACCAAAACCCGAACACTTTGGCCCAAAATACCTCCAATTTGAAAGATAAGCGTGGCCAGGCGTTTAGCTCCTTCCCCTAACTGGTTGCCCATGTAGTCGTAGGGGCTAAAAATTTCTCTTTCGTAGAAAACTTTGACAAAATAAACGCCCACGATTACCCGAGCTATGATGGAACCTATTCCCCATTGCAGGTAAGTGAAGTCACCTCCCGCGGCGTAAACCATACCGGGCACTCCGATAAAGGTGACACCGCTTATTTCAGTTGCAATAATTGAGCCGGATACTGCCGGCCAGGGTAAAGATCTTCCTCCAAGAAAAAAGTCTTTAATCGTGGACTGTTTTCCCCTCAACTGATGGCCCACCCACGTAGTTATGGCTAGGTACGTACCCACCACTAACCAATCAATATTCGTAAAAAAATCGTGATAATCCATCCGCCTCTTATCAAAGGGTTTTCAAGCCAGTGTGGAAACGGAAAAGATTATTTCGTGAATAAGTAATGCTATTGGGAATAAGTTCTTGTTTTCAGCTTATAGTTAATCTGAGAAAAAGATGTATGAAGCCGTTTACCTTGGTCATTGGTGCATCTGCCCTTTTCATCGCCGGGTGTGCTGCTTATTTCAGTGTGCGAGGTATCGCTCTTACTTTTGGTGCGGTTAGTTCTTTCACTATTCCCATCATTATTATGGCTTCGAGCCTGGAGTTTGGGAAACTGGTTGCCGCCTCTTTCCTCTATCGTCATTGGAAGACTTGTAATCGAAGCTTGCGCACCTATTTGCTCCTAGCAGTTGCCTTGCTTATTTTTATTACCTCTGCCGGGATTTACGGCTATCTTTCCCAAGCTTTTGAGGAAACCCTCAGTCAGGTCGATGGGTATGAAAAAGAGATTGTAAGTTTAAAGAGGCAACAAGGAGAGTTTGACCGCCTGATCCAGGCCTATCAGGCATCGGGACAGCGCGGGTCGGTGCTTCGTGAAGAAAAGCAGGGGGAAGAAAGAATCCGCTTGGAAAAATATATCGAGGAAAGAAGGAAGGATATTGCCTCCGCTGAGCAGTCAAAAACCCGCCTGGCTGAAGAGACCGATCAAATCATTGTTGGAGAACGTCAAAAACGAGAAGAGGAAAAGAAGAGGCTGGAAGAAGTGATCAGGATTCGTAGGGCCGATATTTCCAAATTGGAGGAGAGCCGAAAGGAATTTAAATCTGAAATTGACCAAAGGATTACCAAAGAACTTTCCAAGGAAGAAAAAATTAATCAAAGACTCGGGGAGTTGGATTCTGCAGTTAAGGTATATCGAGATCAGGGCCCGGGGGGATTTCTTAAAGAAAATGGTTTTAAGAAAGCCGCTGACTTGCTGAAGACACAGGCTGAGGAGAGGGAAGCGCTGCGGGCCTCAATTTCTGAAATTAATGGTGCCATTGAAAGCGCACGGGGGGACCTCAACAAGCGTTATGCTTCCCTGGATGTGAGGATTGAAACCATTCAAAATGAAATATCAGATGCGAACCAAAAAATTACGGACCTGACCACCGGAAGTGCGGAGCAAGCAGGCAATGTGAAAACAGCCCTGGAAAACCTCCAGGAAGCCCGGGCATCCGTGGATGATAGAATTAAGTCTTTGGAGTCAGAAATTGCCGAAGCCAGTAAGAAAATAACCGCAATGAGTGAAGCTTCTTCCGCCTTTGGCCCGGATAGTTCCGCTGAATTAGAAGAGAAGAAAAGCGAACTTCAAACAAAAAAGGAGGATGCTGAAAGGCGAATATTAGAATTGGAGGGAAAAATCCGTTCCACGGATATTGGGTCTTTTAAATTTGTTGCCCGTGCTTTTGACCCAGAGGTGGCCGCGGCAGAAGCGACAGAAAATCCAATTTTGATTGAAGAGGCTATGAACCGGGCGGTTAACCGGGTGGTTAAGTGGTTTATCCTTATCCTGGTTCTGGTGTTTGACCCTTTGGCGGTAACGCTGGTGATTGCATTCAATGCCACGCTTTTGCGTAAGAATTCGGATGACACAAAGCAGGAGCAGCTTCCCGCAAATTCCACGGGTAGTAATCAAGCCAAGGGTCCAGGTCCTGTGATTGTCCTTTTACTTGTGGGTGCATTGATTTATGGGATCTATTCTTGGTTGCCGGACGGGAAGCCCACCCATCCTGGTGCTGATACCTGGCAAAGCAGTGCCACGATGGATGATCTTGCAGCAAGCAGGCTTGATGACCGTGCTTTGGCTTATGTGCCCGATAAAGCTTTCGGGGTATGCAGCTTTTCGAGTTTAAGGATGGTGGAGGAGGTGGGGGTTCCCAAAATATTACCGATGGATTTACTTACCCGTGCTCCCTTTTTTAAGGATATGCTTTGGGATCCAGAATCTTGTGGAATTCAGCCAAACGGCCGGACTCTTTATTTCTTACAGTTACCGAGTGATCTTTACCGAGAAAAGCGGGCAGGGGATGTATTGTTTGGCTTGGTTTTACCGATCGGTGATGACCTGAAAGTGAAGAAGTTTATCCTCGATCAATTGGGCCTGAAAACGCAAAGCCCCAGTTGGAGGATCCATGAAAATACACTTCCTTCTTTTTATTCACTGCACCATAAATCAGCTCATGTATCGATTGGCTTAGACCAAAACTGTTTAGTTTTGCTTACTTCCTGGTGGTCTGATCAGCCGGATTCTCTTTTTTTGGAAAATGAAATGAAAAATATTTTTCAATTTGGGCAGACTTCCAACAAACTTCCCCCCAAGCTTGCCACGAGGTTACGGGGCAATGATTATGATGTCGCGGCTTTTCTCTTGGCGGAAAACTTTTTCAGTCCTTTCAAGAAAACAACTGAAGAAACAGAATTATTGAATACATTTCGTGAGTTCTTAACTTTTGATGCAACCTTGAAGGCGAAGGCCTCTCTGGATGGATTATTGATTCAGGGAGAATATGACTATGGAAGTGAGATATTGAATGCTGGGTTTGGTTTTACTGTGGCAAGCTTGATGGAAAAATTTCGGGAGAGCCCAAACTCTTCGAGCTTATCCAGTGTCTTTGGTGAATTTGTGGAAATTTTCATTCAAAGATTAGATTACCAAAGTGTGGTTCGGCTATTGGAAAGAATAGACCTAAGGAAATCAGAAGGTTTCGGGGCTTTCTCCGGCTTGGAATTTAGCAGTTATATTCAAGGGACACAAAAGGGGACCTTTATGCTAAAAATGAGTTCGACTGAATCTGTCGGGGCTTCTTTGGGACTGGCCATGGACTTATTTGTGGAGACCTTGAACCCTTTTAATGGGCAAATAACCCAAGAGTCTCCTTGATGTCCCCGGGTCTAAAAAGGGGGTTCATCCTTGCAGGTTTGTGCTTTTTAATGACCCATTGTGCATCACAGAAACAAGGCTCCATGGCTTCCCCTGATCAATCAAAAGCCATCAAAAATAGTTCTCTTTCAACTGCTTCCTTGAAAGAGAAGGTGAAGCAGAAGAGTAAGTTTTCAGGTGTGGTGAACCCTAAGCAACAAGACGAAAAAAGGACCAAGAAAAAAAAGAATAGCTCTTCTGTCATGGATGAAAATCCTGACAAACCCGTTCGCAGATCCATTGAAAAGCCAAAGAGTATGGCCGGTGGTTTATTGCCAGTCAGAGCCAAGATAGAAACTTTATCCAAGATCAAACCCAAAGATCTTACCCAGGCGCCGCAACCCAATATTTCGAAATCGGAAAAAGCCCCCAGTCACCCCAAAACAAAAAGAAAGGTATCAGATCAATCAACTTACAGGAAAGGAAACCCTCCACCTTCCCCGAACTTTCAAAATGGGAAAACCGCAGGCAATGCCAAAATATTGAAGTTGGGCCAAGAGACCTATGAAGTCAATAAACCAGCACTTGGTCAGGGAGCAGGAGTCGCAGAGACCAAAAAGTCCGGTAAACAGGATTTGGATAACTTGAAATCAGCATCAAAGGAAAAAAATTCTGTTTCTTCCCTCAAAAGCGACATTACATTGGAAGCAGCAGCGAAAAAAGGAGGTGATAGAAATGTGACTGATATAAGAGACTATCTTGCAGATCAAAATTATACGCAAAGGGCAGGACTTACCGTAGGCTGGAAAGCTGAACCACAGGTGACCGAAGAAGAGACCAACTCCAAGCCTAGAACCTTATCCGAACCCGTAACCCAACCTCATGGAAATGATTGGAATCACCTGAAGTCATATTTGAACAGGAATGCAGTTTTGTTTGGAGATGATAGGAGCAGCCAAATGAATTCATTGCAAAGAGTGGAGCATTGGAATGAGGGGCGAAAAGGACGAGCGATTAACCTATCTGACCAAGGCGGTGATGGGCCGAGATTCCAAGAAGCATTGCGCTGGATTCAGCAAAAAGGACGATGACAAATCGCAAGGTAAGAGCATGAATACTAAAAACTCTTTACCCAAAGCCCTTATTTATATTTTCTTAATTGCCTTGGCTTGTTTTTTACTTGGGCAGGTTGGTTCTCTTTTGG
>Ga0181569_10001972_pt1 | contig 16226 bp, 10 predicted proteins | sample 101ome_19_FD_132452 | JGI IMG/M metagenome (GOLD analysis project Ga0181569, IMG submission 132452) | Coastal salt marsh microbial communities from the Groves Creek Marsh, Skidaway Island, Georgia - 101405AT metaG (megahit assembly) | ecosystem: Environmental > Aquatic > Marine > Intertidal...
CCCAGCGATCGGGTGTGGTACGATGCGCTCTCGCATTCTGGCACGCAACTCATCGTTGGCCACGCCGTGGGGAACTCAGGCTCGAACCTCATCGCAGGCGGGTACTCAACCCTGGTGGCCAGTGGTGCTACCGCATTGCAGGCACAGATCCAAGGTGCAGGCTCACCGGTGACCTCTCTGCAGTGGCTCAGTGGCTCCTCCGAGTGGCTCCTCGGCCGTGCCGGTGGCTCATCTGGCTACAGCGAAGTCGCCACCCTTTCGTCCGCAGGGCGTCAAACCGTCGTGGACCTCCCTGGCCTCGTCAGTGGCCAAGTGCCAACGATGGTGGCCAACGCTACGCACCTTTGGGTTTCGACCGGATCATCCGCCACCTCAGGAAACTTTGGCGGGACCGGAACCGGCTTGCTCCAAGGCACTTTCTTACCAAACGGCACGGTTGATTGGGAATATGGGTGGACTTTGCCCGGCAACACCGTTGCAAGCGACCTCCATCTTCACGGCACGGATCTGTACATCGCTTCCTCTCCAGGCGGCATGCTCAAACTCGACACGCTCACCAGGGTCATCACCAACATCGGTGGCTCTCTTCACACAAAGATGGATACCATGCACGTCTACAACAGCGAACTTGTCATCGGGTTGGCTGGGGCCGGCGGTAGTCCACCTGGCGTTCAGTTGTTCGACCCTTCCACCGACCAATTTGGCAACGGGCGATTGATTGCGGGCCTGCCTTCCAATATCGTCAACGGCTTTGCCGACACCAGCACGGTCCTGTACATCGCTACCAACGGGGGCATCGGGCGTTGGAATTACACCACCAACGGTTGGATGGATTCCATCACGGTCGGCAACGGCCTGCCAAGCGACATCGTGGAAGACGTGCTCGCCGTCGGCAACGACATCTACATGGCAACGCCCGCTGGTGTGTTCGTTTGGGATACCAGCACCAACACGGGAAGCACAATGACAACCGCCAACGGCCTCATGGGCCAATCCTCGTGGGGACTGGTCGATGTCACTTCTTCATCGGGCACCGTCTCGGTACTGGTCAGCCACGACGGGCAGGGCGCAGAGCGCCCCGGTGTGAGCATCGTCGACGCGGGCACCCAACAGGTCTCGTCAACGCATCGTTTTGACCAATTGCCTTCCAACACCGTGACGGCGTTGGCAGCCGACTACTGGGGCCTCCACATGGCGACAGACGTTGGCCCCCTCACGCACTGGAACGCAACCAGCGGAGAGTTCGAAGACGGGACCGGTTCTTTCCAAATTCAATACCCTGTTCGTCAACTGGTGAGCGATGGAGATGAAGTGCTCGCCGTTGGTTCACAGAACACCGTGATGCTCGCTGAAGCCCGGACAAACGCCCACGCCACCACCACCTTCCTCACCGCCATGGGCGTTCAGAGCGGCACGCTGGGCAACAACCACATCTGGGCCATTACCGACGAAGGCCTACAGGGATGGGCCAACAACGGCCAGTACACGCCCCTGGAAGACGCAAGCATGCGCCGGGCACTTCCCTTGACCCTCCGAGCCATGAACAACGGCGGGGGCATGAACGTCAGCGACATGACGCACCCTGGTATGTCCATTGACCTCATCGACCCGTCCGACCCCTTCGCCCTTGACGCCAACCAAGGGACGCAAGGCATTCACAACCTGCTGTTCCAGAACGTACCAATCGTGATGACTTCGCCTGCCAGCGGTGCAGCCGTATGGGCGAAGTCCGTTTCGCTCAAGTACGATGTAACCCTTGACATCAGCAACGACCCAACACTCGCCTTGAATCTTCAAGATGCGGTTGATAACGGGCAATTGTTCAACAACACACGCCATGTTTCCCTACGACTTTACTCGCCTTCCAACGGCTCCCTAGAAGCAAGAATCACTTACGATTACATCCGTTCCGACACGCCCGTCGCTATGGAAGGGCTCGTCGACCGTCCCGATGACGGTGGCGGTGTCTTGACCGCATCGTGGTCTTTGGTTCACGACGAAGACTTCGCGCGCTATCTTGTGTTCGTCAACGAAGGCCCGTGGGCGAGTGAACCAAACGAACTGATGCTTCTCGGACAGACGCCCGACAAAACCGTCTCGCTCCACAGCCGTTTGTCGACGGACATCGAAACTGCTGGCGGACAACCGCTGAAGGACGGTACGGAATACCATGCCGTGGTGGTGGTGGAATACAACGACGGCCGCTGGGGCGATGTATCGGCTCCGTTTGGCCCTGCGTCCCCGAGCGACGAGGTACCCGGCGCACCAGAATGGGCCTCTGCTCAGGCCATGGGAGCCAGCGGCGAAGACGGCGATGTTCAACTTGAATGGGCGCGTTGCACAGCTCTCGACCTTGCCAAGACACACATCTATGTCGCAACCACACCCATGACCGACGCTCTGGGCCGAACACCTGCAGCGGAGGTGCTGCCTAACGAAGGGAACCAGACCATGATCTCACTCACACCTAGCATTCCTGTATGGATCGGTTTCACCTGTGTTGACGAGGCCGGTCAAGAGAACCTCTCCAACCTCACGGTGGTGGGCCCAATCGTGCCGACGGGAGAAATTGACGACAACGACGCGCCGGACCCGATTGAAGGCACCGAAGCGACCGATGTCCCCGATGACGAAGGAGGGCGCCTGCTCGTTCAGTGGAACCAGAGCGAAGCCGACGACTGCGCATTCTACACCGTCTTCATGAAACTAAGCGACGATGCCGTCGTGGACGGTGTACAACGAGGGAGCGTCGATGGATTCTCCCAAGCCGCCATCGTCAATCCGTGCGATGAAACCAGTGTGATTCTCTCCTCCCTCGACGGTGTACCTCTTATTGATGGCCAAGCCTACATCATTGGGGTTGTGGCCTACGATGTCTGGTTAAACGGGAACACGGACGATGTCCAGTTGGTTTCAGCAACACCGTTCCAAAACACCATCGGACAAGGTACCACACCGCCACGAATCACCACGCTGCTCGCCTTTGACCACGCAGAGGATGACGGCACAGCCATCGATGTCGTTTGGGAGCCTTCAACGGTTGAGGACTTTGCTTCCTACACCGTTTGGGTGGCGAGCGAGCCCGTAACCGACCTGTCCTTCGCCTACGCAGTCTTCGGCACAAACCCAGATGCTTGCGGCTGTTTCACCTTCAACAAACAATGGATCGATGAACGAACAAACCCCATTGAACTCACGATTTCGAATGCACTCTACGTCCCCGAGGGAGGAGCTTTGGCCGATGGAGCACCGGACTTGATACGCCCCGATGTTGAGCTCTATGTCGCCGTGACCGTTCATGACCTCAAAGGCAACGTTTACTTGACCAACTTGACCCAAGCCACGGTTGTACCCGTTGACAACCTCAACGACAACACGCCACCCGACCGACTCACCGATGTATCGCTTACGGACCGACCCAACGACGACGGGAGCGCGTTGCTGCTTGACTTTGCACTCTCCGAGGCTCCCGATATTGCCTCCTACGAAGTCTACGCTACGACCTTTAACTTCACCAGTGTCAACCAACAAGGCGCGCAAGCAGGGCAAAATCCCGACTTCATCCCAGTGGCAACGCTGGACCGGAATCCTGTTCTCCCGCTCACCATCGACCTCGTTTCCGGCGACATCCCTGTGATTGCAGGTCAGGAGATTTGGGTAGCCGTTGTAGCCAGAGATTCCTCGGGCAACGCTCACGAAACCATGCTCAAGGTTGTCTCTGGCACCAGCACTGACGAAGGCGTTACCGACCCCGGAGTCTACCTCCCCGACATTGCTGGCGTTACTGCGTCGTGGTTTGAGGAAGTCAGCATCTTTGTGGAGTGGGAACACTCCACGGACGCCAAAGTCAAGGGCTATCACATCTACATCGCAGAGGAAATGTTTGCATCAACCGATGAAGCAACCATGGTAGGTGAGACGGTCTCTGCGAACACCTTCGTCATCGACGCTTCGGTCTTTGCTGAACTCAACAACCAATCTGCATGGTACATTGGCGTCGTACCCTACGACGATTCGGTAGCGAAACTCACGGTTGAAGCGGTCAAACTTGGTGCCCTTGACAACACCGGTCAAGGTGAACAAGAAGGAGAAGAGGGTGGACAACTTTCACTGGAGGCCCTCCTGACGGGACCCAACCTCATCGCAGCGGGTATGGTGGTCATCATCTTGCTTCTACTGGTCATCATCGTCCGGTCGCGAAGCAATTCCACACAGCGGGCGAAGAGTTGGGAATTGCAAGAAGCCACGTGGGGCATCCAGGACAACGGTTGGGGAACAAGTTCACCGGTGACTCCACCCACCGCCGCTCCCGCTCCGCCGCCAGGCATCTCAACCCAGCAAGCCAACGACATCTATGCGGCAGCCGAACAAATCCAGACCAATTCAATTGGCCGCGCCCCCTACCAACCACAGCAACCGGTGCTTCAGCCGCAGGTCAATACGGCCCTACTGGATGGTTTGCTCGATGAGCCTGCTGAGCCAAAGATGCCTCAAATTGACACGTCGTTCCTCGATGACCTGTTGTGAGGCGGCACCATGTCAAGCAACGGTCCTCGGGACGAAGTCTTCACCACCGTCTTGGTCAATGAACGCGGAGAAGTGGCGGACTGGGATGCACACCGACAGCGTTTGGAGGACCATGCAGGCAGGTTACGCATTGCCCTGCCCGACGAAGCCCCGGTACTGAACGTCCCTTTGTCTTCAACATGGACCTTGGCTCGCATTTCCTGCGCCAAGAACGGAGCGGCGTGGACCATCGAGCAACGAACCGTTGGCTTTCGGGACGAGGCCATTGACGCCATCACCCACCCAGCACCTCGTTGGAACGAGCGAACCAACGGATGCAAGCACGGTGCATGGTCCCCCTACAACGAAGCCAGAAAAGCTGCTGAAGAGGCGGGGTGTGATGCAGCACTCCTGGTTCACGAACACTGCATTGTCGACGGCGACAGAGCAACGCCGATGGTGCTCGACGAAGACGGCACCGTTTGGATGGCGAGCGTCGAGGAAGGCGGTGTAGCCGGCATCACTGCGAGTGTTCTCGAACGGCAGCTCCCTCGTCTCGGATTCCCTGTTGTCAAAGGAAAGTTAAACGAACGCACGGTGGCAAGGTGTGAGGAATTCATTCTTGTCGGCACAGGCATGGGCGTGTGTCGGGTGGACTCGCTGGATGGTGAACTGCTTGGACAAACGACGGTGCTTTCCCAACGCTGCCAAGAACTCCTTCACGAACATTTTACCGAGAAGGCCACGTGGTCTTTACCGGGATGAGCCGTGTCACGTGACCTCACTGAGACGGCGCATCAGTTGACCGAAGCGGCTCTGCTTGGAAAACTCGCCCTACGCTACGGCGCACCCGACACCTGCATGTTGATATCGAGTGGCCCCCCGTCCCACCTCGCTCAATGGTCGCTCTTGGCAGGACCTCCAACGAAACGGGTGGTGGTTCGCCAGCCATCAAGGGATTTGTTGCCTGCTGCTGAGGCACATTCCCCCATCAACGGAGCGTTGCATCTGGTTGCGGACACCCCTTTGCTGAAAGCCGAAGTGGAAGAATGGAAACACGGTTCTTGGTACCACAGCGTAACCCTTCGGGCAAAGAATCTTGAAGATCTCATGGAGAAATTGAAGGCAGAAACGCCCGTTCACTCTTTTTCACGACCTCATCTCGCCTCCTTTCCCAATCACCCGTTTTGGAGCGGAGGATTGGCATACGATTTGGTGCAGTGGACCCAACCGCTTCGCCTTCAACACCCACCTGCCGAGGGGGCGTTACTGGCCGTGCTTTGGCTGGTCACGAAGGGCGTGATCCAGCACCACGCCACTGGAGATCTCACCGTTTTTGGAACCGACGAGGAGTGGTGTCAGAGCGCAGAAAAGGCCGTTGGAGAGGCTGCGGTCATCGCTGACATCCCCGCTCCAATGCAATCCCGTGAAGCGGTGACGCACACGGATGAAACGCATCAGGACAACATCGAGGCCGTGCGACAAGGCATCACGAGAGGACAAGTGTATCAGGTGAACATCGGCAAACACTGGCAGGGCGACATCGATCACCCCTACGATGTGTTTCGGCGATTGATGCACATCAATCCAGCCCCCTACGCCGCCTACATCGAAGCAGACGACATTGGATTTGCGTTGGCCAGTTCATCCCCCGAATCTCTGCTGGTCTGTGACGGGAAGCGGGTACGTACTTCACCGATCAAGGGAACATGCCCGCAAGGCATGACCGACGAGGAAAGTGAACGGCTACGCGAGGACATGATCTTGGATGAGAAGGAACGGGCTGAACACCGAATGTTGGTGGATTTAATGCGCAACGACTTGACACAATTTTGTCAGCCGGGTACCGTTGAGGTTGAACGTTTTGACGTGGAATCCTACGCCAACGTCCAGCACCTTGTCAGTCACGTCACCGCCACGATTTCAGACGACGCTAACGGCAATACGGCCCTTCAATCGGTTTTCCCGGGCGGCTCCATCACCGGTTGCCCCCGCACGGTGGTGTGTGCGGTCATTGACGAGTTGGAACAGATGCCTCGTTCATTTTGGACGGGGTCCGTCGGTTACGTCGATGTTCATTCCGGGAAAAGTACCTGGAACATTCTCATCCGCACCCTCGAGGCTCATCGTAAAGGAACGACATGGAAGGCATCGGTTGGAGCAGGTGGAGGCATCACCATCGCATCGCAAGCCGAAAAGGAAGTTGAAGAGGCTGCTTGGAAAGGAGCAGCGCTGCGGGTTGCAGCCGGTTGGATGCGAGAAGAACACGTGACCTTACCCACCGGCAAGTTGAGCATCCATCCGGTGGAAACATCCTCAAAGCCACGACCATCGCTACCGTGTGGATCCATACGAACGCTTGATTCGATGGTCGGGCGAAAAAGCGATGCAGGAATCCTTTTCATCGACAATCTGGATTCGTTCTCCCTCAACATCGCTGATGCAATGGCTCAGGCTGGTCATCACGTCACCGTTCTGAAGGGGCGTTCCCCAAGCGCTCATCGCTATCTCGACCCCGTTGCTTTGCACGATTTGCTCGACCGGCTCCAGCCGACCCACCTTGTTTTGGGTCCAGGCCCGGGTCAACCGAGTGACTGCCCGCTAACGATGGCACTTGCTCATCACGCACTTGCGGGCCAACTGAACATGCCTGTGCTGGGCATTTGTCTCGGCCATCAAGCCCTTGCAGAAGCCGATGGTTGGCAGATTGTGCCTTCTCCTCACGGTCCTGTTCACGGGGTCCCTACGCGCATTGAACACGACGGTACGGGGTTGTTTGCATCCACCGAGGACCCGTTCATGGTGCTCACCCGTTACAATTCGCTGGTCGCCGTCGCCAGCGGAGAACACACCCTCGTTGAGAACGCAACCGAGGCAGCGACGGGATTGAACATGGGCTTGCGCCACTCCGAACTGCCCATTCACTCCTTGCAAGTCCATCCGGAATCCATTGGTTCGCTGGCTGGTTCAACCCTCTTGGAGGCTTTTCTTAGAATTCAATCGGATGGTTGAAGAATCCCTTGCCGCTGGGTTGCATGAGGAACCACCATGCCGACCTGTCGTCACTGCGGAAGCACGTACCCACGTGAATTCTTCATCCACGGCAACGGACCCATGACCCAGGTGTGTGTTCGGTGCGGTGTTGACAAAGGCTTGGTCACCAAAGAAGAAGTCCCTGTCCTCTTTGACAAAAACACCGCCAGCGCTCGTTTCTCGACCGTAGCCCGTCGCTACAGCATCTTTCTCTATCTCCCCTTCCTGTGGATTTTGTGGGCCGCCACCCTGTCCGACATCCAACCCTGGGGCCTGTTTTTCCTCGGGCTGCTGCTGCTGTTGACCTTGGCTGCACCCGTTCTCTTCATCTACCGTGGCGGACGATATTCTGGCGACATGGCTCGTCTTTCCCCGGCCTACGACCGACCGAAGGGTCACTGAATCATTGTCAATTTTTGGCGTGGATTTTCAACACATCGCCATCAGCAAGCTGGTGATCGGCACCAACAACACGTCGTGTTCGTCCGTCAACACCGCGAATAAATCCCTCACCGAGGTCGGTATGAACTCGAGTCGCCAACGCTTTGGCTTGGATGCCTTGTGGGACAACAAAGGCATCAGGCAGAACGCGACCATCGCCATCAACCCAGTGCGTTTCATCTTGAACAGGATAGACGACGATGTGGTGCAATTGGTCGAACAGAACGCTGTCCATCAACGAGGCCAACCCGGTACCGCCCTGTGCGTTGAGGCGGTGTTGCATGTGTTCCAGAGCCTTCTGTTGAGGTTCACTCAGCGATTCGGGGTCATGCAACGAAAACGATGCGTCGCCCGCACGATACTGAATCAGGCCGGATGCGTCGGCTCTGCGCAAAGCCAATTCCATGTCCGCCATGCACGCCACCATGGTGTGATTGGGGAACGATGAGACAACTCCTTCGGGAGCGATGTCCGCCTTGTTCGCAGCATAGACGATGGGGAACAATTGGAGCCGCATGCTTTGTCCCAAGCGGTGAAGCAGGGCGGTGTCCCAGTCCCACGGTTGAAGGTCTGTGCTGTTGTTTTCGTTGAAATGCTGCATGCCCTGGGAAACGAGGATTGGGGTTGCGCCAAGGCCGCTTAAGCGCTCGTGGATGAACGACATCAATCCCTTTTCGCCCTCAGCCTGGACGCGCCGAACCCCCCGGTTCCAGCCGTCCTCGAGCAAGCCACCTATCCAAGCATCCAACTCAAGTTCAAGGAAGGAAATTTCTGCATTCACCGATGCAACAGCGGCATCAAGCGAGGACGCTGCTCCCTGAAATTGCCCCTCGATGTCCGTCGATCCTGCGGCGTCAACGACTTGAATGAGCACATCGCAATTTGCCAAGTCTGCCAAAAATGCGTTTCCACGTCCCCGCCCCTCGCTGGCCCCGGGGACAAGGCCTGCCACATCCACCAGGGCCACGGGAACAGAACGGCGATGGCCGATGCATGAACCGGTTCTTGGCTCGCACAAACTTCCCTTTCGTGGGTCATCTTCACTTGCGGGCTCGAGGCGCCCCTCCTCTTGCAGTTTCTCTCGCAATCCTTGGCAAGGGCATGGAAGACGTGCTTCAACAAAGGCGACGCCTACATTCGGGTCTATCGTACAAAAGGGATAGTTGGCAATATCCACCTGTGCAAGGGAGGCGGCGCTGAAGAACGTGGACTTCCCCACATTTGGTTTACCGACGAGCCCAATGCGCACGTCCATCACCCTTAGAGGGCTTACTCCTCTTCTTCGGAGCGTGTGATATCATGGTCTCGCTTAATTTGGGCGATGGCGATATCAAGTTCAGGAAGGTTAAGTTCGCCATCACCGTCAAGATCCATGCTGTCCACCAAATCGGCGGCTTCCATGGATGAAAGCGCAGTGATGTCGGATGCCTCAAGTGCAGCAAGGAATTCTCGGCTGTCGATCTTCCCTGAATCGTCCAAGTCCATACTTCGGAAGAGGGTAAAGACGGATTGGTCGGTGTCGACGAGGTATTGGACAAAGTCGATCATGACCTGCGCTGTCGTGGTTGGGAATTCAGTGATTTCGTCGTTGTGAAGCGCGGCTTCAACACCGATGATGGTGGATCCGCCTTCCTTTTCCTCTGCACCGCTGACGACCAGTTCGGTATCCACGCCAACGCCACGGCCAATGAGGGTGCGGATGGTGGTTGAAGAGCCAGCCACCAGCGTGTAGGTTGACACATCCGAAGCCTCGTTGGTTTCGAACGCCCGTCCTGAGGCTGAGATGCCCGTGCGGATGGTGACCATGGTGGCGAGGATGGCGCCAATACCAAGCAAGTAGAACATGCCAGCACCGGTAAGATAGAAGCCACCGTTGTTGGCAACAACGTCCTCAACCTCCGAGGCAGAAATGGCGTTGAACGTGAATTCACCTGTAAGGTAGGTCAAGGTGGAGGCAACACCGCCAACGACCACCATCCAAGCCGCCAACTTTGCCGTTGAAGGCGTCGCCAAGGGCTTGCCGATGGCGAGTGGATAATTGGTAAAGACACCGGCCAGAATCAACAAACCGCCCACGGTGAACATCATCCCCATGTCTACGGCGTGAGCCATAGCGCCCAACTCACCGGTACCAACAAACGTGTCCATGGCGGTGAAGTAACCTCCGATGGCGAAGAAGGGGAGAACGAGGAAGGCCATGGTCCCAGCAACTGCACCCGGCTGCTTGACCACAGCACTCAATCCTGAAGAAGCGGTCATGAGGAGGTTGATGGAAGCAGCGAAGATAGGCAGAACACCGAGGGTCAACAGAATCGCACCGACGTTGGTGACGAAGTTGCTGCTCGAGGCGTCGGTCATGAAGAACGGTGGAATGGTCATGAACAACAAAAGCATGCTTGCAGACCGCATAGAGCCGGACCAGATGGGTTGCTTCGATGCCATCGGGATTACGTGGTAACCTACGGCGAACATCAAGGCCAACGGGACCCAACCAAGGGCCACACGCTCTGCAAGCCACACCGTTTGGGTGGAGGAGGCGAGCTCGCCGAAGAACATGTAGAGCATCGAGAGAATGTAGGCAGTGAGCCCCATGATGAGGAACCAAGCGCTTGTCTGCAATTCCTGGTCGCCGCGTTGTGCCACGGTGATGAGGACATTGATGAGAATCGGGACCAGCAACAAGCCAACAGCGAGGGTTTCAAGGCTGTAGAGCATCGTGGCCACGGCACCGGTATCGGTGTCAATGTCAAGGAAACCAAAGATAAACGGCAGAATGTAGGTTGCCAGAAGGATGGCCGAAAGCAGCAACGCAACCATTGAAGCGTTGGCTTCACTGGCCAAGCGTCCGTTTCCGTTGCGAGCAGCAGCGACCATGGCACTTCCAATCAAGCCGTAAAGCAGTGCGATGGAAAGGAAATTGACGGTAGCGTCACGCAGCGAAGATCCGTCGTCGTAGGACCAGCCAACGCTTGCAAGCGAATCGAGGGCCGTTGGGTCGTAATTGTGCCAGCCAGCGAGGAAGCCTAGAACCGCAGCAAAAACAAACCAAAGCATTCCGAAGTTCATCCATGTTCGGGAACCGCTGCCATCTTTATCGTCAAAGATGTCAACAAGGCCAGGTGGGTTCTTCCGAAGAATGAACAAGCCAATTTGCTGCAAGGCACCACCAACGGAGCCAACGCCCTTAGCGAGCGATTGAGAGAGAGCGAACAACACGGCAATCAAAAAGCCGCCAGCGAAGAAAATGGTCTCCATACATCACACCTCCATCATTCGGCGAGGACCTCACCCACCAAGGTGGCGACAATCGCACCTACACCAATCAAGAAGCCGATAAGGTAGTACCAAATCCCGCTTCCTCCCAAGTTTTGGACAAGCGGAACCAGTTCCCCAAGAAGCGGAAGGTTGTCCCAACCAAAGACGTTCGAGAACAAAGAATAGAGGCCGAGCAAGCCGACAAAAAACAACGTCAAGACAATTCGGCTGGCTGTTGGTTCGCCTGCGCCGACCGTCGTGTCGGGCAGACCTCGCGTGTTTGTCATGCAGGGCACCTCAAATTGACCCCATAGGGGTCAAGCCTCCGACTTGACGGGCGGTGATAAACATTCACCACTGAAAACGACGAAAAATCATGCCCCGCGAGGCGTTCTTCAGGGCGAACGAAGGATTTCATGCGTCCTACCACGGCGAGGTTTTGACAAGCCCAACGGAAGGGGAAGTTGCCGTTCAAGGTCGATTTCCGTTTGCCAAATCGTTTGGCAGTCGCACGAAAGCCCCTCAAACTCCAACAAACTTCCCGAGACGGCATAGCGCTCGATGGCGGCGACCACCTCGCCGTCGCATTGCCCGCAATTGTGAGAGCCCCGAATTTTCCCACCCGCCGTGGGGTGAACGATGAGCCTTGAAACTTGGTCGTCATCGCCGTTCACACCGCCTTTGGGATGGATCACGGCATGAGCTCGCTGAATCATTTCAACCAAAGACCACAGCCAAGGTGGGCGGTATTCGTTGTGTCTGTGGAGGCGATCAATGACCGTCCCCCGCTGAATGTTCATCGGATTGACGGAAATTTCATCTGACCGTTCGGCGACAGCCTCGATCCAAGAGACGCAATGGTCCAAGGCATCGGCCTCGCTCATGAACGGAGGCTTGAACATCAGGTAGGTCTTAATCCGGAGATTGAAGGCCTGAAGATTGGCAACGGCGCGGTCCCACGAAGCTGTGGAGAATCCTTTGTTGACATGGAAACGAAGTACCTCGTCATCGTAGGCTTCCAAACCAATGGCCACGGTGAAAGAAGGGTTGATTGAAGTCGCCCAACTCAATTTTTCCTCCGTCAGTTGCTCGCATCGGCTTTCGACGATGAGCTCCTTGCCCAAGTCCGCGCAATCTCGCAGCACCGTTTCTTGGAATTCAACAGGGATCTCCCGGTCCTCGAGAAGACTTCCCGACGTGTAGACTTTGACCATGGCTTGGTCGTTGAAATTGTCAAATTTCTCTTTGGCAGATGCCCATTGAGCGTGCAAATCATCGTTGGTCACATCGTCTCGGGTGTCGTTGAAGTAACCACAGAACGTGCATCCAGATGACCACCACCAGTGGCAGCCCTTGGTTCGTAAAATCACCGTGACGGCACTGCACGGCGTACCATCAGCAAGCACCTCTGGCGTGGTGTACACCGTGGCCGGCTCACTGGCATCCCAAGATTGCTGCTTGGCTTTGGCCCAAGGCGTGTTCGCCGGGGCTTTGACCAAATCGTGAATCCGCAACCCTTTGTCGCCCTTTCCGAGAAGACGCACGGGGGATGGGTTGGACATGGGTTCGCCTCACCATGCCGTGGACCTGTTGCGTTTCAAACCACCGCTATGCCTCATGCAAGACTGTTCTCAAAGAAATTGACGAGACGAGCGTTGTATTCATCTGGCTGGGTCAGCATCAGCGTCACGTGAGACAAGATGCCAGGGGCATCGCCGTCATCATGGGCAATTGAAGAAGGAGCAAACCAACACTCAACTAGCCCTGCTTCGCTGACGCTCGCTTGGGCCGCTTCGCAAAGCGATTGGCTGTGGTGGATATTGATGCGAACATCTTCCTCGGACTGGGTAATGAACATTGACCGATTGCCGATGTTCTTGGCTGCCGTCAGTGGTTCATGCTCGACAAGGTTGTCACCGCTGGATACTTTCCCAGCAAACACGGCGGCATCCTTCAGAAACACGGGGAAGCCTGCAAACGCCAGTTCTTCGGCAAGAATATCGTCCATGGAGGCAAAGGAAGACTCAAGGAACACCGCTTGGATGTCTCGTTCCAATTCAAAGGCGATGGCTGCCGTTCCCGCACCCAGTGAAACGCCGTACAGGCCAATATGTTCTGCTTCCACGGCTTTCTCATCCTGCAACCATGACCAGACGGCAACGACGTCGCGATATTCACGCTGTCCTGCTGAAACAAGACCGTCCTCAATCGTGCTTTCGCCGTGGTCTCGCATGTCGAAAATCACGACGTTAAAATCGGCTTGGTGAAGCCACGCCGCTGGAATCAAGACCTCGTGGTTGGCTTTGCACGAACGGATGCCGTGAACGAGAATAACCCAAGGTCGAGAACTGTTGACCTCCATCACCCAAGCAGCCAGCGTGATGTCTTCGCCCGGTACGTCGATGGTGGCGTTGTCCCATGCATCAAACCAAAGAGCAGAGAGATCACCCGCTAAGGTCTCGTTCTTCTCGTACATCGCTTCGTCAATATCTTCGTTCCAAAGCGAGACGCTGAACTCGTCAGGTGAGTTTCGAGCGGCATGGCCTGAACACTCAAGGTTGCTTGCAGCGGCTTGCGTGTACACCAAATTTCCGAGTTGGTAATACACAACGGGAGAACTGATCATCAACAAAATGAGGAGGGCGGGTGCGGTTCGTTTCCATCGGCTCATGCTTCTTCCTCCGTTATCGGCTCAAACACCACGCTGGTTCCCGCCAAAAGGTGCATCCCTTTCGGGTGCTCGGGATGGTTATCGGCCGCAGTAATGATTGATGAATGGTATCGGTCAGCGGGGACGCGAAGGTCCACTCTTGAGCCCAAACGAATCATGCCGATGCGCTGACCACGCCGTACGGCGTCACCGTTGAGAAGGAAGGGGACAATGGTTCGGGCGAGTGCTCCCGAAATTTGATTCAATTCGATGCGAACATCGTGTTCCAAACGATGAACAGAACGAACACGTTCGTTGAATTCGCTTTCTTTCTTGTAAGCAACACGGTGTGGCCCCCGCTTCAAGCCCTTTCCCGTCCGGTGCTCAATTCGCTCTATCACTCCCGCCGAAGGTGCGCGGTTCACATGAACATCGAGTGGCGACATAAACACGGCGAGTCGCCAAACGTCCGTGGGTGATTCCTCGCCGAGAGGGACTGCCTCAAACCGTTGCTCGGTGGAAAACGAGAGGGGGTTATCGAGGGGAGCAGGGAACCAATCACCGGTGAGTGAGTCGTGGTGAATCGCCCCGCTCTCTCGTTCTTCGCTGGTTGGCCGACGCCCGATAGCGCGCTCCCTCACCAGAAACATAGCATGGCCGTCTGCTGGAGCCACCAACACGCCTTCCTCACGGGGGACGGGCCGATCTGGGTCCCGCCAAAAATAACCGAGAAACACAGCCAACATCAGGCAGAGAACACCAAACAACGGTATGAGCCCAGCAATGGGGTCGATGAACGAACCAATGATGAGAGCGCTGACACCCATCATGCTCATCGTGATGACGGGGCTGTGGCCGCCCGGGGCCAAGCCGGCCATGATATCACCTATTCAGTCGCCCAAGGGTCTGCGCCGTCGCCCCAATCTGCGGGCGGGGCCTCTTCCTCAGCGCTTTCCTCTGCAGGCTCCTCGGTTGCATCCTCAACCACAGGCTCCTCTTCGGCAGGGGTTTCCTCAACAACTTCAACGGCGGCGGTGGCGGCTTCGGCTTCAGCGGCTTCGGCCTCTTCTTCGGCTTGCTCTTCGGAGCGAGCCTGAACCATCTCTTCCATGCGTTCGGTGAAAACTCGCGACATGTGCTGCGATTTGCGCTCTGCTTCAACAGCACGCTCGATCATCTCGTAGCGCTCCTTGATGGCCTTGTTGAGGTCCTCAAAAATTTGCATGTGGGCGACATACCAGTCATCTCGGGCTTTCATTTCGGTGACTGCAAGGCGAAGGTCGTTGTCCAATTCTTCTGCAATGCCGAAAACCTTGCCGAGTCGGTCCTTTTCACGGGAGTACTTCTCTTCCATCTTGTCCAATTCGGGTTCAAGGTGTTCAACCCGCTTCGATGACTTGGTAGCTTTCATCTCCAGTTCACGAACGCGAACATCCTTTTCGGCGATAATGGACTCAAGCGATTCTTTCTCGATTTCTCTGTCGATGATTTCCTTCTCCAAAACTTCGATTTCTGCCTTGGCGTCCACGAGTTCCTTTTCTTGAGTTTCGTAGGCGGCGAACAACTTTTGCAAGCGGTCGGTCTCGGTGGCCAAAGCCTCCTCGAGTTCCTTGATTCGCACCTCAGGTGTGATGGTTCCTTCCGTCATGTGTTCACCCGGAGGTCAAGCCTCCACATAAGGCGAGTCCACTCCTCCCTATCAAGCCGACGCTCCGAAGAGCACCGTTTTGCGCCCCTTCACGGCTGTCTGCATCAGCGAAGTGCATTGGTTGCGGCAACCAATTCACGAGCAATGCTCACCTCGCCCATCGAGTGCCCTGCATCTGCAACGATGACCAGTTGACTGTTGGGCATCGCTTGATGCAGTTCCCAAGCGCTACGCGTTGGACAAACCACGTCGTAACGCCCTTGAACAATCACGGTTGGAATGTCTTCAATGAGGTGAACGTTGTTCAGAATATACGCCTCTTCAACAAAAATGGCGTTGATGAAATAGTGGCATTCAATTCGGGCAAAAGCAACAGCGAAATCCAAATCCTCCGCTTTGTCAAGATATTCCGGGTCGGGAAACAGCCGGCTGGTGGCCATCTCCCAACGCGTCCATTCCTTCGCAGCAGCCCGACGAACCTCCACATCGTCGCTGGTGAGACGAGCGTAATAGGCACCGATCAAATCGTCCTGCTCGTCCTTCGGGATGTGCTCGCGATAGGGTTCAAAGGCATCCGGAAAAATGTGGCTTGCACCGTCCTGGTAAAACCAGTGAAGTTCAGATTTGCGGCACATGAAAATGCCGCGAAGCACCAAACTGAGCACGCGGTCGGGATGATGTTGGGCATAGATC
>Ga0181569_10001974_pt1 | contig 16205 bp, 12 predicted proteins | sample 101ome_19_FD_132452 | JGI IMG/M metagenome (GOLD analysis project Ga0181569, IMG submission 132452) | Coastal salt marsh microbial communities from the Groves Creek Marsh, Skidaway Island, Georgia - 101405AT metaG (megahit assembly) | ecosystem: Environmental > Aquatic > Marine > Intertidal...
TAGGCTGATTGTGGAGCCGGATAATTTCAGGAATATAGTCTTTAATCCCTAACTCGAGGGTGTATTTAGGTTGGTAATTGAGTTTTTTAGTAGTTTCTTCGATATTAGCACATGTGTGCAATTGGTATCCATCATATGGATTTCTAAAATAGTCATTACCTAGACTAGTATTAAGTTGTTTTTGAAGAATGTCTGAAATTTCTTGGAAACTTCTAGCTATTCCAAATCCGACGTTAAAGACCCCACTTCCTTTTAAATTCATGGAAAGTATGTTGGCTTGAATTACATCTTTAATGTAGACAAAATCTCGGTAAATTTTATCGGAATTATCAAATAGTCTAGGAGCTTTACCATCAAGTATCTGGTGGCCAAGTTGAATTACCATTGAAGAAGTTGTATTTTTATAAAATTCTCCAGGACCATAGACATTAAAAAAACGAAGACCAATAATTCTTGTTTCTGGATTCATAATGGCAAACTTTTTTGCCACCATGTCCATATTGTATTTACTGTAGCCATATGGGTTTTCCGGATTTTCATAGCCTACAGTTTGGGGTGACTGCATATTTCCGTATGTTGCAGCAGAACTTGCATAAATCAAGCATGATTTATCTTTTCTAGCCTTATTCAGAAAAAAATCAAAGGAGTTTATATTTGTTGAAAATACAATATTTTGATCATAAACTCTAGTATCAGAGATTGCAGCATGATGAAAAATATAATCAAATTTATAATTATGAAGCCTTTCTAAATCATCAGGATTATTTATATCTCCACAGATTATTTCGCCCGTAAAGCCTATCAGATTTTTATAATGACCAAAACTTTTGAGATTGCCATTATCGAAAGTATCACCACTCCTAAAACAGTCAAATATAACTATTCTTGAATTAGGATAAAATTTCTGGAAGTAAAACGCAAGATTGCTACCTATAAAACCTGCGCCACCTGTAATGAGGATTGTTGACTGGTCAAGTTTTTTTGTCATTTCAAATAAGTAAAATCCATAAGAGGGTTGATGTCTCACTGTAAAATAGACCCTTTTTGTAAAGGGGTCAGTCATTTGGATTATACATTATGTATCATTGGATTAGGATATGTAGGTCTTCCGCTTGCAATAGAGTTCTCGAAAGTTAGGCCTGTTGTTGGTTTTGATCTCAATTCAAAGAGAATTAATGAATTAAAAAAGGGGGTTGATAGGACAAATGAGGTTTCCTCTGAGGAGTTGAATGCCGTAAGCTCAATCATCTATACTTCAGATGAAAAACAAATTAGAAACTGCAATGTTTTTATAGTAACTGTTCCTACTCCGATTGACAAGCAAAATAACCCTGATTTGAGGCCGTTGCGTAGTGCTTGCAAAACCGTGGGTTCATATCTTAAAAAGGGTGATATTGTAATTTTTGAGTCTACAGTATTTCCTGGTGCTACCAGGGAGATTTGTGTCCCCATATTAGAAGAAATTTCTGGATTAGTTTTTAACTCAGATTTCTATTGTGGATATTCTCCAGAAAGAATTAACCCGGGAGATAAGCTGAACAATCTAAGAACAATTAAGAAAGTTACTTCTGGTTCCAATAAAGAGATTTCCATTGTTGTTGATCAACTCTATAAAGAAGTTGTCGATGCAGGCACCTACATGGCAGAATCTATTGAAGTTGCTGAAGCCGCAAAAGTTATAGAAAATACCCAAAGAGATGTAAATATCGCATTAATTAATGAATTGGCACTTATATTTAATAAGCTTCAAATCAATACCGAGCATGTACTAAAGGCTGCGGAAACAAAATGGAATTTTTTACCTTTTAGGCCCGGGTTAGTTGGTGGGCATTGTATTGGCGTAGACCCCTACTACTTGACTTACAAAGCGCTTGAAGTTGGTTATAACCCTGAAATGATTCTTTCTGGCAGGAGATTAAATAACTTTATGCCTCGACATATCTCTAATGAAGTCTCCAGGGTAATGTCTCGTAAAAGAATAAATATCATTGACTCGAAAATTCTTATTCTTGGTTTCACCTTTAAGGAGAATTGTCCTGATGTCAGGAATACGAAGGTGTATGACCTGGTTGAGGAATTTAATAACTTAAATGCTAATGTTTATGTATTTGATCCATTAGCAGATGAAGATGAAGTATTTGAGGAATATGGCATTAAATTAATAAGCAATTTAGACTCAAATAAATATGATGCAATTATTTTGGCTGTTTCACACAAAGAATTTAGAGACTTTTCTACAAATTATTTAAGATCTTTATGTAATGAGAAATCAGTTATTTATGATGTAAAGTATATTCTTGATTCCCATGAAGTTGATGGAAGGTTATAGATGTACGATTATTTAGAAAAGGTCGAAAAACAACATCGTCATAAGAGCACCTGGTTAATTACTGGTGTTGCTGGATTTATAGGCTCTAATCTTTTAGAGGCATTATTAATCTTAAATCAAAATGTTGTCGGCATAGATAATTTTGAAACAGGCTTTAGAAAAAATATTGATGAAGCAATAAATGATGCCACAAATTATTGCAAAAAAAATAATAGGACACTTGGTCAATTCACTTTTATTGAGGCCGATATAAGGAATATTGAAGACTGCAAAAAGGCGACAAAAAATGTTAATTATATTCTTCATCAGGCAGCATTAGGTTCTGTTCCAAGGTCTATCGAGGATCCAGCAAGAACTAATTCTACAAATATAAGTGGGTTTTTAAATATGCTAATTGCTGCTAGAGACAACAAGGTTGATAAATTCATTTATGCCGCATCAAGCTCAACTTATGGTGACCATCCAGAACTACCAAAGAAAGAGGAAATAATTGGCAATCCTCTTAGTCCTTATGCAGTAACAAAGTTAGTGAATGAGCTATATGCTGATGTGTTCAATAGAATTTATAATCTAGACTCTATAGGCTTAAGATATTTCAACATTTTTGGCAAGAGACAAAATCCAAATGGTGCCTATGCAGCAGTTATTCCTCAATGGATCAATTCACTTATTAATAATGAAAGTGTCTTTATCAATGGTGACGGTGAAACAAGTAGGGACTTTTGCTATATCGAGAATGCCATCCAGATGAATCTTTTGGCCGCTATTTCGAATAACTCTTCTTCACTCAATAAAGTTTACAATGTTGCTGTGGGAGATAGAACAAGTTTAAACCAGCTTTTTGATCTAATATCTGCTGAGTTGCTTAATAATAAATTTGATAATTTACAAGATAAACCTTATTACAGGGATTTTAGAGCCGGAGATGTAAAACATTCTCTTGCAGATATAAATAGAGCTAATAGATATTTGAAATATACACCTAGTCACAATATCCGCGAAGGCCTCTCTGAGTGCATTGAATGGTATATCAATAATAATTTAAAATGATAATACCAATAATACTTTGTGGGGGCTCTGGAACAAGACTTTGGCCTCTGTCTCGTAAATCATATCCTAAGCAATTTCTTCCTTTGTCTTCGGATAAAACTCTCTTTCAAGAAAGCCTTATGAGAGTTTCAGACAGAACTACATTCAAAGCTCCAATTATTATTTGCAATGAAATGCATAGATTTATTGTTGGCTCTCAGACATCTGAGTTAAATGTTAGAGACGCTACAATTTTGATAGAACCAACTGCTAGAAATACTGCTCCAGCAATTACAGCGGCTGTCTTATCCAATAAAAAATATTCTGAAGAAGATATTTTTCTTGTGCTCTCATCAGATCATTTTATTGAAGATAACAACAAATTATTATCTGCGGTAAGAAATGGAATTGAGCTTTCTAGAAAAGGCTTAATAGTTGCATTTGGAGTTGTGCCCAGTGAGCCAAATGAAAATTATGGCTATATAGAGTTCACTCAGGATGAAGAAGATAAATTCGAATTCAAGAGTTTTATTGAGAAACCAAAATTAAAAGAAGCAAAGAAACTTTTTAATGAAAAGAAATATCTTTGGAATTGTGGAATTTTCATGTTCAAGAAAGGCACTTTTATTAATGAAATTAAGTCTTTTTCTCCAGAAATTTATTTTTCTGTAAAAGAATCCTTAAATAAATCAACATTTGACCTAGATTTTTTGAGGCTTGATGAAGAAATTTTTAAGAAATGTCCAAACATTTCTATTGACTATGCCCTCCTAGAGAAGACAAAGAATATTGGGGTTGTTAAGTTAGCATCAAATTGGTCCGATCTTGGGACATGGCAAAGTTTATATAATTTCAAGAAAAAAGATAGTAATGGAAATGTAATCGAAGGTGATGTAATTGAACATAATTCCATTAACTCTCTTATCATTTCTCCGAATAGATTGACTGTCACTTATGGTATTGAAAATTTATTTGTAGTAAACACTTCAGATTTGACATTTATTTTTAATAGAAATAATAGTAGTTCTATGATGATAAATACAATCCTATCTGATTTATCAAATCAAAGGCGCAAAGAAAAGTCTGAGAGTGAAAAATGTTACAGACCATGGGGCTGGTTTGAGTCACTTTTAAATGATTGCTCTTTCCAAGTTAAGAGATTGCATATAAATCCTAAATCTAAGTTATCTCTCCAGTACCACATGCATAGATCTGAGCACTGGGTTGTAGTTAAAGGGATTGCAAAAGTCTATAAGGGAGAAGATTTTTTTATATTAAAAAAAGGAGATTCCATTTACATTCCTAAAGAAGAAAAGCATTCTATTACTAATGAAACCAGCGAAGAATTAATTATTATTGAAATTCAAAGCGGGAATTACTTGGGCGAGGATGATATAGTTAGACTTGAAGATATCTATGGAAGAATTAAAGAATCATAAGACTCTAAATACTAAGGCAATAAAATATTTTTTTTCCTATGTGGAATCAAAGGATAAAAGAAGAATACTTTATGTAATTCTACTTTCGTGTGTATCTGCAATTGCTGAAATAATAAGTATTGGGGCCGTTATACCATTTATTGCTATCATTGCATCCCCAGAAAAAATTCTAGATTTTGAGTTTTTAACTCCACTTATTAATTTTTTTCAGATAACTTCACCCAAAGATTTAATAGTGCCAATTTCAATTGGTTTTGTTATAGCAGTAATCATTTCTACTTTAGTTCGTATTGCATTAGTTGCAGCAACTCTTAAAACCTCAGTAAAAATTACTCATTCTATAGCAGTAAAAACCTTTAAAAACATTGTCAATATGCACTATGAAAAGTACGCTAGCCATAATAGTAGTGAGATTATTGCAGCAATTACAGTTAAAACAAACATTGCAGGAGGAATGCTCTTAATTCCAATAATGGACATCCTTTCTTCTTTAGTTATATCATTTGCAATTCTTGCAGTAATTTTTTCTTATCTTGCTGAAGGGGCAGTATTTGTTACATTTTCTTTTATTCTTATTTATTATATTATTGCAAATCCTGTCAAGAAAAAAGTAAAAAGATATGGCTCAATCCTTAATACTGCAGAGGGCAAAAGAATTAAATCCGTACAAGAAACAGTTGGTGGGATTAGGGATGTTATTATTGATCACACTCAAAAGTTTTATACTTCGCTTTTTGCTCCCATAGATTATCATCGAAGAGAGTCTGAAGCAAAAATACATTTTCTTCAAGCATTACCAAGAAATTTAATAGAGATGGCAGGTATGCTTGTCTTGATATTCGTAGGTTTTTATCTATTTTCTTCGCAATCACTCAATGAAGTTAGTATCTCAATATTGGGTGGATTAGCTCTAACGGCCCAGAAACTGTTACCATTATTTCAAAAAATTTACAGCTCTTATATAAATTTAATATCATATCAAGACCACATATCATCTTTGAATTATTTCCTTGGTATAAGCCCATCAAAAGAAACCAGAATGGACAAAGATGAAATTCCCCAAGAAATCGATTTTTTTAAAAAAATTACTCTTTCTAATGTTTCATTCGCATTCAACAATACACAGAGTGAAATTCTTAAGAACATAAATCTATCAATCAGTAAAGGTGAGAAAATTGGCATAGTAGGGCAGTCTGGCGCAGGTAAATCAACACTAGCTGACCTTATTATGGGTTTGCTAAAACCAACTTGTGGGCAAATTAAAATAGATGATATAGTATTGTCGGATAAAAACATGTACTACTGGCAAAGATGTTTAAGCCATGTACCTCAAAAAATTTTTATTTCCGATGGAACATTCTTCGACAACATTGCCTTTGGAGTTGCTAAGGAGGATATTGACGAAAACCAGGTAGTTTTTTCCGCAAAGCTTGCTCAATTACATGATTTTATTATCAATTTAAAAGATGGATACTCTGCATCTTTAGGAGAAGGCGGTGCAAAGTTATCCGGAGGTCAAAGACAGAGGTTAGCAATTGCTAGGGCAATTTATAAAAATAGTTCAGTCTTAATTCTTGATGAGGCTACAAGTGCGCTAGACTCAGTCACAGAAAGAAAAATAATCAATAAGGTTAATAATCTCAACAAAACTATTATTATGATTGCTCATCGTTTGAGCAGTTTAAAACATTGCGATAGGATATTTATGCTTGAAGATAAGAAAATTAAGACCTTGACTTTTAACGAACTAATGGAGTTTGATAATCAAAATTAATTTTTACAGGAATGAAATTTACAGAAGTTATCTTTGAAACTTTGTCCTGAGAAATAAGAAAGAATTTTATTTAACCGTTTGCATTAATACCTATATTCTGCATAGTCAAAATTTGATCTATATAGATTTTTATATTATTAAAGATGATTCGTTATGATAATTGAGGACTACTATAATATTTACAATATTCGAAAAATATTATAGTAAATATTCGTGTCCGATCTTTTAAAAGACCTTCCTCTTGTTTCGGTTATAACCCCCTCATGGAATAGAGGTGATTATCTTGAGCTAATTGCTAAGAGTTTAGAATCTCAGACATATAAAAACATCGAATGGTTAATTGCTGATGATGGATCTACGGATAACACTGAGAAAATTGTTGAAAACATAACTCTTAAATACAACTTTCCCATAACTTATATTAAGTCAAGTCTCAGAGTTGGAAAAGCAGTTTTAGATAACATACTTATTGAAAAATCTTCAGGTAAATATTTATTATTTAATGACTCAGATGATCATCTTAAACCTTATGCCATAGAGAAACTTGTAAGGGGTTTCTTGCTAAATGAAAAGAAAGTTAAAAATTTAGTATGCTCAATAGGATTATGTGAGGATACAGAAGGAAATCTTCAGACAGAATTAAGATATAAACCCAGAGAAGCTGTGATTTTTGATGCGGAAAATATAAATGATTATTTTGTCAATGATGCGACAATTCTTACAAAAGCTAGCGTTGTTAAAAAGCATAGATTTCTAGAAGTGGATTTGGTTATAACAGAATCATCCTTTTGGATGAAAATTTTTAAAAAAAACAAAGTAATTCTCAATCCAGTTGTTATGAAAACTATGGATAGAGGTGCAGAGAATAGTGTCACATTTTCAAAAAAAATTAGATATTGTAGAGGTTTTGCATATGCAATTGGAGAGTCTGAAACTAAAGAAATTTATATGAATAGGAAACTTATAGAACGAGTTAAAAAGAAAGTTACTTTCTTTAGATATTGTATTCATGGAGATATTTCTTTCAGCTCAACCAGAAAAATTTGGCCGATAGTTAATAACCAATTTATTAGTTTTTATTATTTGATAGGCCTCTCTCTCGCAGTCATGGATCGAATTCGCAATAAAGTTGAAAAGACTCATATTGACTTTATAAATGGACAAAGATACTCCAAAATTTCAGTAATTAAAAAAAATAGCTTAAAAGTGCAATGAGAAATATATTATATATAGGAAATGATTTCATTGAAAAAGGCGGAAGGCAGCAACTCTCTTTTCTAAATCATTCAATTTTAAAAAAAATTTTCGATAAGAATTTTTACTCTTTTCTTCTTAAGAAAAATGCCAACCAGAACTTCTCTAGAAAGTTAAAGAGCATATATGGATATATTGATGGGTTAGAGCCTAGTTCATTTCAACTTATAGAGACTATACTAATAGAAAACCAAATTAAATTGATTTTCTTAGATGGATCAAATTTTGGAAAGCTAACCAAAATAATTAAAAGTAAATATCCCGAAATTAAAATTATCACTTTTTTTCATAATATTGAAAGTAAGTTTTTTTTAGGTTCTTTTCTTGCTAAGAAAAACTTAAATACTTTTTTAGTTTTAGTAGTAAATTATTTTATGGAAAAGAATTCTTGCATATTCTCTGATAATTTGATTTGTTTGAATAAGGTTGATTGTTACGAGCTTCATAAAATATACAAGAGAAATTGTGATTTTGTTATCCCGATGTACATAAAAGATCAAGTAACCAAAAATAGAATTAAAACACTTAATCGCAAGGACTTTTGTTTATTTGTTGGAGGCGACTTCTATGCAAATTATCATGGAATTAAGTGGTTTATAGAAAATGTATTTCATGAAGTTAAACTTAATTTAGTAATTATTGGCCGGGGAATGGATAAGTATAAGACAGATTTTGAAAGTAATCACAGAATTAGCGTATTTGGAGAGGTTGAAACACTGGAAGATTGGTACATAAATTCTAAGTTTGTTATTGCACCAATATTTGACGGTTCTGGGATGAAAACTAAAGTTGCTGAAGCTTTGATGTTCGGTAAAACAATTCTTGGAACACCGGAAGCATTTGCAGGATATGGAGAGTACTTTGATGTTCAAAAATATGTTTGTAAATCCAAAAATGAATTTATTAAAAAAATACGTGAGATAGAGGTTAAAGGGATTCCTGCTTTTAATAAGAGTTTGAGAGAAGTGTATACAAAGAATTTTTCTTATGAATCTTCCATAAAAAGGTTTAGCAAAGCTCTAAATTTATGAGAGTAATTGTCGTAACACCAGTTTATGCCTTATCAGGAGTTCCACTAGCTCAGATACGACTTGCCAAAGTCTTAGCAAGAATCGGTCATAATGTAACTTTAATTATTGGTAAGATTAATAAAGGTTTTGAATTACCTTTAATTGAAAATATAGACGTTATTGTACTCGGTAAAAAAAGAGTTATAACAATGTTTAAAGACATCATAAACATATCTAACTCCTCATCACCGGATGTTATTTTCTCAGCTGAAGATCATCTAAACATTATCATAATGCTTGCTTCTTTCTTATTTAGAAAAGAAGCAAAAATTTCATGTTCTTCTAGAGTCACCCCATTTGATACATACTCGAAAAATCCGTTCAAGAAAGGTTTTTATTTAAAGTTTTTAATGAAATTTTTAATGAATAGAGCTGATGTTTTATCATGTGTCTCTGAAGATATGGTTACTCAATATCAATCTCTCTTTAAAAACTCTAGACATCAAAGAATTTATAACATTATAGGTCCAGATGATATTGAAATCCTTAAAGCTGAAAAAGTCAATCATGACTGGTTTAACGGCAATTATGAAGTTATCATTGGAGCCGGAAACTTATCTCCATGGAAGGGTTTTACTGACTTAATTAAGGCATTCTCTCTCATAAAGAATAAAAAAAGTCTAAAACTTGTAATTCTTGGAGATGGGCCTGAGAAGCATGATCTGGTGAATTTAATTTATGAACTCAAGCTTGAAGACAAAATACAACTTTTAGGAAATGTTTCAAATCCATTTAAATATTTTTCAAAATCTTCTTTATTTGTTCTTTCCTCTCGAGTTGAAGGATTGCCCAATGTCATTGTAGAAGCTATGATGTGCGGATGTAAGATAGTTTCATATGATTGCCCTACAGGTCCTCGAGAAATTTTGCAGAATGGCAAATATGGAACTCTTGTTAAGCCCGGAGACATATCAATGTTGTCAAGCTCTATGATTGATCTTTTAAAAAACACTCAACCAGGCAATTATTTTGAAAGTGCTTTTAAGCCATTTATGATGGAGCAGGTTTTAGAACAACATAGAAAATCATTGAAAATATCTAAAGATAATTTCTATCCAAGGAAATATGAAAATAGGTCTTAACGCAACTTGTTTTGGCGTTCGTCCATCTGGAGCAAAACAGAGATTTTTAGGCGTTTATAGTTATCTTTTTGAATTAATGCCAAATGCAACCTTTATAGTTTATCAGTCTAAAGATTTTGATATATCAAAATCTTTTTTGAGAAGAAAAAATGTAACATTTGTCACTCTTCCCGTTAACAGCAACAGTCGCTATTTTAAGTTCTTGATAGGGTTATTGATTTTCCCTGGAATTTTTAGAAGAGAGCAATTTGATATATTTGAATCTTTTAATTTTCCCCTTTTTAGAGGGAATAATGAGTATTCATTAATAACAATTCATGATATCCGAGGTTTAAATAATCAATCAAATTTTCTTCTGGGAAGAATATATGAATGGGCCTACGCTTTTTCTATTAAAAGAGCTGATGGAATAGTTACGGTTTCTAATTCTATGAAAGAAGAAATTGAAAATGCTTTTAGTTTTAGGAAAAAAATATTTGTTCTTTATAATGGCATTAGTAGAAAAAATTTCCCAAAAAGTTTTGCATATAAACAACTGAGTAAAGTTCTGCCCAAAATCCCAGAGAAATTTTTGTTGACTGTAGGACATTTTGAAGATAGAAAAAATTATCCAAATTTAATTTCCTCAATAAAAATACTTCAACTAAGAGGTATAAATTTAAATCTTGTAATTGTAGGTAATGATAGCGGTAAGAAAAATGCAATCAAGGAGCAAATCAAAAAACTTGATCTTTCTAGAAATATTATTTTATTGGAAGGGTTAAAAGATAATGACCTAAAAAATCTATACAAAAGAGCTGAATTATTTGTTTTTCCTTCTTATTATGAGGGGTTTGGGATCCCAATTATTGAGTCTCTTGATGCAGGAACACCAGTTCTTTTAAGTGATATCAAAGTTTTTAGGGAAATAACTAAAAATATTTACCAACAAGAATTTTTTAATCCTCATGAACCCAAAGATATTGCAAATAAAATTGAAAAATCTTTGAAAAAGATAAGGAGTAAAAAAGTTAAACATAAAGTAAGCGTTCCAAATGAATTCGAATATGAATATATTGCTAAAAATCTTATAGAGATATATGAAAGAGCATTGAAATGATTTTTTATTTTTTAATTTTCTTATACCCAGTAATAGCTTATTTTTTTCTTAGCAATCAAGGAAGACATGTTGATAATTTAGCTTTTACTTTCTTTGGTTTTATATTAATAATATTTATTGGATTGAGATATAAAGTCGGAGGTGATTGGGAAGTTTATGAACATATAAGTACTTTTTACAGAGGGGTTGAAGGTCTCTCATTCGGTGATTTATTTCAAGTTAAATATTTGACAGGTGATTTTGGTTATATTTTATTTAATTGGATTGGATTCAACTTTGGGTACGGTGTAACAACTACCAATTTACTTGTTGCGATAGTTTTCGTAGTAACTCTTTTCAAATTTGCAAACTATACTCAAAATAGATGGCTAGCTCTTATAGTTTCTGTTCCCTATATGATAACAGTTGTATCCATGGGTTATACAAGGCAATCTGCTGCTTTGGGATTAGTCATGGTTGCTTATATATTAATAAATAAGAATAAACTCTTTTATTTCTTTTTTACAATTTTAATAGCTGGACTATTCCATACTTCAGCGTTGATTATAGGCCTACTTGGCATATTAATAAGATTTGATAAAAATGGAAGTTTTTTCAAAAAACTATTTTTTGTGATAGTTTTTTCTATTCTTGCAATGTATTTTAGCAATTACATTAGTAGCAGAATATTACATTATATTTCCAATCCTCACACCACAAGTTCAGGGGCAATATATAGATTATTTTTATCTCTAGTTGCTGTAATAATCTTCTTTTATTTTAAAAAGGACTTTGCGCAAAAATTCAATGATGCAAGTTTTTGGAATTTATTTTCTTGGCTTATAATCTTGTCATTATTTTTTGTTTTTAATCTATCTGTCGTTGTTGATAGGCTTGCAGTGTATGCTCTTCCAATTCAAATGATAGTTTTTTCAAGATTGCCTTTATTAATTGAAGATATAAACTTAAGGTTATTCTCTGTATTTTCTGTTATTTTGCTATACTTTTTGGTGCATTTCGTATGGCTTTATTTTGGCATACATGTTGTCTATTGGCTACCATATAAAAATTTTCTCTTTATATGACGAAGAAAGAAAAATCAATTGTTATTTTCTCCTCCTTAAATTGGGAAGAACATAAACAGTTACATCATAAACTTGCATACTCTCTTGCAGATGAAGGTTTTAATGTTTTATTTATAAATAATACTGGAAGTAGATCCATGAAGTTTTCTGATGTGAATAGGCTTTTCTCTTGGATCAAGACTCGTTATAGAAGTTATCATGGCTATAATCAAAGCTCATCTAGAATAATTGTTAATTCCCCTTTCTTTGTACCTTTCCCCTTTTCAAAGCTAGCAAACAAAGTTAATTCCATTATTTTTCGTCGGGTAATTAGTAAATGGATGGCAGCTTTGAGGATTTCGGAAGTGTCAATTATTAGTTTTCTGCCAACTCCACCAATATTAAATACTATTAAGAAGTTATCCCCTAATATGACTGCTTATTTTTGTGCTGATGACATGTCCAGATCATCAAAGAAAAAATTAAGAGATAAGGCCTTTGAGAAGTTTTTTATAAAAAATGTCGATCAAGTTTTTACAACTTCAAATAAATTATTTGAGTACGCAAGAGAAATAAATATCAATACGACCTTATGCCCTTGTGGCGTAGATACCAAGACTTTTAATCCTGAAAATATTTTTGATGTTAATTTTACGGATGATAAAGCGAAAAAAGTCGGCTACATTGGGGCTATAAGTCAAGTTTTTGACCAGGATTTATTGTTAAGTTGTGCAAAAGATTGTTGCGATACAAATTTTTATTTAATTGGTCCAATTTACACCAATATAGAAAAAATTAAGAATGTTAAAAATATAAAGTTACTTGGTCCAATAGAAAATAATCTTCTTCCATCCTATATTCAAAAATTTGATTTGTGCATTATTCCATATATAAAGAATGAATACACTGATAGTGTATTTTCATGCAAATTAAATGAATACTTGGCAATGGGAAAGCATGTTATTTCAACAAACATCCTTGATCACGTTATTTTTAATGAAAAAAATAACAACTTAATTGATATTGCAGAAAGTATAGATAGTTTTTCAAATTACCTTAGGGAAAGACTAAAGTCTATAGATATCTTAAATTCTATACCAAATCAAAGTAGAAGAATTAAAGTGGCTTCTTCAAATGACTGGAATAACATTTATAAAAATATCTCTTGCAAAATAGAAGAATTTGATAGAGGACAGGATATTAGCAATCCTTTTTCATGGAAAGATGAAATCTCTAGAATTTATAGAACCTCCAAAAAAAAGAATGCTGTATTTTTCTCACTATTGTTTAGTTTGGGGTTTTTTTATTCCCCAATAGTTCCTCTATTGGGTGAGAATCTAGTCCTTAGGGAAGATCCTAGAAATGTCGATGCAATAGTTGTTATGAGTGGAACTGGCGAAGGTGGCTATCGTAATGATAGTTTTCAAAGGAGAGCGATTGATTCAGTAAATTTTTATAATAATGGTTTGACAAAAAAAATTATTCTATCCTCTGGCAAAGAGCAAACCATATCCGAAGTTGAGTTAATGAAGCTCTTTATCAAAAGTAGAGGAATTCCAGATTCAGCTATAGAAACAATAAATTCTTATCCAAGCAGTACTTATGAGGCTGTAAAGATTATTAGCGACCATTTGAAAAATCGAGAATATAAAAATATTATTCTGATTACCTCGCCTTATCATTCAAAAAGGTTGTCACTAACCTGGAAAAAGAACAATCATGACATGAATATATTATTCCCAGAGGTAATTGATACTCCACAAAAGGGCTTATATTGGGGGATGGAAATAGACAAAATTAAGCTTATATTTTATGAATATATAGCAATAGTTTATTATTGGCTTAAGGGCTGGTTATAAAAATTAATGAAGATAGTTATTATTTCAAATTTGTTATGGAATATTACGCACTACAGAAGTGCTCTTATTGACAATCTTAGTATAAATAATGATCTATTCCTTATAGGAAGTGATATTGGTTTTGATCAAAATAAGTGTGATTTTAAGTTTTATAATCTTGAAATAGATAGAAGAGGCTACAATATTGTTAAAGATCTTATCCTTACCCTTAAATATGTAAAAATTCTAAAAGAAATAAAACCGGATTTGGTATTAACTTTCACGATTAAGCCAAATATATATGGGTCAATTTCATGTCGTTTTCTAAAAATCCCTGTACTAAATACCATTACTGGAATGGGATCAGGATTCTTAAACAACAAATTAATTAGAAACATGGTCTTTTTTTTATACAGATGTTCGATTAAATATTCAAGACAAGTTTTTTTTCAAAATAACTCTGATAGAGAGCTTTTTATAAAAAAAAATATAGTTGAACATAAAAATTCAACAGTTGTACCTGGCTCAGGAATAAAGTTATCAGAATTTGATACCTCTTTATATGATCACCAAAATGATGATTTTAATTTCTTATATATCGGAAGAATATTAAGAGATAAGGGGATTTATGAATTTCTTGAGGCGGCAAAGTCAGTTAAAGATAAATATAGAAATGTATCTTTTACCGTTATTGGAAGTTTTGAAGAAGGCTGTGATGATAAGTTAATTTCTTTAATTAATGATTTTTCTAAGAAAAAAATTATTAGATATTTAGGCAATAGAAAAAATATTGGTAAATATTTAGCGAAATCATCATGCGTAGTTTTGCCATCTTATCGGGAGGGCTTACCAAGGGTTCTATTAGAGGCTGGTATTTTCAAAAAACCATCAATTGCCTCTAATGTTGCTGGATGCAATGATGTAATCATTGATGGATATAATGGATATTTATTCGAAGCTAAAAATAAATTCGATATGGAGCGAAAAATGATTAAAATCTACAATACTCCCGATGAATCAATCAGAAGACTTGGGATTAATGCCCATGAAAATGTAGTAGAAAAATATACCTCAGAAGTTGTTGTAGAGATTTATTCAAGAGAGATATCAAAACATGGAATTTAACCTCTTTCCTTATCTCATATCTGTAGTATCTTTCATTGTTATAGCTTTTTCCTTCATTCCTTTGGCGAGCTCTTTGGGCTTGGTCGATTCGCCATCTGACAGAAAAAAACATGAAGGAGATATTCCAATATTAGGAGGAATCGGCATCTTTGTTTCTTTCTGTATAGGTCTTTTTTTTACTAATATAAATTTCATAGATCATCAATATATATTTTTGACACTATTCATAATTACGATTATTGGTGTTTTTGACGATATTTGGGACCTATCTGCAAGAGTAAAGTTATTGTTTCATATTCTTGCTATTTCAATTTTTCTTAAACAGCCTTATTTAATTAGTTCTTTAGGAGGAATTTTTGGGCCAATTGATATTGCCCTTCTTCCTTTAACTTACTTATTCACTGTATTTGCAATTATTGGAGCAATGAATGCTGTTAATATGTCCGATGGGGTTGACGGTCTTGCTTCACTTAATTCGTTGATTGTATTTTTGATCATTAGTGTTATTTCATTTAATTCAGATAAAGAATTTATATTTGTAATTTCCTCTGTATTTGCCTCATCTACCCTAGCTTTTTTATTATTTAACTTAAAAATTTTAGGTGAGAAGAATAAAATATTTCTTGGCGATAGTGGAACTACCCAAATTGGATTTGTAATTTGCTTGTTGTTAATCCTTTTAAGTCAGGGAGACAATCCATCAATAAGACCTGTCACAGCTTTATGGATTATGGCTCTTCCATTGATTGATACAATTGCAATTATCTTGAGAAGAATTAGAAAAAAACGCTCTCCTTTTTCTGCTGATAGAGAGCATTTGCATCATTTTTTTATGAGTCTGGGTTTCAGTGACAGAAAAACTCTTTTTACTGTGACTCTATTGTCAATTGTTCTCATTTCTATTGGTCTTTTAATGGAAATTAATGATGTTTCATCATCAATATCATTTATAAGCTTTGTCATTGTTTTTTCAATATATTCATACCTATTATCACATTCATGGAAATTACTAAAAGTACTTAAAGGCTAGATTTACTTTTCTCATAAAAAAAATTGGTAGCTTCTACAAATCCTTTGACATTTCCGCAATCAAATCTCTTTCCTTCAAACTTTAAAGCAAGAA
>Ga0181569_10001999_pt1 | contig 16121 bp, 15 predicted proteins | sample 101ome_19_FD_132452 | JGI IMG/M metagenome (GOLD analysis project Ga0181569, IMG submission 132452) | Coastal salt marsh microbial communities from the Groves Creek Marsh, Skidaway Island, Georgia - 101405AT metaG (megahit assembly) | ecosystem: Environmental > Aquatic > Marine > Intertidal...
CCTTTTCGGGCGATGCCGATCTGAACCCCAACTACAACTGGGACCGGGCCATTCCGGCGCCGGGGCATTCGGGGGTCGACTTCGAGAAGCGGGTGGATTTTGACCGGCTGCACAAATACCGCCTGGCGCGCGCTCAGGAGGCGCTGGCCAACTCCGATCTTGGCGCGCTGCTGTGCTTTGACAACAACAATATCCGCTACATCACCTCCACGGTCATCGGCGAATGGTCGCGCGACAAGGTCGCCCGCTATGCGCTGCTGATGGGCGACGACGATCCGCATCTGTGGGATTTCGGTTCTGCGGCGGCGCATCACCGCCTGCATGCGCCGTGGCTGCCGCAGGATCACTGCCATGCCGGGATGCTGGGGCTGCGCGGCACGGTGCCGCCGGCGGCCGGGCTGATGGACAGCGCGGCGAAGGAGATCAAGCAGATGCTGGTCGATGCGGGGCTGGCCGACATGCCGCTCGGCGTCGATATCTGCGAGCCGCCGATGATGCTGGCGCTGCAGGCCGAGGGCATCGAGGTGCGCGACGGCCAGCAGGTGATGTTAGATGCGCGCGAGATCAAGAACATCGACGAGATCGTGCTGCTCAACCAGGCGGCGGGCATGGTCGACGCCGTTTATCACATGATCGGCGAGGAGCTGAAACCGGGCGTGCGCGAAAACGACATCGTCGCCAAGGCCAACGAGATGCTCTACGAGATGGGCTCCGATGACGTCGAGGCGATCAACGCCATTTCCGGCGAACGCTGCAACCCGCACCCGCACAATTTTACCGACCGCATGGTGCGCCCCGGCGATCAGGCGTTCTTCGACGTGCTGCACGCCTATTCCGGCTACCGGACCTGCTATTACCGCACCTTCAACGTCGGCATGGCGACCGACGTTCAGGAAGACGCCTACAAGCAGTGCCGCGAATGGATCGACGCCTCGATCGATCTGGTGCGCCCCGGCGTTTCCACCGACGAGATCGCCGCCGTCTGGCCGAAGGCGGAGGAGTTCGGGTTCTCCGACGAGATGGAGGCCTTCGCGCTGCAATTCGGCCACGGCCTCGGCGTCGCCATTCACGAACGGCCGATCATTTCGCGGCTGTGCTCGATGGACGATCCGAAGGAAATCAAGACCGGCATGGTGTTCGCGCTGGAAACCTACTGCCCGGCGAGCGACGGGTTCAGCGCGGCGCGGATCGAGGAGGAAATGGTCGTCACGCCCGACGGGCCGCAGATCATCAGCCTCTATCCGGCGCAGGACCTGCCGATTTCGGTGAAGTACTGACGCGGTAAGGACAAAAGCGAGCATCATCCCCGCGAAGAAAGCGACCGTCATCCTCGCGAAGGCGGGGATCTCCCGACAGAGTCTCGCTTCAAGGAGGTTCCCGCCTTCGCGGGAATGACGGTAAAACTCGCGGGAATGATTGTTAAAAAGGGACAGGAAAGAAAAGGGAGGCCGCACGTGGCAACCAGACCGAAGGCCGCGAAGGGCAAAGGGAAAGCGAAGGCGCCGCCGAAGCGCGCTGCTGCCAGATCCAAGGCTCAGGCAAACGACGACATCGGCGAGGAAACGCGCCTCGCGCTGTGGCGCTCGCTGCTGGAAATCCGCCATGTCGAACAGCGCGCTTACGATCTGTTCCTGCAGAACCTGATCAAGGGCACGTCGCATCTGGCGCTGGGGCACGAAGCGGTCGCCGCCGGGTTCGCCACCGCCATGGAAAAGGACGACTGGACGTTCTGCACCTATCGCGGCCATCACCATACGCTGGCGCGCGGCGCGTCGATGGAAGGGGTGCTGGGCGAGCTGATGGGCCGCGAATGCGGGCTGCTGCAGGGCAAGGGCGGCTCGATGCATCTGACCTCGGTCGAACACGGGGCGATGGGTTCCTACGCCATTATCGGCGCCCATCTGCCGATCGCCATGGGCGCGGCGTGGACGTCGCAGTACAAGGATACCGGCCAGGTGTCGGTCTGCTTCTTCGGCGACGGGACGACCAATATCGGCGCGTTCCACGAGGCGCTGAACATGGCGGCGGTGTGGAAACTGCCGGTGGTGTTCGTGTGCGAAAACAATCTCTACATGGAATACACGCCGATCAGGGACGTCACCGCGGTCGAAAACCCCGCCGGCGACCGGGCTGCGTCCTACGGCCTGCCAAAGATCGTGATCGACGGCAACGACGCCGACGAGGTCTTCCGCACGGCGCAGGCGGCCTATGCCAAGGCGCGGGCCGGGGACGGACCTTCTTTGATAGAGTGCCTGACCTACCGCCATTCCGGCCATTCCCGCGCCGATCCCGGAGATTACCGCCCGCCCGGCGAGCTCGAGGCGTGGCTGAAGAAAGATCCCGTGCCGCGCTACCGAGAGCGCCTCGCCGAATTCGGGATTGATCAGAAGGTGATCGACGGCATGGATGCCGAGGTGCTGGCCCAGGTCGACGAAGCGACCGAGATTTCCAAGGCGTCGCCCGCGCCGGGGCTGGAGCTGATCGACGTCGATGTCTGGGCCGATGGAGGCACGGCATGGCGGAACTGACCTATCGCGAGGCGGTGGCCGAGGCCATCGCCCAGGAAATGCGCCGCGACGAGGACGTGGTGTTCCTCGGCGAGGATATCGGCGCCGCCGGCGGCGTGTTCAAGGCGACCGTCGGGCTGCTGGACGAATTCGGCCCGGTCCGCGTGCGCGACACGCCGATCTCCGAACAGGCCATCCTGGGTGCGGCCATGGGCTCGGCCATGACCGGGCTGCGGCCGATCGCCGAGATCATGTTCTCCGACTTCCTCGCCGTGTGCTGGGATATCGTCGCCAACGAGATCGCTAAGGCGCGCTACATGACCGGCGGGCAGATGAGCATGCCGCTGGTGATCCGCACCGCCAACGGCGGCGGCTCGCGCTTTGGCGCGCAGCATTCCCAGTCGATCGAGAACTGGGCGATGATGGTGCCGGGCCTCAAGGTCGTGGCGCCCTCGACGCCGGCCGACGTGAAGGGGCTGCTGGCCGCCGCGATCCGCGACCCGGACCCGGTGATGTTCTTCGAACAGAAATCGCTGTACCCGATCAAGGGCGAAGTGCCCGACGGCGAGCTGGTCGACGAGCTGGGCACCGCCAGGGTGCTGCGCGACGGCGGCGACGTGACGATCTGCGCGCTGGCGGCCATGGTGCCGCGCGCGCTGAAAGCCGCCGACGAGCTGGCGTCCGAATACGGGATCGAGGCGACGGTGGTCGATGTGCGTTCGCTGGTGCCTCTGGATACGCAGACGATCCTGTCGGAAGTCTTGAAGACCGGGCGGCTGGTGACGGTGGAGGAAAATCCCCGGCTGTGCGGCTGGGGCGCGGAAATCGCGTCCATCGTCGCCGACGAGATTTTCTGGGACCTCGACGGGCCGGTCATCCGCATCACGACGCCGCATATCCCGCTGCCCGCCGCGGATGCGCTGGAGGACGCCACCATGCCGTCCGCAGAGCGGATCGTGCGTGAGGTGGTGGAGAAGATCGACTAATGGCGATGGACGTCATCATGCCGCAGCTTGGCGAGACCGTGTCGGAAGGCACGGTGTCGGTCTGGCACGCGAAGATCGGCGACGAGGTGTCGACAAAGACGCCTTTGTTCGACGTTTCGTCCGACAAGGTGGAGATGGAAGTGCCCGCGCCCGCCGAGGGCACGCTGCTGGAAATCCGCGTCGCAGCGGGCACCACCGTGCCGGTGGGCGAGGTAGTCGCCATCATCGGCAAGGAGGGCGAGGAGGTCGGCGTCAAGGCGGAGGCCGCGCCGTCTGAGGAAGCCGTCTCCGCGCCCGCACCGGCTGCCGCGCCGGCGCGGACGGCCGCGGCGAAAGCCTCCAACCGGGATTCCAACGGCAATCCGCTGTCGCCGGCGGTGCGCCGTCTGGTGGCGGAGAACAATCTCGACCCCGCGGCCATTGCCGGTACCGGCGCCGGCGGGCGCATCAAGAAGAAAGACGTGCTCGCCCATCTCGCCGGCGGCGGGGCAGGGGCGGCGCGCGCCGTACCGGCGCCCGCGCCGATGCAGATCAGCGGCGAGACCGAGATCATCCCGTTCAGCAATCTCCGCAGGATGACGGCCGAGCATATGGTGCGGTCCAAGGCGACCAGCCCGCACGTGCTGCAGGCGGTGGAGGCCGATTTCGGCCGCGTCGCCCGCGTGCGCGAGAACGTGTCTCTGTCGTGGAAGGAGCGCGAAGGCTTCTCGCTGACGTATCTGCCCTTCGTCGCCCGCGCCGTCTGCATCGCGATCCGCGATTTCCCGCGGGTGAACGCGCAGATCGACGGCGAAAGCCTGGTCGTGCACCGCCGCGTCAATCTCGGCATCGCGGTCGATCTCGACTTCGACGGGCTGGTGGCGCCGGTGGTGAAGGACGCCGACCGCATGTCGCTGCCGGAACTGGCGCGCGCCATCCGCGACGTGTCCGACCGCGCGCGGGCCAACAAACTGACGCCGGACGATTTCACCGAGGGCACCTATACGATCTCGAATTCGGGCGTGTTCGGCACCATGATCACCGCGCCGATCATCAACCAGCCGCAGGTCGCGATCCTGTCGACCGACGGGATCACGAAAAAACCGGTGGTGATCGAAAACGAGGACGGCGAGAGCATCGCCATCCGCCCGGTCGGCGTGCTGGCGCAGAGCTTCGACCACCGCGCCATCGACGGCGCCTATTCGGCGGCTTTCCTGCACCGGGTCCGTGAGGTCATCCAGACGACCAACTGGGCGACGATCGTTTCCTGACCGGATTGCGCGAAAGGGCCTGAACTCCATATGCGTCGTTCCCGCGAAGGCGGGAATCTCGTTGAGCTGGTTTTCGGGAGATCCCGGCTTTCGCCGAGATGACAAATGAGCGGTTGGGGACGTGCTCCAAAAACGCCCCTAAACCCCCGCCGCCGACCCCCGCACGATCAGCTCGGGGCGCAGCGTCGTCTCCCGCGCCGGCGAGGCCGGGGTTTCGATCAGCTCGATCAGACGCCGCGCGGCTTCGCGTCCGAGGTCGTAGTGGGGGATGCGCACGGTGGTCAGCGGCGGCGTCAGGCGGTCGACGAAGGGCATGTCGTTGAACCCCGTCACCGAGATGTCGCCGGGGCATGAAAGCCCGGCATCGGCGATGGCTTCGTAGGCGCCGAGGGCGAGCAGGTCGTTGGCGGCGACGATGGCCGTAAAGTCTTTTGCGCCGGCGATCAGCGCCGCGGCGGCGCGCAGGCCTTCGTCTTCGGAAAACGCGCCGGTTTCCGCGATCAGGTCTTCGTCCGCGCCCAGCCCTTCCGCCGCCATGACGGAGAGGAATCCTTCGCGCCGCGCCTCGCCGGTCGACAGGGCGCGCGGGCCTGCGATATGAGCGATCTGCGTGTGTCCCAGCCCCTTCAGGTGCCGCACCGCCAGCGCAATACCCAGCGCGTCGTCGTTGACGATGGAAGAGACGCCGTCGGCGTCGGCGCTCCGGTTGACGAGCACTACCGGCAGACCGTCTTTGACGCACCCGGCGACGATCGGATCGTCGCGCCGGGCGGTGGCGAGAATCAGCCCGTCGACCTGGCGTGCGCGCATGGTCGCTACCGCCTCGGTTTCGCGGCTCCCGATATTGTCGGTATTGCCCAATATCGCGGTGTAGCCCTGCGCGCCCAGCCCGTCCTCGATGCCCCGGATGATCGGCGGAAACAGCGGGTTGGTGATGTCCGGGATCAGCACGCCGATGGTGCTGGTGCGGTTGGTGCGCAGGCCCCGCGCCGCCTGATTGGGGCGGTAGCCCAGCTCGTCCGCCGCCGCCGTCACCCTGGCGACGATTTCCGGCGTGATGCGTCCGCGTGTCGCCGGGTTCAGCACGCGCGAGACCGTCGACGGATGGACGCCGACGCGCTCCGCCACCTCCCTGATCGTGACCCGGCTGCGGTTCGACATGAAGTTTCGTCCTTCACTAATGGCGGCGCCAAAGGTACAGTACGCGGCAACTGTGCAAACGATTGCACATCTACCCAACAGCATCAATAACGTACGCATTTCGGAAGGGGCGCATCATGTCGGGACAGGATTTATCGCAACACAAAATCGGATGGATCGGCACGGGCCGTATGGGCTTTGCCATGGCGCAACGGCTGCTGAAAAACGGTGCTGACGTCGCCGTGTGGAACCGCACGAAATCCAAGGCCGAACCGCTGGCGGCGGATGGTGCGACGGTCGTCGACAGCCCGGCGGACCTCGCTGATCGGGATATCGTTTTCACCATGGTCGGCGGGCCCGCGGATTTCGTGCAGGTGACGCTGGAAGACGGCGGCGTGCTGTCGCAGAGCCGGAAACCGAAAATGCTGATCGATTCCACCTCGGTCGACGAAGACGCGTCGTCGACCGTGCGCGCGGCGGCGGCGGAGATGGGCGTGCCGATGCTGGCCGCGCCGGTGTCCGGCAACGCCAAGGTCGTCAAGGCCGGCAAGCTGACCTTCGCGGTATCGGGCCCGGAGGACGCCTACAACACGGCGCGGCCCTATCTCGACGCCATCGGGCGCGGGTCGTCCTATGTCGGCGAGGGCGAACTGTCGCGTTTCATCAAGATCTGCCACAACGTCATGCTGGGCGTGGTCATTCAGAACCTCGTCGAGATCACGGTGCTGGCGGAAAAGGCCGGCGTGCCGCGTCATGCCTTCCTCGACTTCCTGAATAACAGCGTCATGGGTTCCATGTTCACGACCTACAAATCGCCGGCGCTGGTCAATCTCGACTACTCGGTGACGTTCACGCCCAAACTGCTGCTCAAGGATCTCGATCTGGGGCTGGCGGCGGCGCGGGCGAACGGCGTGCCGATGCCGGTGACCACCGCTGCGCGCGAGGTCGTGCAGATGCTGATCGGCAACGGCTACACCGACGAGGATTTCGCCGCGCTTCTGACCATGCAGGCCAAGGCGTCCGGGCTGGAACTGAAATCCGAGAACATGAAAGTATCGGACGGCCTGTCGGACTGACATTTCCTGAATTGCCTGTATTGTCGGGCCTATGGAACTGGGTCTCGATCTCTACTCCCTGAGCATTATCGGACTGGGACTGGCCCTTGGCGCGTTCGTCAAGGGCCTGACCGGCATGGGGCTGCCGCTGGTGGCGGTGCCGTTCATGGCCGGATTTCTGGGCGCCGAACACGCGATCGTGGTGATGCAGATCCCGGGGCTGGTGTCGAACGTCTGGCTGGTGTGGCGCCACCGGCGCGAGGCAAAGGCCGCGCCGATCCGATACGACATGATCCTGCCCGCCTGCGCGCTGACCGTCGTCGGCGTCTGGTTTCTGGACGTCATGGACGACCGCATCATTATCCTGCTTCTGGCCGGCGCGGTGGCGTGCTTTCTGGCGCTGCTTCTATTCAACCCGTCGTTCCGCCTGGACGGCCTGATCGGGAAGATCTGTACGCCCATCGCCAGCATGGTGGGCGGTTTCGTGCAGGGCGCGGCGGGGGTGTCGGGGCCGCTGTTCTCGACGCTGATCCTGTCGTTCCGTCTGCCGAAGGAAGCCTATGTTTTTTATAATGGCCTCGTCTTCGGCCTGTTCAACACGGTCCAGATCATCGCCATGCTGTCGCTGGGCATGTTCACCACACAGCGTTTCCTGGAAGGCTGTCTCGCCCTGATCCCGCTTTTCGTCTTCCAGTTTGTCGGCATGCGGGTGATGGGGTATGCCAGTCCGAAAGTGTTCACCGGGGCGGTGGTCGCCGTGATCGTGGTGATGGAAATCAAGCTTGTGTGGGAAGGACTCGGCCTGTGACCCCGGAATCCCTGATCATCATCTTCGTCGCGCTGGCGATCGGTTCGTTCGCCAAGGGCATGACGGGGCTGGGGCTGCCGCCGACCAGCATCGCCATTCTGGCGGTGTTTTTCGGCGTCGAGCACGCCATCGTCGTCACCACGATTCCGGTCGCGTTCTCCAATCTCCAGATCGTCTGGCTGGCGCGCGACAAATTCAGGGACATGCCGCAGATCTGGCCGCCTTTGCTGGCCGGCGCGCTGGGGGTCGGTCTCGGCACGTGGGTGCTGGCGACGCTGAACGAACGGACGCTGACGATCGTGCTGACGTCCTGGATCGCGTTCTATCTGCTGACTGTGCTGTTCAACCTGAAGATCGAGCCCGAGGGCCGCGCCGCGCGCGTCTTCTCGCCCGCCATTGCCGGCGGCGCGGGCATATGCCAGGGCGCTATGGGAATGTCCGGACCCTTCATCGCCACCTGGGCGCATGCCATGGGCTTCGTGAAGGAAACCTACGTCTTCGCGACGTCGCTGCTGTTCATGTCCATCTCGGTGACGCATGTCTTCGGCGTCGGCGTCGCCGGGCTGTATGACCAGGAACGCATCGTGCAGGGCCTGCTCGCCATCATCCCGGTGATGATTTTCATCCCGCTGGGCATGCGCCTGACCAAACGGGTCAGCGCCCGCGCCTTCAGCCTGATCATCGTCGGCATTCTCGCGCTGATGGAGGTGCGGCTGGTATGGGGACTGGTGACGGGGGGCTGATCCTTCAAGACGGCTTTCGGAGCCGTCGAAGAGGGAGGCTTTAGTTATTAACCGTCATCCCCGCGCAGGCAGGGATCCCACTGACACGATATGCCAACTGAGGGAGTTTCCGCCTACGCGGGAATGACGGCGAAAAACGATTGAGAGCACGCCATCCCGAAGTCTCATCCCGAGGAGCGCCTGAGAGGCGCGTCCCGAAGGATCAGGCCGCTTTCGAATCCGCGTCGGTGCCTTCGGTGCCTGTGGCGTGCATTTCGGCGCGGCGGAGCTGGTCCTCGACGACCTTTTCGAACACGAAATCCGCCTTGCGGGCGCCTTCGAGCGGAATTTCCGGCGCCATGTCGCCCTCGGTCCTGATGCCGGCGATGGCCGCTTTCAGCCCTTTCCACGGCTTGCGGACCATATCGGCGACGGCGGTGGCTTCGTAGCCGCAATGCGCCATGCAGTCGGCGCATTTTTCGTAATTACCGGTGCCGTAGAGATCCCAGTCGGTGTCGTCCATCAGCTCGCGGAAGCTGTCGACATAGCCTTCGCCCAGCAGGTAGCAGGGCTTCTGCCACCCGAATACGGTGCGGGTCGGGTTGCCCCACGGCGTGCAGCGGTAATCCTGATTGCCGGCGAGGAAGTCGAGATACATCGACGAATGCGACAGCGGCCATTTCTTGCCCTTGCCGCGCGCGAAGATGCCCCGGAACAGTTCCTTGGTACGCTTGCGGTTGAGGAAGTGTTCCTGATCGGGGGCGCGTTCGTAGGAAAAGCCGGGTGACACCGTGATCCCGTTCACGCCCAGCGCCGTGGCCGTGTCGAAGAACCGGGCCGCGCCCTCCGACGTCGCGTTGTCGAACAGGGTCGAATTGACGTTCACCCGGAAACCCTTCGATTTGGCCAGTTTGATCGCGGCGACGGCCTTGTCGTAGACGCCGTCCTGGCAGACGGCGGCGTCGTGTTCCTCGCGTTCGCCATCCAGATGGATGGAAAAGGTCAGGAATTTGGACGGTTTGAACCGGTCGAGGTTCTTTTCCAGCAGCAGTGCGTTGGTGCACAGATAAACGTATTTCCTGCGCGCGATCAGTTGCTCGACGATCTGGTCGATTTCCTTGTGGATCAACGGTTCGCCGCCGGCGATGGACACCACCGGCGCGCCGCATTCCTCGGCTGCCCTGACGGCGTCGTCGACGGAAATTCGCTTGTTCAGGATGGCGCTGGGATAGTCGATCTTGCCGCAGCCCGCGCAGGCTAGATTGCACCGGAACAATGGTTCCAGCATCAGCACCAGGGGATAGCGCTTTCTGCCTTTCAGGTGCTGTTTCAGGACATAGGCGCCTACTCGTGCCTGCTGCGAAAATGGTACGCCCACTATTTAGTGCCTTTCGAATTCAGCCCGCGGAATACGGGAAGGGTTACTCGCGGATAGAGAACGCAAATTTATCCAGACAACCGGAATCGCGCGTCTATACCAGCTTGTCGCGACTTGTATACACAATTCATACCACAATCAGCGAGGCCGGTTTGCTTTACCTTGTTTCCATCGTCGTTCCGCCATTGGGTATTCTGCTGTGCGGAAAGCCGTTTCAGGCGATCTTCAACCTCATTCTGCTTGTCCTGGCGCTTCTGATCCTGATCGGAACATTGGGGCTGGGCAGCGGCGTTTCTTTCGTTTTCTGGATTCTGGCCGTCATACACGCCTTTTTCGTCGTGAACGGTCGCAACCAGGCGCAGCGGGATCAAAAGATCATCGATGCGCTGAAAGACAAGGATTAAAGCGGGTTAGCTCCGCTTCAGCATCCGCAGCGCGAAAAGAAGCACAAACGAGCCGATTGCGGCAATCACGATCGACTTGACGTTGATGCCGGTGACGTCGCCGAAGCCGATTGCGGAAGAGATAAATCCGCCGATGAACGCGCCCGCGATGCCGACCAGAATCGTAACGATCAGTCCGCCCGGATCGTCGCCCGGCATGACGAATTTGGCGATGAGACCGGCGATCAGGCCGAGAACGATCAATGCGAGAATGCCCATGAAGCTACCCTTCGTTACTTTCTGAAATTACCGCTTAAATCCAACCCGAATCGGCCCACATAAAAGGGAGCTAATTCGTTCACCGGCCCTTCTTGCCGGATTCTGTGGACAAGACTCGGCCCGTTTGTCATAGGTCATCATCATGCAGAACGATTTCATTACCGACGACATGCTCGACCAGTGGAAGCGATCGGGCTTCCTGGTCGTCCGCGGCGTATACGATTCCGGGCAGATGGCGGATATCACCCAATGGGTGAAGGACATTCAGAACTGGCCGGAAACGGCCGGCCGCCACATGATGTATTTCGAGGAAAGCAAGTCGTCGGGCGAGCGTTTGCTGAACCGGGTCGAGAATTTCGTGCCGTATCACGACCAGATGGCGGCCCTGTTCGACAGCGATCTGCGCAACGCCTGTACGCGGCTGTTCGAAAGCGAAGCCGTTCTGTTCAAGGAAAAGATCAATTTCAAACTGCCCGGCGGCGGCGGGTTCGAGGCGCATCAGGACGCGCAGGCCGGTTGGGAAACCTATGCGCCCTATTACATCACCGCCACGGTCATCGTCGACCCCGCGACGGCGGAAAACGGCTGTCTGGAACTCGCCCACTGGGATCACAGGAAGGATCTGGTCGGCGACATGTGGGAGCCGCTGACGGACGAACAGCTGTCCGGCGTCGAGTTCGTCGAGTATCCGTGCGAACCGGGCGACGTGCTGTTTTTCGATTCCTACCTGCCGCACAGATCGGCGCCCAACATGACGGCCGACCCAAGGCGCGTCCTGTACGTGACCTATAACGAGGCAAAATACGGCGATCACCGCGAACAGTATTACGCCGACAAGCGCGCCTCCTACCCGCCGGATATCGAGCGCGAGGACGGCAAAGAATACGCCTACCGGGTCTGAGCTTGCCGCGCCCGACCGAAGCCGCGGCCGACCGGATCGCCGCCCGTCCATGATCGGGGAATTGTCGAACGCCGCCGCCGGCCTGCCGGTGCTGTTTGCGATGTCGTTCGCGTTGCTGGCGGCCTGGGGGGCGTTGATGGCGTTTCGGGGCGATTTCTGGCGCGCCGACCAGCGGCTGGAAGAAGGCAGTCTCGAACCGGAGGCGACGCCCGGGGTCTCGGTGGTCGTGCCGGCACGCAACGAAGCGGATGTCATCGGCAGGGCGCTGGCATCGCTGCGGGCCCAGGACTACGAAGGAGAGGTGCATATCTGCGTCGTCGACGACGACAGCGACGACGGCACCGCGGAGGCCGTGCGCCGTTCCGGCATGGAAGACCTTGTGCCGGGCCGGAAGCGGCCGGACGGGTGGACGGGCAAGATGTGGGCGGTTGCCCAGGGGGTCGACCACGCGCGGACCAGCTGGCCGGACGACCGGTATGTGTGGCTGACCGATGCTGATATCGAACACCATCCGGGGGAGCTGGCCACCCTGATCGCCCAGTCGGAAAGCCGGAATCTCGATCTCAACTCGGTCATGGTGAAACTCCGCATGGAAAGCTTCTGGGATCGTCTGCTGATCCCGGCCTTCGTGTTTTTCTTCCAGAAACTGTACCCGTTTCCGTGGGTGAACGATCCGGGACGCCCGACCGCCGCGGCGGCGGGCGGATCGATGCTGGTGCGTGCCGAGGCGCTTCGCCGGATCGGCGGCATCGAGAAGATCGCGGGCGAGCTGATCGACGATTGCGCGCTGGCGGCTGCAATAAAGCGCGGCGGCGGCGCCATCCGCCTGGCGCTGGGGACGGAAACCCGCAGCCTCCGCGCCTATGACGGGCTGGCGGATATCTGGTCGATGATCGCCCGTACGGCCTTTCATCAGCTGAAATATTCCGCGCTGTATCTGGCCGGCACCGTGCTGGCCATGGGGGTGTTGTATCTGGCGCCGCCGGTTCTGACGGTCGTCGCCGCGCTACAGGGCGAATGGCCCGCCGCCGCCGCGTCGTTCGCCGCCTGGTTCGCGATGAGCTGGGCATATGCCCCGACGCTCTACCGCTATGGTCTGAGCCCGTGGTATGGCTTCCTGCTGCCGGTATCGGCCTTTCTCTATGTGCTGATGACGGCGGATTCGGCCCGCCGGCACTGGGCCGGCCGGGGCGGCGAATGGAAGGGCCGGACGCACGCACGATGAACCGGAAATTCGACAGCGGGCTTGAAACGCCCACGGGCAAGGGCGCGGGGGACGAGAATTTTCCCGTCGGATCGTTCCTGCTGCCCAAACGCCTGCGGCCTCATGTGGCGACGTTCTACGATCTGGCCCGGGCGACCGACGACATCGCCGATAACGGAGATTTATCGCCGGAGGACAAGCTCGACCGCCTCGACCGGTTCGAAAAGGCGCTGAACCGCGAGATAACCGAAGATCCCGCCCTTGGGAAATCCTATGCCGTCGTCGCCAGCTGCGCGCAAACCGGCGTGCCCGTCCGGCACAGCATCGATCTTATCCATGCCTTCAAGCAGGATGCGGTGAAGCTCCGCTACGACGACTGGGACGACCTGATGGGTTACTGCAACCAGTCGGCATCGCCGGTGGGCCGGTTTCTGCTCGATCTGCACGGCGAGAACCGGGCCGGATACCCATCGTCGGATGCGCTGTGCAACGTTCTGCAGGTGCTGAACCATCTGCAGGACCTGAAGGACGATTACCGGGCGCTGGACCGGGTGTATCTGCCGGGCGACTGGATGGCGGAACAGGGCGTGACGGTGGAAGACCTCGACGCCGACGCCGCGTCGCCGGGCCTGCGGACGGTGATCGACCTCTGCCTCGACAAATGCGAGGAACTGATGAAGAACGCGCATCGGCTTTCCACACTGCTCGGGAACCGGCGGCTTCGTATGGAGGCGGCCGTCATCCTGCGCCTCGCCGACCGGCTGATCGTGCTGTTACGGAGGGGCGATCCCATCGCAGAGCGGGTGGCGCTGTCGAAGACGGATTTCCTGGTGTGCGGCGTGCGGGGCGGCGTCGCGGGGCTACTGAAACTCTAGTTTTTCCGCCAACGCGGAATCGCACCGGCCCTGAACAGGTTTTTTAATCCAGCATCTTTTCGTAATCGGCGCCCATCACCTGGCTGATGGGTTTGCCGGCGAGGACGTCTCTGGTCATCAGCGCTTCGCGTTTCGCGATGGTTTCCGCCGTCGTGACGATCTCCTCCGCTTTATCCCGTTGCAGAAAACAGATGCCCGATCCGTCGGCGAGCACGTAATCGCCGGGCGAGACCGTGTGATCGCCCACCGTTACAGGTTCGTTGAAGGCTTCTTCCACGATGCGGCTGCGCGCGGTGGTGGGCGTCGCACGTTCCGCGAACACCGGAAAGCCGAGATCGCGGCTTTCGTCGATGTCCCGGACCGGCCCGTCGCAGATGATGCCTTCGATGCCCCGCGTCTTCGCCCCGTTCGACAGGATCCCGCCCCAGCCGGCTGCGTCGATACCGGTCCGCTGTTCGATCACCAGTACGTCGCCCGGCCCGGCGGCTTCTACGGCGGCGGTACACAGATGGCGCGTCGGCCCGCCGAGCGCCTGTCCGGTGCCCAGTTTGACGGTCAGGACCTTTCCGGCGATGCGCCTGTCGGTCGCGAGCCGGCGGAGATGGATGACCCGGCCGGGCAGATCCAGCCGGTCCAGCGCGTCGGAAACGGCGGGGGTGTCGAGTTCGGCCAGGCGGCCGACGATGTCGTCGGATGTCATCGGGTTCGCTTTCTATTCGGCGGCGTCGGCCAGCAGGCCGGTCCTGCCGTCCCAGATATCGGCGGGGATCAGTACGGATCCCTCCATCAGGCGCCGGGTGGTGCGCAGCAGGGCGGCGCGCTGTATCTGCGGGATGCCGTTCACCGGATCGCCGGTTTCGAGCTCGACGGAAAATTCGCCGGACGGATGCTCCACCGATATCAGCTTCGGGTTGCCGTCCGGGACCTCGGCGATATCGCTGGCGGTCGACCCCGGCAGCACGCAGGCCGTTCCCACGGTTACCGCCGCCAGCACGCCGATCGAGGCGTGGCACACATGGGGGATGAAACAGCGCGTGTTGATGGTCCCGCCCTTCGCGGACGGCGAGACCAGACACATCTTGGGCACGACTTTCTCGGTCACGTCACCGAGATTCATGGCCTCGCCGATCTGCAGGCGGATCGATTCCAGCCGCTTCTTCACGTCTTCCGCCGCGTTAAGCTCGTCCCGCGTCTCGTACCCCGTGACGCCCACGTCTTCCGCTTTCAGCAGCACGACCGGCATCCCGTTGTCGATGCAGGTGATGTCGACCCCGTCCACGGTGTCGACCACGTTCCCGGTCGGCAGCAGCGATCCGCAGGCGGACCCCGCGGTGTCGAGAAAATCGATCATCACCGGGGCGGAGGTGCCGGGCGATCCGTCGATGCGCGCGTCGCCGTCATAGGTGACGATGCCGCCCGGCGTCTGGATATGCACGTCGCACAGGTTGCCGGAATTGACCATGTGGATGCGCACCGTCGTGCGGCCGTCTTCGGCGTCGATCAGCCCGTGTTCGAGGGCGAACGGCGCGACGCCGGCCAGCATGTTGCCGCAATTCGGCGTCACGTCGACCATTGGCTGGTCGATTTTCACCTGGCAGAACAGGTAGTCGAGATCGGCCTTGCCGTCGGCCGACTTGCTGACGATCGCGACCTTGCTGGTCAGCGGATCGGCGCCGCCCAGCCCGTCGATCTGGCGTGCGTCGGGCGATCCCATGATGGCAAGCAGCACGCGGTCGCGAAGATTCGGGTCCGACGGCAGGTCCGAGGCCAGAAAGTAAGGGCCCTTGGAGGTGCCGCCGCGCTGGATCACGCAGGGGATTTTGGTCTGGATGGCCATGATATTGCGGTCGTTGTTCCTGTCCGCGGATCATAGCCCAGTGGCCGGTACGCTTCTACACAGGCCTAGCCGGCCGCGGATGCCTTCATCGCGGGCGAGGCGGCGGCAAAGCTGTCGACCAGCATGTCGGCGAACAGATCCTGTCCGCGCGCATCCAGATGAAAGTCGTCGTGGCGCAGTTCCGCGCCGAGCGCGTCCGTGTCCGGACCGGCGAAAATGTTCCTGTCCTGATCGACGATGCCCTGCTGGGCCTGCCGCACGGCGGAACTTGTCCGCCCGAGGTGATAGGATGCCCGGCAAACGAAAACCGGGGCATCGATACCCCGGTCTCTCAGGAAACCGATCAGGCCTTCCAGCGCCGGCCGGTAAGCCGCTTCGCCGGTCATCATCAGCGTATCGCGCTCGCCCTGATGCCAGACGACATGGGTAAATTCGATCTCCGCCGCTTTTGCCGCGTCGAGAGCTGCCGGGACCCGGGTATGATGTTTGCCGCCGGGCGCCCAGTCGGCCATCGCCGTGCCGCCATGAGACAGGTTGACCAGAATGACTTCGTCCACCCCCTGCCGGGCGATCAGTTTCGGCGCGAAACGCGTCCACACGCTGCCGCCGCCGCTGGCGCCGGGCAGCGGATCGACCGCCGGCAGGAAAGATCCCTGGTGAAACACCCGGCAGTGCGGGCCGCCATTGGCGCGAACGGGGCCGTGATTGGCTGCGTTGGACTGGCCCAGGATCAGGATGCGGGCTTGGTTCTTCATCGCGGTCACGCTTCTCCGAATTAAACCGGCGCACACAGGGC
>Ga0181569_10002008_pt1 | contig 16108 bp, 15 predicted proteins | sample 101ome_19_FD_132452 | JGI IMG/M metagenome (GOLD analysis project Ga0181569, IMG submission 132452) | Coastal salt marsh microbial communities from the Groves Creek Marsh, Skidaway Island, Georgia - 101405AT metaG (megahit assembly) | ecosystem: Environmental > Aquatic > Marine > Intertidal...
CAGCAGCGAAAAAGGCAGAAGCTGACAAAGCTCCAGCGGCAAAAAAGGCGGCTACAGCCAAACCTGCCGCTAAAAAAGCCACAACTTCGGAAAAGCCAGCGGCTACGAAAAAGCCTGCGGCAGCAAAAAAGCCAGCTAAGGCATCTGCTAAGGCAGATAAGGCCTAGGCTTGGTGACAGAAATAGTAAAGGAAGAGCACAATGGCACATAAAAAAGCAGGTGGTAGCTCCCGTAACGGCCGAGATTCTGCCGGTCGTCGTCTCGGCGTTAAGAAATACGGTGGTGAAGCGGTTATTCCTGGCAATATTATTGTTCGTCAGCGCGGCACCAAATTTCATCCCGGCACAAATGTCGGTATCGGCAAAGACCATACACTGTTTGCGCTAAGCGGCGGCAAAGTGTCCTTTACCCGGAAAACGGGTGGCCGTACCTTTGCTAATGTTGTCCCGCATAGCGAGGCTGCTGAATAACCGCGTTTTCCGATCATCAACATATGATGCGACGCATCCTCAGGTGATCGGGGATGCGTTTTCTTTTGGAACGCAACATGAAATTTCTTGATCAATCGAAAATCTTTATCCAGAGCGGCAATGGTGGCCCCGGATGTTTGAGCTTCCGCCGTGAAGCACATGTTCCACGCGGCGGCCCAGATGGGGGTGATGGTGGACGCGGCGGCAGTGTGATCGCCGAATGTGTTGATGGTCTGAACACATTGATTGATTATCGGTATCAACAGCATTTTAAGGCTCAATCTGGGCTTCCCGGCGCTGGTCGCAATCGTTCTGGCCCAAGTGGTGAGGATGTGATCCTAAAATTGCCAGCAGGCACACAGATTCTGAATGAAGATAATGATATTGTGATCGCTGATCTGACTGAGGTCGGTCAGCGCATTGTTTTGGCGCGCGGGGGCGATGGTGGACGCGGCAACGCCGCTTTCAAGTCATCAACCAATCAAGCGCCGCGCCGTTATGAACGCGGTTTCCCCGGTCAAGAAATGTGGGTTTGGCTGCGGTTGAAACTGATTGCGGATGCTGGCCTTCTTGGTATGCCTAATGCAGGCAAATCCACTTTTTTATCTGCGGTTTCTGCCGCTAAGCCAAAGATTGCTGATTATCCCTTTACAACCCTTCATCCAGGGTTAGGGGTTGTTGGGCTTGATGAGCGTGAGTTTGTGCTAGCAGATATTCCGGGATTAGTCGAAGGCGCGCATGAAGGTGCTGGACTTGGACACCGTTTTCTTGGTCATGTTGAACGATGCCGGGTGCTGTTGCATTTGGTGGACGGCACCGCTGAAAACCCAGCAGAAAATTGGACAGTGATCCGTGCTGAGCTGAAAGCCTATGATCCTGATCTGGCAAAACGCCGCGAGATTACCGCCATTTCTAAGGCTGATGCTTGTGACACCGAACAACTGGATGAGATCAAAACAGCCTTAATCGCCGCAGGGGCAAAAGATGTCGTGGTACTGTCTTCGGTAAGTGGCTTTGGCGTCACTGAGACATTGAGATTATTATTGCAGGAAATTGATGATAATCGGCAAGAAGAAGAAATCGCCAACCAAGACCCTATCCCTTGGCAACCCTGAGCCTAGCTATGACAAGAACCTCTATTCAAAGCCTAGACTATCTCAACACAGCGCGACGTGTGGTGATTAAGGTCGGCTCTGCGCTTCTCGTAGATGCTGATGGCGGCTTGCGCGGCGATTGGTTAAATGCGTTGGCAGAGGATTTGGCCCATCTTCACGCACGCGGATGCGCAATTGTGGTGGTATCTTCTGGTGCGATTGCCTTTGGCCGTAAAATGATGGGGATCGCCCCTAAACGGATGAAGCTATCAGAAAAACAGGCTGCCGCTGCTATTGGGCAGATCCGGCTCAGCACTGAATGGCAACAAGCCATGGCACGGCATCACCTGAACACAGCCCAGATTCTGTTATCCCCCGATGATACCGAAACCCGTCGCCGGCATCTTAATGCTCGGGCGACGTTGATGACGCTTCTTGACCGCCAAATTATTCCTGTGGTCAATGAAAACGACACTGTTGCTACCGCTGAAATTCGTTACGGTGACAATGACCGTCTAGCCGCACGCGTGGCCCAAATGATCAGCGCAGATGTGCTAATTCTGCTGTCGGATATTGACGGGCTTTATACTGGCGATCCCAAGTCTGATCCAAACGCCACCTTAGTCCCACAGGTAACGACCATTACCCCTGATATTCTGGCTATGGCTGGCCCTGCCAAACACGAATATTCTTCTGGCGGCATGGTCACTAAACTAGAAGCCGCGCGCATAGCAACCAGTGCAGGTTGTCATATGGTGATCTGTAATGGCGGTGCGGCGCATCCTGTGCAACGGGTGTTAGATGGCGGTGATTGCACCTGGTTTAAGGCCAGCCATCAGCCTCTCCAAGCGCGTAAAACATGGATTGATGGCGGATTGACCCCAAAAGGCATCATCTTTGTGGATGATGGGGCCAAATCTGCCTTGATGCGTGGCAAAAGCCTATTAGCCGCTGGGATAACCAGCATCGACGGTCACTACGACAAAGGGGATTTGGTCGCTATTGCCACCACAAAAGGGGTGACTATAGCAAGAGGTCTGACCCGATATAGCGCCGCTGATATTCAGAGAATTGCTGGGCATAATAGCGGTGAAATTGAAACCATTCTGGGTTATCGTGACCATGATGAGGTGATACACGCGGATGATTTGGTGCTAGATATGGCGGCACGGCATCCTGGTAAGCCTGACAGAGAGGACACATAGCATGGAGGCAAGATTAACCGATCAGGCCGCGGACATGGCAATGGCAACCCTGACAGATCAGGCACGTCAGGCATGCCGGCAAATGTATCAATCTTCACATGATCAGCGTAATGCCGCGCTTCTTCATACTGCGCATTTGATTGAAACCAATAGTGATGCTTTGTTGGCTGCCAATCTAAAAGATATTGTCGCTGGCACTGAGGGGGGATTAACCAAGGCCTTTATTGATCGCCTCACCCTGACCCCTGAACGCATTAAAGATATTGCGCGCGGATTGCAGGTTATTGCCGAACTAGATGATCCGGTCGGGGTAGAAATGGCACGCTGGAGCCAGCCAAACGGATTAGATATCAGCCGTGTTAGCACACCACTTGGTGTTTTGGGTGTGATTTTTGAATCGCGCCCTAATGTCACGGTAGATGCGGCAGGCTTAGCCATCAAATCCGCAAACAGTGTGATTTTGCGTGGTGGAAGTGATAGTTTTCATAGCGCCACCATGCTAGGCCAACTGATACAGGAAGGCTTAATAGCTGCTGATTTACCCCCAAATACCGTACAAGTTATCGATAAAGTGGATCGTGCTATGGTCGGGGCAATGCTTCGCGCTCAAGGCGGGATTGATGTGATCGTGCCGCGTGGGGGGCGATCATTGGTCGAACGCGTTCAAAGGGAAGCTAAGGTACCTGTCTTTGCCCATCTAGAAGGCATATGCCATATCTATGTAGATAAAGATGCTGATCCTAAGAAAGCGGTGCCTGTTGTTGTTAACGCAAAAATGCGGCGTACTGGTATTTGTGGAGCAGCAGAAACACTGTTGATCGATAAACCATTGCTACATAGTTTATGGCCAGAAATTGCCGCTGCCCTGCGTGAGGCTGGATGCGAAATACGCGGTGATGCCGAGGCAAAGTCCGCTTGTCCATGGATCAGCACTGCCACTGACGATGATTATGGCCATGAGTTTCTGGATGCGATTATCGCGGTTAAGGTGGTGGATGGGGTCAATGCTGCCATTCAACATATCCGCACCCATGGAAGCGATCACACTGAGAGCATCATTACCGAAAACTCGAAAACATCAGATCAATTTATTCATGAGATTGATTCGTCCATCGTCATGATCAACGCTTCAACCCAATTTGCTGATGGTGGTGAGTTTGGGATGGGCGCAGAGCTTGGTATTGCCACAGGGCGTATTCATGCGCGTGGCCCAGTCAGCATAAACCAGCTTACCTGCTTTAAGTATATTGTTAGGGGCGACGGACAAACACGGCCATGACGTCCAAGGGTTATCAGTTGTTAGCCAAGTTACGCGCCAGACGCTTTGGGCATATCGGGATTCTTGGTGGCTCATTCAACCCAGCGCATCAAGGACATGCCCATGTGGCAGACACAGCGATCTCTGTTTTAGGGCTTGATGCGGTTTGGTGGCTAGTTAGCCCACAAAACCCCCTCAAATCTCAAAAAGATATGGCCTCTGTCACAGATCGTTATGCTAGCGCTAAGGCTATTACTGCCGCTTGCCGGCATGGTCGCCGTATGGTGGTAAGCCGCCTTGAAGAGGCCATTGGCACACGCTATTCCGCCGATACGGTAAAAATATTGGCAAAGACCTGTCCACGATTGCGGTTTTATTTTCTGATGGGGGCAGATAACCTTGCTTCTTTTCATCTTTGGCACAGGCCAGATATTATTCTTCGTCATACTATTCCCATTGTTGTTAATCGGCCTCATTATCGTGCGCAGGCGCTTGGCAGTCAGACCGCTGCCCGAATGAAACGGATTGCACCAAGGCGGCTGAAATATACCGCTAAGGGCCGTCATGTTAAGAACCGATATTGGGGATTTATTGAAGCCAGGCAAATTAGCCTTTCTGCTACCGCTATTCGGGCACAGCGCAAGGATTAAGCTTTGCTGATTTAACATTGGCATTTGACATGATCTGTTTTATCATTATGAGATATGACGGATAAGATAGAGTGAAGGAGTTACCTATTTCCGATCATCGAAACGTTTCCGGACAGCTTAACGATAGCAGTGAACAATTGCTTCAGTTAGTGTTATCTTCGCTTGAAGATGACAAAGCTTCTGATCTGGTTGTTGTACCCCTCGCTGGAAAATCTTCTATCGCGGATTACATGGTTATCGCCTCAGGGACATCGTCAAGACAACTCTCTGCCATGGCTGAACATCTTGGGAAAACCATGAAAGAACATGGTGTCTCCTCACGAGGCACCGAAGGTGCTCAGCAAGGGGACTGGATTCTCATTGACGCTGGGGACATTATTGTTCACCTGTTCCGTCCTGAAGTGCGTGAGTTTTATCAACTGGAAAAAATGTGGCTTGATCCGACAGATTCTGCTCGTCCAGCGATAGAAACCGCCACGCCCTAGCAGGGGCTGACCTTATGCGCTTAACCATCTCTGCCATTGGCAAGGCTGGCAAGGGGCCAGAAGCCGCCCTGACCCAAAAATATTTTGATCGCCTGCCCCATCAAGGCAAGCTGATGGAACGCGATTCGTCAAAACCAGCTGGAACGGCAAGGATTGAAGACGAAGGCGATAAAATTCTTTCCTCCATTCCTTCAGATGCCAAGTTGGTCGTCCTAGATGAAAGAGGCAAATCCTTATCCTCTCGGGCGTTAGCAGAGCTGATCAAACAATGGCGCGATGATGGTATCCGTGATGCTGTCTTTGCCATTGGCGGTGCTGATGGACATAGCCCTGAAGTGATAAAAAAAGCTGATATCATCCTTGCCTTTGGTGAACAAACTTGGCCACATCTCTTGGTAAGAGCCATGCTAGCTGAACAGCTTTACCGTGCAGAAATGATTTTAATTGGGCATCCCTATCACCATGGGTAAGGAAGCAACTTGGCAAGCTTCTTATGATTGTCGTATATAAAGATATCATGACAAAACAGATCAAAAAGAAGCCTGTTGTTCTTGCCATCATGGATGGGTGGGGACATAGCGAAGCATCGCGCAACAACGCGGTCCGATTGGCGCATACCCCCATCATTGATCAGTTAGATGATTCTGTGCCCAAAGCTTTTCTTGAGGCTTCGGCTGGGGCTGTTGGTCTGCCTGATGGGCAAGTTGGCAATTCCGAAGTCGGGCATATGACCATTGGCGCAGGCCGTATTATTGAACAGGATTTGGTGCGGATTAATAACGCCATCCGTGAAGGCACGCTTCAGCAAAACCCTATGCTTGATCAATTGGCAAAACAGCTTAACCCGCGTCACTCCCAAACACATCTTTTGGGCATGATATCCGATGGGGGTGTGCACAGCCACAGAGAGCATATTCTAGCCTTGGCTGAGGCTATAACAAGCAAAGGGATCAGCGTTAAACTTCATCTTTTTACCGATGGGCGCGATACCCTGCCCGGGACTGCCGCCGGTCATCTGGCATGGCTACAAACCCGTTTGCCAGCAAAGGCAGAGATAGCCACAATATCTGGCCGGTATTATGGCATGGATCGTGATCATCGCTGGGAGCGCACCTCACTTGCGATCAATGCCATTGCCCATGGCAAGACCAATTACCATTTCGATAATCCCGCCTGTGCGATCACCGCCGCAGAATTGCGCGGTGAGACAGATGAGTTTATTTTACCAAACATCATTGGCGATTATAATGGCATGACCGATGGGGATACCATCGTTACTGCCAATTTTCGGGCTGATCGGGTGCGGCAACTTCTTGCTGGTCTTCTTTTTGACGACACCCCCCTGGTTAATGTCCCGCCTGTGGCAAAACTTGGTCGCCCTATTTCCATGACCTCATATTCTGAACGCCTCGATGAGGCATCAGACTTGCTGTTTCCGCCAATAGCCTTGAATAACACCCTTGGTGATGTTGTTGCCGCCGCTGGGATGAGCCAACTTCGCCTTGCTGAGACTGAAAAATATCCTCATGTTACCTTTTTCCTAAACGGCGGTGCAGAAGATGTGCACCCCGGGGAAGAGCGTTGCCTCATCCCCTCGCCCAAAGTATCCACTTATGACCTAAAACCTGATATGAGCGCAGATGCTGTGTTAACAGCATTATTGGCATCCATCACGGGCAAGCAACATGATTTGATTATCGTCAATTTTGCCAATCCTGATATGGTGGGGCATACAGGCGTATTGGAGGCAGCGATTACCGCAGTAGAAGTGGTTGATCATGCCATTGGTAAGGTTATTAGCGCTTTAGATGCTGTTGGCGGAACCATGTTGCTTACGGCTGACCATGGCAATTGCGAAGTGATGTGGGATGATGCCTCAAACTCTCCTCATACCGCGCATACCACAAATCCTGTCCCGATTTACTGGATTGGGGCACCCAAAGGCGGCAGGTTGAAAAATGGTGGCCTTAGTGATTTGGCGCCTTCACTTTTATCCCTGTTGGGCATTAGTATTCCAAAAGAAATGACAGGATCATCTCTTTTCATCACAGAATAACCTGCTTTGCCTTGATCTTGCTTTAATCTGTGGGCAACATAGGTTAGTTTGAATATGTTCAAGATTTGGATATTAGCAATGCGCCATAACACATCACTCACCCATCGTATGTTTCGGTATTTCTGTTTCGTTTTAGGCGGCATGGTTCTGATGGCTGGGGCATCTACGTTTGTATCTAACCCCTCACAGAGTCAATCCACTAATAGCAGCATCTATGACAACTTAGCGCTCTTTGGTGAAGTGTTTGAAAGTATTCGCTATAATTATGTTGAAGAGGTCGATGACAAAGAGCTGATCTATTCGGCTATTAATGGCATGCTAACCTCGCTTGACCCTCATTCCAATTTTCTTAGCGCCGAAGATTTTAATGATATGCAAGATCGCACCAGAGGCGAGTTTGGTGGATTAGGTATTGAAATTACCATGGAAGATGGGTTTGTTAAGGTTGTTTCACCAATTGACGATACCCCCGCTGATAAAGCGGGAATCCTGTCTGGGGACCTGATTGTTGGTATTGATGGCCAAGGGGTGCTTGGCATGACCCTCACTGAGGCTGTGGACTTGATGCGCGGTGAAATTGGCAGTGAAATCACCATTACTGTTAAGCGTGGGGATAAACCTGTTTTTGATGTGACACTTAACCGTGATGTAATCAAAATGCGAAGCGTCCGTTTTGAAAGTTTCGGCAATGTTGGTTATATCCGCATCACCACATTTAGTGAACAAACCACTCCAGGGCTTATCAACGCGGTGCAATCCCTAAAAGATAAGCATGGTAAGGCCCTTGCCGGATTGGTTATTGATCTCAGAAATAATCCAGGCGGATTGTTAAACGAAGCCATTTCCGTCACTGACGCGTTTTTAAGCGAAGGGGAGATTGTATCAACCCGAGGACGCAATGATGGGTCTGCCTCACGTTTCTTTGCCCAAAAAGGGGATATTTCTAACGGTCTGCCCATTATCGTGCTTATTAATTCTGGCTCTGCTTCAGCATCGGAAATTGTTGCAGGCGCCTTTAAAGATCATGGCCGTGCGCTGATTATGGGGACACGATCCTTTGGTAAAGGGTCTGTGCAAAGCGTGATCCCTGTGGGCCGCGATGGCGCCATGCGCCTAACCACTGCACGGTATTACACGCCTTCAGGGGTATCAATTCAAGGCACAGGTATTACCCCAGATATCCTGGTTGAGCTTGCCCTTGTTGAAGATATTGAAGATGGGGCTTTCCGTGAAGAAGACCTCAAAGGATCATTAGAAAACAATAATGCAGAAAACGGAACAGCAGATGATTCGCTAAGTGCTAATGAAACAGACGCCCCAGAAGCCATCAGAGACTATCAACTGGCGCGTGCCGTTGACTTGCTTAGTGGATTACGCGTCTTTAACGGGTTAGGGCAATGAGCCAGAGAGTCGATTACATCAGCCGTCCTTTTCGCCCTTGTGTTGGTATTATCCTGATAAACAATTCTAAGCAGATTTTTGTTGGCCAACGGTTAGATAATCATGGAGAAGCGTGGCAAATGCCACAAGGTGGGATAGACCAAGGGGAAACTCCTATTGAGGCTGGATTCCGCGAAATGGCCGAAGAAATTGGAACTAACAAAGCTGAGTTGCTGCGTGAGCATCCCGAATGGCTGTCTTATAGCATTCCCGAACCTTTAGCGAATCAGCTATGGAACGGGCGTTATCGTGGCCAAACACAGAAATGGCTGGCCTTCCGCTATCATGGGGATGATAACGACATCAACATTCAAACTGAAAACCCTGAGTTTTGCCAATGGCGCTGGTCAACGGTTATATCCTTGCCTGAACTGGCAGTACCGTTCAAAAGACCTGTATATGCAAAATTAGTTGAAGATTTTAAGGATTTATTTATCTAAACCTTAATATCTCAATTAAGAGATATCAAAGAGCATCAAGCACCGCGTCAAGAAACTCAAGCTCACGAGTGTTCCCGTTGGTGTCTGCCGTTTGCCGCTGGCTTTCAATGTCAGAACGCTGAGTGTTATCCAAGCTCACCGCGCGCTCAGCCAGGATTACGCATTTGTCTTCGGTGACATCAGCAATGCCGCCATCAACCATAATGCGGGTGTTGACAGTACCATTGACATAAACCTCAACAACCCCGCACTGAAGGGTTGAGATGGTTGGGGCATGACGATGCATAGCCCCAAACAGACCTAAGCTACCCGGAATCACCACCATGCTGGCATCAACCGCCATCATGACGCGTGCAGGGGTGACCAATTCAAATGCCGTGGTTTCAGCCATGATCCAACCTTATCCTCAATCCCGTTCCAAATGCTGGCGAACGCAGCCCAATTAGGCTGCTTCTGCGCTAAGTTTTTTGCCTTTTTCCAAGGCTTCTTCAATGGTGCCGACCATATAGAATGCTGCTTCAGGCAGATGGTCATATTCACCTTCAACAATACCCTTAAATCCTTTGATGGTATCATCCAGCGAAACCAACACGCCAGGTGATCCGGTGAAAACTTCAGCAACATGGAAAGGCTGTGAAAGGAAACGCTGAATCTTACGCGCTCTGGATACCACCAGCTTATCTTCTTCAGAGAGTTCGTCCATGCCGAGAATAGCAATAATATCCTGCAAAGATTTATACTGCTGAAGCACTTCCTGTACTCGGCGGGCAACATCATAATGTTCGGTACCAACGATGCGTGGGTCAAGCATTCTTGATGTCGAATCGAGTGGATCCACAGCAGGATAAATCCCAAGTTCAGCAATCTGACGCGACAGAACGGTAGTAGCGTCAAGGTGAGCAAATGAGGTCGCAGGAGCAGGGTCAGTCAAGTCATCGGCAGGAACATAAATCGCCTGAACCGAGGTAATTGATCCTTTACGGGTTGTGGTGATGCGTTCCTGCAAGGCACCCATATCGGTTGCCAATGTTGGCTGATAACCCACCGCAGATGGGATACGGCCAAGCAGAGCTGACACCTCAGAACCTGCCTGAGTAAAGCGGAAGATGTTATCAACAAAGAACAACACGTCCTGACCTTCTTCGTCACGGAAATATTCTGCCAGTGTCAAACCCGTTAAAGCCACACGAGCACGAGCACCAGGAGGTTCGTTCATCTGACCATAAACAAGCGCGGCTTTAGAACCTTCGCCATCAGTCTTGATCACACCTGATTCAACCATTTCATGATAAAGATCGTTCCCTTCACGGGTACGCTCACCAACACCAGCAAAAACAGAGTAACCCCCATGCGCCTTAGCAACGTTGTTAATCAATTCCATGATAAGAACTGTCTTACCAACACCAGCACCGCCAAACAATCCAATCTTACCACCTTTGGCATAAGGGGCTAGCAAATCCACAACCTTAATCCCTGTCACAAGGATCTCTGCCTCGGTGGACTGATCCACATATTCAGGCGCAGGACGGTGAATTGGGAATGTCAGCTTTGCGTTAACAGGCTTACCTTCGTCCACAGGCTCACCCACAACATTAAGGATACGGCCAAGGGTTTCAGGACCAACTGGCACGCGGATAGAGTCGCCAGTATCGACAGCTTCTTGTCCCCGAACCAGACCTTCAGTTGAGTCCATAGCGATACAGCGAACGGTTTGCTCACCAAGGTGCTGGGCAACTTCCAGAACCAATCTTTGACCACCATTATCAACATGGACGGCGTTAAGAATAGGTGGCAATTTCCCATCAAATTCAACGTCGACGACAGCGCCAATAATCTGTGTCAGTCTACCTTTTGCGTTATTAGCCATGATACGATGCTCCAGCTTCAGTTTAATAGGGTTACAGCGCTTCTGCCCCAGAAATAATTTCAATCAATTCGGTGGTGATAGCGGCCTGACGACGGCGGTTATATTCCATGGTCAAGCGATCAATCAAGTCACCGGCGTTACGTGTTGCGTTATCCATAGCGGTCATCCGTGCCGCCAGTTCACTGGCAGAGCTTTCCAGAATAGCCGTATAGATTTGGGTGCTGAGATTGCGTGGCAGCAAATCTTCAAGCACAGTGGCTTCATCTGGCTCATATTCATAGGGAGCTGATGAGGCTGTGTCTTTATCCACGGCTTCTGTTTCTTCGACTTCAACCGGAATAAGAGAACTAAGAGTAACTTCTTGAGTGATGGCAGAAATAAAACGGTTATAGAGAATAAGGCAACGGTCTAATTCCCCGTTTTCAAGACGCTCTCTGATCACATCGGCAATGCTATCAATATCAGCAAAAGAAACCGCTGTACCTTGAATGCCTTCACGGCTATCAACAATTAAATCACCAAGCTCACGCTTTAGGGCATCCTTTGCCTTGCGGCCTACCATCAATAGATCAACGGTCTTGCCCTCGGATTTAAGCCTTTCAACTTCACGCCGTGTGGCGCGGATAATGCTTCCGTTAAAACCGCCACAAAGGCCGCGATCTGCGGAAAGCACCACCAACAGAATGCGCTGATCTGCCCCTGTTCCGACCAGCATAGTTGGTGCAGTTTCAGGCGTAGCTTTGCTAGCAAGACTGTTAATAATGCTAGACATCCGCGCAGCATAGGGGCGTGCGGCTTCGGCGTTATCTTGAGCCCGGCGCAATTTCGCCGCCGCTACCATTTTCATGGCAGAGGTGATCTTCTGCGTTGACTTAACGCTTCTGATCCGGTTTTTCAAATCCTTCAAATTGGCCATGAGGCAAAATCCTGTTGCGTGAAGAACCGATTAAGCGAAACTTTTGGCGAAACCTTCGATTTCTGCCGCCAGTTGTTTTTTGGTGTCGTCAGAAATGGCTTTCTCTTCGCGGATCGTCTTGAGGATATTAGCCCCTGCCCCGCGCATATGATTGAGAATACCTTCTTCGAACTTACCAACCTGAGCAATCGAAAGACCATCGAGATAGCCATTCACACCAGCAAAGATGGAAACCACCTGCTCTTCAACGGGCATGGGTGAATATTGTGACTGCTTTAGCAATTCGGTAAGACGTGCACCACGATCAAGCAATTTCCGTGTTGACGCATCCATATCGGAGGCAAACTGGGCAAATGCCGCCATTTCACGATATTGAGCCAGTTCCAATTTAATGGAACCTGCCACCTGTTTCATGGCTTTGATCTGAGCAGATGAACCCACACGGCTAACCGACAGACCAACGTTCACCGCAGGGCGAATCCCTTGGTAGAACAGATCCGTTTCAAGGAAGATCTGACCATCAGTAATTGAAATCACGTTTGTAGGAATAAACGCAGACACGTCACCGCCTTGAGTTTCAATAACTGGCAATGCCGTTAGTGATCCAAGACCGTTAGCTTCGTTCAGTTTTGCTGCCCGCTCGAGCAAGCGAGAGTGCAGATAGAAAACATCACCAGGATAGGCTTCACGGCCCGGAGGACGACGAAGCAACAAGGACATCTGGCGATATGCAACTGCCTGTTTTGACAAGTCATCATATACGATCACTGCATGCATTCCGTTATCACGGAAATATTCACCCATCGCACAAGCGGTATATGGGGCGATAAACTGCAGTGGGGCTGGGTCCGAAGCTGTTGCGGCAACAACAATGGAATATTCCATCGCGCCATTTTCTTCGAGCGAACGTACGATCTGTGCCACTGTGGAACGCTTTTGACCAATCGCTACATAAATACAGAACAGTTTTTTTGTATCATCTTTACCCGCCGCATCATTGACTGATTTCTGGTTGATGAAAGTATCAATAGCGATAGCAGTTTTCCCTGTCTGGCGGTCACCAATGATCAACTCACGCTGGCCACGACCAATAGGAATTAAGCTGTCAATGGCTTTGAGGCCAGTTTGCATTGGCTCATGCACGGATTTCCGCGGCATGATTCCCGGGGCTTTGACTTCAACTCGGCGACGCTCAGTGTTTTCCAGAGGGCCTTTCCCATCAATAGGGTTACCAAGACCATCAACCACTCGACCCAACAGACCTTTACCTGTAGGGGCATCCACAATTGCGCCTGTACGGCGAACGATGGTGCCCTCAGAGATATCACGGTCATCGCCAAAAATCACGATGCCGACATTATCACTTTCAAGGTTAAGAGCCATGCCCTTATTGCCACCATCGAATTCCACCATTTCACCGGCGCGAACTTCGTCAAGGCCATATACTCTGGCAATACCATCTCCAACTGATAGCACTCGGCCGACTTCTGCGACCTCTGCCTCACTACCAAAATTGGCGATCTGTTCTTTGAGGATTGCTGAAATTTCAGCGGCGCGAATATCCATCACCCAACACCCTTCATAGCGGCTTCCAGCCGGTTCAGTTTCGTTTTGATCGAAGTGTCAATCATGCGAGACCCGATGCGAACCACCAGACCGCCGATTAACGAAGCATCCACCGATGTGGTCAAAGCAATTTTGTCACTTTTAGTCACACTGGCAATAGCTTCCATGATGTTCGCTTCATGCGTAGCATCAAGCGGTACGGCGGAGATGACTTCGGCTGAAATCTCCCCACGCCGTTTGGCCAAATCGGCCAGAAATTCTCTGATAATTTGTGGCAAGACAAAAAGCCTGCCATTCAAACATAGTGCGCCAACAAACTTAACCATAAGCTCATCTGCGCCTGCCTTTTCTAACACTGCCACCAAAGCCGATTTTTGCGTATCACGGCTAATAGCTGATGCTTCAACAATGCGGCGCAATTCGGCAGATTTGGCAAGAATCTTTTCCAAATCTTGAAAATCACGCGCTATGGCATCTATTTTACCTGCGGCATCGGCAAGCTCAAACAAAGCCTTGACGTAACGTTTGGCAATTCCAGAACTGGATGACATGGAGCGGCAATCCCCCGGTCAGAAATGCTCCGTAAATGGCCATCCATTACCGAAACAAATCTTGTACAGAACACATAATTGAGATGCTAGCTATCATAGGAAAAACGCTAAAGCAAGATCAATGCGCGTATTTTGCGTCTCTCGCGTCAAATTGACCATGTTCCTTGATAACCCAAACGTGGGTAAAGCGTGATGATTTCTGCTCTAGATAGTCTAAACTCAATGATTTTAGGCGATTTTTCCGTTAAAAAAAACTCACTGGGTCAATATCTAGCTGACACTGAACTCTTGAGGGAATTTTTACCTCATTTAGCCATTGGGCGATAGCACGCTGAAGATTGACTTCTCTTTCCGCTTTGATAAGGAATCGCACCCGATGCTGACCACGCAATAAACGGATTGGCGCCGGTGCTGGCCCTAATAGGGTCATGCCTTCATAATTCGGCCATTGCATTGCCATTTGGCTTGCAAATGCTGTTAATTTTTCATCATCGCGGCTGGATAAGATCACCGCCGCTAAACGACCATAAGGCGGCATATTTGCGTCTTCACGATCTTCTTTTTCTGCCCTAATAAAACCAGCACGGTCATCCTTTACCAAACTTTGCAGAACGCGTGCTTCTGGCATAGCGGTTTGCATCATCACACGGCCTTTTTTCTCTGCTCGTCCGGAACGGCCTGCGACTTGGGTAAGCAACTGCCAGCTTAATTCACCGCCGCGCAAATCACCGCCAGATAAGCCAAGGTCAGCATCCACAACCCCAACTAGCGTCAATCCGGGAAAATGATGGCCTTTGGCGATCATTTGGGTGCCAATAATAATATCTATCTCGCCTTTATAGACAGCATCAAAAAAAGCTTCCGCCTTTGCTGATGTCGTGATCACATCACTAGAAAATATCCCTTGCCTAGCATCAGGAAAGCGGAAAGCCACCTCTTCGGCTAAGCGTTCCACCCCAGGCCCGCAAGGCATAATCATGCCCTCAACATCGCACGATGGGCATTGTTCAGGAAAACGGCTGAAATGCCCGCAATGATGGCAACGCAACTGGCCTGCTGATTTATGCGTCACCAGCCAAGCAGAACAATTCGGGCAAACAATGCGTTCCCGGCAAGACAGGCACAAAGACATAGGGGCATAGCCCCGCCGATTAAGAAAGAGAAGGATTTGTTCCTGATTCTGCAAGGCTTTATCAATGGAATCCACTAATGGCGGCGATAGCCATCGGCGGCGTTCGGTTGGGGTTTTGGTCAAATCCACCAAGGTGATCTCAGGCATCCCTGCCTCGCCAAAGCGATTCATCAGGCGGATATGCTCATACTTACCCTGTTCAGCATTGACCAGCGTTTCTAATGATGGCGTTGCTGACGACAAAACCGCAGGAATACCAGACAGCTTTGCCCTAACTACGGCCATATCCCGCGCATGATATCGGACGCCATCCTGCTGGCGGAAACTGTGGTCGTGTTCTTCGTCTACAACAATTACCCCCAATTGCGAAAAGGGCAAAAACAGAGCTGATCTGGCACCTGCCACCACCATAGGCTCGCCCTTAATGGCATCGCGCCATACCGCACGGCGCCTAGCATCCGTTAACCCAGAATGCCAAAGCCTAGGGCTAAAACCAAAACGCTCCAGACAGCGTTTCTCAAATGCTTTTGAAAGGGCAATTTCTGGCAATAGGATGAGCGCCTGTCGCCCAGCGCGAAGTGCTGCCGCTACTGCCTCAAAATAAACCTCAGTTTTACCTGATCCAGTGACCCCATCAAGCACAAACGCCTTGAACGCCTTTGCATCAACAGCTGCCGTCAATTGATCAGCTGCTAGTATCTGCTCATCTGTTAGCGGCTTTTGACGATTCAGCAAGCCTGAAAGAGGGGATGATGGCAACGACGCCATGGGAGCTTCTTTTAACAAGCCTTCTGCAACCATCGCTTTAATCGTACTAGCACTAGCCCCTGTCATAGCATGGATACTGGCGGCTGACTGCGGAAGCATAGCCATGTCCGATAAGGCGGTCAGGATATTCTGGCGACGCGGCGTACTGGCCTGTTCAGGTGATGCAACGATTTGATACCCTGTTGGCAATACCTCTGGGGTAAAGGCCGA
>Ga0181569_10002021_pt1 | contig 16085 bp, 6 predicted proteins | sample 101ome_19_FD_132452 | JGI IMG/M metagenome (GOLD analysis project Ga0181569, IMG submission 132452) | Coastal salt marsh microbial communities from the Groves Creek Marsh, Skidaway Island, Georgia - 101405AT metaG (megahit assembly) | ecosystem: Environmental > Aquatic > Marine > Intertidal zone...
AGAAAACAAAAATCAGGAGACTCCCGTGCCAGAACAGCCCAAGACAGTACCAAACGAGTTGGCTGGCATAAACGTTGAAGGTCACGTTCTTATTCGTGACAAGGAGACTGGCGAGACTCTGCTCAATCAGCGCAACGCCATCCACTACGGCAACATGGCTAACCTTATTGCGAACGCCCTCAATAATGGGCAAGGCGCATACATTCAGTACATGGCCTTTGGTAACGGTGGCACCAGCGTGGACACCACTGGTAAAGTATTGTACAAGACTCCCAGAGTAAGCGAAGCATATGAGTCAGGTGCTAACCTTTACAGCAGAACATATTACAAAACCATTAATACTGTCAACAACGAGCTTGATAAGATTGATATTATTGCTGGACCAAGTTACACAGATATCAAAATGACCTGTACCCTGGGCTATGATGAGCCTGCAGATCAGGACTTGTTCGACTCTAGTACTACTAACGAAGGCGATTATATATTTGATGAGATGGCTATTTTTAGTTACCCCTCAGACCCTAGTAATCCAGTGCCAATTAACACTAGCACCATGCTTACACATGTAATCTTTCACCCAGTACAAAAGTCACAAAACAGAATTATTGAGATCATCTATACTATCAGGATACAGTTGAGTTAAGGGATAACAAATGCCATACGTCATTAATAACACTAGCGGAAGTAGAATATTTTATGTAGGGGATCAATCCTTTAACACAGAAACCGCTTTGACACTGCCAGGTAGAAATGTACCTGACTATGGCGAACCAGTTGATACAAACTTTATTCATCTGTTGGAAAACTTTGCTGACGGCACTCCACCACAGTCCACAGTTACGTTGACCGGGCAACTTTGGTATGATACTTCAGACGGTATCTTTAAAGTGTATGATGGTGCTAACTGGGTACAAACAGGTAAAGTACCAGTAAGTGAAATTCCACCAGCCGGCAATCAGAGTGACGGTAACTTTTACTTTGATGAGAGCATATTAAAGTTAAAAGTATACTATGATAATACCTGGTATGATAGCGCCTATGCTGGAGAAATAAGCTCTAGTTACAACACTATTGGCCAGGGCTCTCCCTCACAATTTGGAACCAGAATCAGAAACATCTTTTTAAGAAGAGCATCAGATAATCGTGATGTACCAGTTTTGGCTGTCACACAAAGTTATGATGGACTTAACACCATTAACATCAAAAATGGTACTGTGCCCACTCTGTATGGATCAGAAACACTCATAGGCTTGTTTAGTCGTAATGATCCATTTACTGCGCTAGATGTTACAACTAACTCAGAAGAAGAAGCTCTTAACTTCTGGGATGAATTAAACGAGCCTGGCGGCATTGGTGTTAACATCAGACCAGGTCTTAATGTCAGAAAAGATGCCACTGCAGAATACCCCATAGCCAGTTTAGCCAGACGTGCTGAGACAAGTTACGCACTAAACTTAGGCAGTTATGGCGCTGACGGCGCTAACATTGCCGCCGCTAATGTATTCCATCATGGCGCTGATAGTTTACCAGTAGCCAACCTGACTTATGACTTGGGTGGTCCAGCCAATGTATTCGCAGAAGGGTGGATAGACAATCTGTATGTTAGTACTGCTATTATCCCCAACGGTGACAATGTCACACTGGGTACCGACAGTAACCCCATAGAAAACATCTATGTTACAAATATTGAGATAGACGGCGATCTCATAGTAGAAGGTGATGATGTTAGCATTGGTTCTCCTCAACATCCGGTTGATGATATCCACGCAGACAATGTTTATGTTTATGAAAAACTACAAATAGGTGACCCTAACAATGGTATGCCCTATGTATTCCCTGGCAATGCCTCTACAAATGCCAGATTAGTTTGTGATGGTGCAGGCAAAGTATGGTGGTTAGATAACGGTACAGTGTTTACCAACATACTACCTGGCGAGAAAAAGGGTATTGAGGTAAGTGTAAGAGTAGATGATTATCCTGGTGAGCCCTACCAAGACATTTATAATCGTGAAGCCACCATTTCAGCAGTATTGGGTAATGGACTCACCTTTGATGAGGACGGGGCTATTGCTGTAAACTTCCCTGATATTTCTACCTGTGACATTCAGGAAGGAGATCCTTCAGTATGTCCTGACAGATTATATTATTCCACTGAGCGAGTTTATCAGTTTTTAGATATTATTACAGACCCCAGTAATGAAACTGGCTTGGAAGTCATCAATACTAATACTGAATCTGAACGCAGACTTCAAATCAATGGTGGTGCCCCCATGGTGGTTGGCACAATAAGATCCTCCAACAATGATGCCTTGCAGGTAACACAAAACAGAAATAACGTTGATGATAATGGTTTTAATCAAGTTACGCTTAGTTTAGACCTGGGTCCAGCCTATGCCGCTAGTGGTCCAGGTAACATACCAGCAGGGACTGGATTAATTAATAACAATGGAGTACTTGGTCTTGACTGGCTTGCAGTTGGTGACAATTTGTATAAAGGTGGTAGTAGTGCTTCAGGCACAATAGGTATCAGAAAAATATCTAATGGTCCTAGTCCGTCTACACACGAAATTTATATCGCTAGCATCGATGGTTTTGGCGATAGTAGTGGTGGTGGAATTCCTAACATCATGTACAGAAATGTTGTAAACACTATGACTGCAGGATCAAGCATAGTTTTTGGTGGAGTTACTTTTAAATCAGGCGGCTCTTCTGGTACATACACCCACTCTGGATCATTTAGTGTAGGCGGTGCTATCAAAGCCTCTGGTGACATTACTGCTTTTACAAGTGTATCAGATGTTAGACTCAAAGAAAACCTTGAGATCATACCTGAAGCATTGGCTAAAGTTGGCAAACTCAATGGATACACCTTCAACTACAAGAATCGCCCTGAGGAGAGAATTTCAGGTTTAATAGCACAGGATGTCAAAGAAGTGTTGCCTGAAGCTGTTTATGATTTAGAAGACCAATCCCCAGACGGTGACAACTACCAGGGTGTCAGATATGATACTATGATCCCTTTACTGGTAGAAGCTATCAAAGAACTTACTCAGGAAGTAAACACACTAAAAGCTAAGTTAGGAGAATAAAGTGGCCCTACCTCCTAGCGGAAGATACGACGAACGCAAAAAAGTTGGTATTTGGACAGGACCGGCTCGTGGTATCGAAGTAGAAAAATATCAATACTTAGCTGATAAACCTTACGTCATAAACTGTGAAGGTGACACAGAAGTCAATCTTGGTGTGCCTGAAGAAAACTGGAGCGTGGGTCCTGATTCAGGATACATAGACAATGGAACTTATTACAGATATTTTTTAGGTGATAAAGAAACTGTAATAAATTATTACAAAAACAATGACCCCAGCACAGGAATAACTTTTGCTGAACGTGAAAAGTTGTCGCCAGAACAACAAGGATTGTATTGCCAAACACCTTCAGAAGACGGTATCTATTACAGACTAGAAACCACAGAGCATCCCAGAGAAGTAAGCATAGACATTTATGCTGACATATGGTATCCTGAAACATCAGAAGATTTAAGAGATGAAAGCCCTTGTCCCCCTGAAGGTAAACTTCTACGACGACTAACAGTTACTGGTAATGATTATGGCACTGTGTATGGCCGCGGACCCTATGCTGATATCAGCGATATGAATGCCGCGGCGGTTCATGCTGGATTAATTCAAAAGGGTGAAGATGCAGTAATAGATGTCAAATCTGCTAGTCCAGATCTAATGTCAGATTTCCAAGGGTCTACTTTCAATGGTATTACATCTCTGCCTCTGAGCACTAATGTATCCGGAGTTATCTTAGAAGTTGGTATTGATCAAGACGGCCAACTTGGTGAGGGGGAGATTATTATTGACCCCATGAATGTTGGTGGAGACGGCGCAGCCTTTGAAGTAACTCTTGATGGACAGGGACAACTTTCTGACGTAACTATTATAGCAGGAGGATCAAATTACAACATAGGCGATAAGTTTAGAGTAACAACTTTCGATATGGCAGTTCAAGCAGAGTTTGTAGTAACCAGAGTCACACAAGCAGTTACTGGAGGAGTTTGCGGAGTAAATATTGATCTTAACACTGAACTTACTAATGTAAACATACCATATTGTGAACCAGAAGTAGTTACAAAAAAATTAACTGTTGATGGGGAAACAGCAAATATCAGAGGACCCATTAACGGTGTAAAAGTACTAAATCCGTTTGCTAATCCTAAAAATGTATTCTCAAGTTTGTCTACGACAGATTTTGATTGGAACTGGTATTATAGTTGTCCCCCCAGTGACGTTGACACTGGTCCTCTAGAAAGTAACAACATTTATCACTTTAAGCAAATATCAGGATCTTCTTTAGAACAAGATCATAATCAGGCAGTTTTTGATTATGAGTGGAGTTTTTATCAGGGCCAACTCACCGGATGTTGCCCAGGATCAGGTTGTGGTACTGCAAACAGAATCAACTGGAAGGTAAACAAAGTAAGTACTGCTCATGGAGGTGACGGCTATGCTGTGGGTGATAGATTTGTACTCACTCAGAGATCCACATCACCTGGCATTGAGGATGGTTATGAAAATACTGAAGTAATTATCGAAGTTACTAACGTAATAGGTGACATTGACAGTCCTGGAACTATAACTTATTATGTAGAAAAAGATGTGGAACTGATATATGATAAGCCTGAGTTAGATACCATACTTGATCTTGTGACAAATGTAACAGTTGAAAGTACAACAGATATAGTTCTTGCTGAAAGCACAAACCAAACAATGAGTTTGTTTCTGGGTACCTTGGGTAGATTCCCATCAGACATGGATTTCCAGGTCTATACCAGAATGTTTTATGATAGTGGCGCTACCATTACAGATGAAATACAACAAAAATTTGATAGTCAGTTTAAACAAGAATTAAATGCAGATATCATCAAAGTACTTAGCACATGTGATAGACAACTACCAGATGATATCATAGATGAATTACCTAGTGGTACAATTACTAACAGAGCGTTTACCTTACAAGAAGTTAATGCCCTTAATGATTTGCGTAGATTGGATACACCCACTACTGCTTCCACAGCCGCTCCCTCCACCAGAGCGGCGGCCCCAGGCGTCGCTGATCCAGGATCAGGAACTTGTTTATATCGCAGAAATAGTTTTTGGCAAGGTGATTCATTAAACAATTTATGGAAATTCTTGGGCAAACCCAAAGGACCCAGTGGAGCCGGCGGCGCCAGCGCCGGGGAAATTGTATGTCCTAAACCAGCTGGTGTACAAGACAACGAACCTGATTTCTCAGATTTTGCTGGCATGACATTGTGGCGATGGAAAGATTGTGGTCTGGGCACAAGCCTAAGTTCAATAGGTAGTTATGAAGAAGTAATTGTGCCTTGCCCTGGTTACACTGGTGATGGAAATGCACAGAGAGATGATGGTCCACCTCCTGAGCCAAGAATTAAAACCAAAGAAGACGCTTACGCTGTTTACAATGAAGGTGCAACTATAACATATAATGACGGGTCTGTTAGAAACACTGATGGCAATGGTAATTCATTAGATCTAGTATCAGAAACTAAAGATTCCACAGCTACAGCAATTAATAATCAATACTTAACCACTTTACAAAGACCTGCAGAACAAGAAGGCATGAAGTACTGGTATGCTGAGGCTAATCGTTTAGTAGATGACGACATTGCTACCTATTATCCAGGCGCTAGAATGAAGTTTGCTGATGGTTTCGAAACCACAGGCAACTTTGTTCAGTCCACAAAGAACACTACAGCCGCCGCTATTAATGCAAAGTATGAGCAATTATTTGGTAGGCCTGCAGAACAAGCTGGTTTGCGTTACTGGTATGACGAAGCCTTAAGAACTAGTTTAGAACAAACTCTTAGTAATATTGAAGTTGCAGGTCAGCCTGAAATAGATCGCGGAGGTATGACAGAGTTTTGTTATGGATTATGTAGAACATTAGAATGGATTGTTATAGCGGCCGAACCTGAATTAGCACGAGGATATCCAGAATCAATAGAATATAGTTATGATTCTGGGGAAGTAGATTCATCAGATCCTGCCAGACTGACTGGTGGAGATATTGATTTATCATGGTTTAGAGATACTGCATTACCTAATCCAGACCCAGTTATTTTATTAGATGGAGATCCTGGAATCTATATAGGCAGACCAGGTGATCTTTATTTGGCACCTTACCCAAATACTCAAACTAATAATTACACAGGATATACTGACGATAGTTTTACTACTATGTCAGAGACAATGACTGCTGAGATTGAAATGGATTGGCCCACAATACCAGGAGGGCCTGATGCACTAAAAACTTTTGGCCTAGCACAAATTAATTGGATTGAAGTACATACTCTCTGTAATACCACTAAAGGTGAGTTTGGTACATTTAAAGCCGCCCGGGCTGTTCATCTTCAGGGTGTTGCAAAAGAGGGCAACCTGTTAAGCACTGATGATTATTCTGTTCTAACTGAGCAGTCCCCAGAATTTGGACGTTTGAGTTTATATCAGGGCTGGTTTAGCAACTGGCCCGAAGAATGGGAATACTTAGAGCTATACCTAGATTGGACTACTGGGGTGTTCGATGGCTCATCGCAAGGCTTTTTTACTGGTCCCACAGTTTCTAATCACATATTTAAGTTTACATTAGATAATATTGTTGACTTGACTAATACAATACCACAGAACACAGCCAAATTTTTAAGTTATGGTCAAGACCCTAGTAACACCACAGAGTTTACGATTTATGTTAAAGCATATTCTCAACTAGTAGAACATGATGGTACATATGACGAACCAGGCAAGGTAACTAGAGTATTAGATGAGAAAGTCAGTATTATTAGACCCGACTATGGACCTAACGAATTCCGATACTTTTTTGGTGCAGGATGCCCAACTAAAACTTGTCAAGATGGTAGTGTAATATGTCAGACAGAAACCTGTAACGATGGCCCTTGTCCAGAAGGATATAAAACTTGTCCAGATGGTACTAGAAGATGTATAACCGAAGACTGCCCTCCAACTCAACCTTGTCAACCCAGAGTAACCTGCGGCCAGAGTACATATTCCAAGGAAGTTGAAACTGGGGAATACCTTGATCTTACATTTAGTTTTACCACTGGAATAAGTAGCTGTCAGGAACAAGGATACGCGAAAGTAAGTATTCATAGATACTGGCCCTGTCCTACTTTTAGTCCTACTCCCCCAACTGCTAATCAATGGCTAGTACAGAAACAGGTAGTACAAGTAGTAAATGGCAAAGCTGAGTATGTGTTAAAAAATGTTAACACAACTAAATCAGATTATCTTGCTGGTGATAGCAAATATGGTGACCCTGGTAACTGCCACTGGGTATATGTGGCTTATTGGGAATTTTATCACACCAACTACAATTGTCAGTGGGGCAAATGGACAAATCCTGGGTGTAATTTAGGAGGTGGTCATAATCAGTTGGATGAAATTTTGTGTATTCAAAAGCAAAATTGTAACACAGATGATTATGAAAATGGTGCCGGATCAGCACAACAATGTATAGATACTAAAAATTACTTGAGCGCCGAAGAGTGGCCAAATCCAGATGAGCAAATAGATCCATTTACTTGTTTACCATATTGTGATACAGTTGGATTGAGCAATTTTTACTGGATTGGAGAAGGTCAAGTACCCCAGCCAGGAGTTAACTGTACAAACAGAGACAATGTTCCTGGTTCTACAGACCCAGAAGAGTGCACTGAAGATTGTCCTGTGTGTGAACAAATTATTAAAGTAGTCATTGCAGATGCTACAGTTTGTGGACCAAGGTCAGCACCCAAGATGGTGGAAGGAACATCACCAAGTATTAACAATGGTAGATTTAGATTTATTGATGGCACTATAGTACAGGAACCAAACTTTCAGGCTACAGTTATTGAAGAAGGTTTGTCAGGCCTAGTACAAGTTTGTAATGCTAGTGATAGTCCATATCTTAGTCCCAAAGATTATGCTGGGCCATGTGTAAACATTAACTTAGATTGCTGGGTAAGTTTACCCAGTGTTAGGTTTGATACAGAAGTAACTCTGGGCGTTGATAATGCAGTAGACTTTACTGTGGGCTCTGGTACAGATTATGCACAAATTTACCAGGATTGCTGTGTGGCGTATGCCCCAACTTACACATGTATTAATTTTGTTCAGGAGAGCGGGTGCCTTAAATATGAGGAAGGATTTTATGATGATAACACCCAGCCTGAGGCTGACTGTGACGCAAAAGTTATAGTAGTAGGCCACTGGTTTTACAAAATAAATTACAAAAATGGCACTTCATCTGATCTCATACCCTTGGATTCCATAGCAGGAGCCAATGCTCAAAATCCTGGAGAACCCTACTATAAAGTGCCTACTGATGTGTATCCAATCTCAGCAGGTAATGATACCAATGCAACTCTGTTAACTTATCAGAGCGAGGTTGGTGGATATTCATACTTCAGAAACATTGCTGGCGGTGAGAACAGAGTAGTGCCCTACAGTGATGCTACCAACAACATAGAGATACACTTGCAAATAAAAGCGTCCAATGATCATTTTGGTAATGTGATCTATGACAATCCACCTTTGGGATTCAACTCAAGAGATTTTGGAACAGATATTACTATTGAAAGTCCCAGATTTCCCTGGAACTATGGCACACAAGGACCAGGTCCCAAGGACACTATCTTCTATGTGGGTAAGTTTAAGATTTCAGAAACTCAAGATTTGCCTAAGTTAGATGGTTGGGATGCAGTAATACTGGGATGTGAAGATGCTCAGGTTTATGAGCCATACAACTATAGAGCAAATGGATACTTTTGTGGAGTGCAGGGCGCACCAAATTACTATGAATGTTTCCTGGATTATGACGAAGACAAATATTTCCAAGAAAATTGGCAGGACCCTGTCACAAAAGAAAGAAAAAGCGACAGTTTCGCCCGTACCTGTAATCCTGACAGAATGCCACCTGGGTGTGCTCCTCCAGAATCTGATGTAGTACTTAGTGTGGGTGCTGAACCTTCCAATATTGGTTTCCCTGTAGATTGGGGCTCTAAGACGCCACTGAAATGTACAGGTGGCCTCAAAATAATGTGGTACGTTGACGGTGTTGTTCGTAGCAGAGGATATATTGATCCCAACAAAACTGGTACTGGTGATGGTGGTTATTACATATCTTTCGATTATTTCAACTGTAACAACGACCCAAAATATGGTCCAGATTATTTCTCAGTTAAAAACCAAAAAACCAGAGATCTTTCACAATTTTTTACTGATCCTAATAAACAATATAAAGTGGAAATGTATTTGATTGCCAATGGTGATTACAATTTTGTAGCGCACCAGGAACCAAATCTCAATCAAGCTATTACAGATTATGCTATTCACAGAGGTGATACAAGACGTCCCATAAACATCATAGACGATATTCAAGAGGGCGAATTTTATCAGGTCATAGTGGGCTATGATACCTGTACAATACAAGGCAATAATAATGAGACTCCGGGCGGTGGCGTAATCACAGACTTTGATGATCCTAGTTTTACTATTACATCAAATGTGTTTACTACATTATTCCAAGAATATGCCAGAGGAACACTCACAGCAGTAATACAAAATTTACCAGACGCCTGGCCAACAAATCCCAACACTGGACAAGACATCATAGGTACTGTGACGTATAAGTGGGAAAGAAGATTATACTATGATGAAAATCAATGGGAACCAGTAGAGGGTGGCACAGGAGAATCTATTGAAGTACGTCTGGACGGAAACATATACAGATGTACAGTCACATTTGATATGACTGAAGCATCTATTCCTGAAGGGTATGTGGTTACCCCACAAACCAGATCTAGCACTAAAGAATTTACTGTCCTTAATAATCCCACAGTAATCTGCCCAGATGGGCAAACCGTTGTACTACTGGGTAATGAAGATCAGTGTCCAGCTGGTCCTTGTGGTCAACCAGTTTTTGTGGGTTCACAAATTTTGTATGCCAAGGAGGGTGAAGCTAAAGTAGAAAAGATAGCAGTAGGCAAAGGTGAAACTGTTAGAGTTTATGTTGAGGCAACATACTCTGGTTTTTCTAACCCCAAATTAAAGTGGAACGGCTTAACTGCTGATGTGTATGATGGTGGAACAATTTATCCAGGCGACGCTTTTGGCACCAGATCATTTGATGTGACAGTCAATTTAAATGCTACACATAATGGTCAACCAATCGATCCAAATTTACATGAACAAGATCAGATTACATTTACAAACTATATCGACTTCAAAGCAGACAAAGATATGTCCTCATACTTCCACTGTAGACTCACAATGAATTTTGATTGTTTAGAAACTAACTACACTCCTGGCCCCAATGACCCAGTACCGCCTGGAACACCTAATGATCCGGTACCACCGCCATCAGATGGCCCGGGCCCAATAATACCAACTACGCAGAAGGTTGTATAGAATGGCAGAGACAATTACTATATTAAATAATCAACTATATGTCCAATGGGGATCAGCTGAACCCTATATAGGTAATAGCCCCTTCGTTAGTGCTAGTCCTGGTCCTGAGTGTCGTTATCAAAATAACTATTTGGATGCCAATGGTTGTGGTAGTTATGTAGCAGATTGGTTTGATCCACCCACTATCGATAATCCTGGATTAGGTGAATATGCTACTTATTATATGTTGAAAAAGGATAGTACTAGCCTTGCAGACAGAGGGGAGAGATGGTTTCCAAATTCTCCCAACAACGGTAACTGTGCGTTTTGCCCTGCAGAAGCCTATGATTGTCCCAACATCAGAATTACTAAAGTAACTGTATCCCCTCCTTGCCCAAAACAGGGTGAAGCATTTACATTAAATGTTGAATTTTCTTATGATCTGAAAGGATATACTTTAACAACCTCAGGTGGGGCAGATACTAATTTCAAACCTATATGGTCAATAGAGGGCCATCTTGGGATTGTTCAATATTATACTGGTAATAATGTAACTATTAATAATGGATTCGCTTTAGGTGGTACATACAAAGGATCAGTAGGTGTAAGTTATTATTACTCAGATCCCAATGGTAAATGTCCAGTCAAGAATCTTGACGGAACTCCTGCTCTTGATAAAGACGGTAACCCTGTATATGATCCCCCATTTGTTACAGCAAACTTTCCTTTTGAAATTACGGTATTGTACCCCTACCAGTATAATAATCCGCCAGCAAATTGTCCAGGAGGTACTACCACTAATCCTGATCCTGATCCTGACCCAGATCCCACAGACTATACAAAACCCACTGTGGCTACCACTTTGTCAGGACCCACCACTGTTCAACTAGGACGTGATGGCACTGCTCAGGCAGATTATGTTATGGATTATGTGATTCAAAATAATGATTATACACTGTCTAATCGTCCGCCTTATTTCACCTGGGACGGTAAAACACCACAAACTACATTAAGACGATACACCAGAACTTTTGACAGAAACTCTCTGGGCAGTGTAAAAGTTACTAGTAAAATTGCACTTATGTTTTGCCAGCCAACATATACTGGTCCTTGTACAGTAGCAGACACTGCTGATGACCCTGATGGAAAAAGACATTGGTTAACTAAGACTGAGGAGTTAAATGTTACGGTTAAGGATTATGTGGATACTACTGTGCCCCCCAGCGGCACCATTTCACTAGTAGCAAACACTACATCTCCCACACTTAACTCTAGCAATGAAGCGTTTGTTACATTTACTGCCACAGTAAACCACAGCAATGGAGTAAATTATACTCCAACCCAGGATCCTACAGCAATGTATTTGTTTGTCAACAATCAAAGAGATGCCAATGACACCAAACTGAATGTTACAAATTATACCTGGACTAAAAAGTTTACATCTGCTGGAACTGTACCTGTAAAAGCTAGATGGAGAAAAAACTATACAGATCCTGACGGCGCCGCCTCGCCCTTGATAATTGACAGTGATGTAATTAATATTAATGTTCAGTCAGGTGCTCCACAAGGAACTCTGCCTACAGTGAGTAAGCCAGTAGTGACATTTAGTAATAACACATCAGCCAATGGTTGTGGTCTATTTGTCCAGGGAGGAACTGTTACTGCAACTATTACTATTAGGGTAACTCAAGGTACTGGAGATTATGAGTGGAGCAGGGCAATACCTGGTAGTGCTTCTTTTACTGACACAGGCGGCGGAGTATTTGTAGCAACTAGAGTACTGAATACGGAGAGATCAGACTGGCAGGTAGGCACTAGCTTTACATTTGAAAAACCAGGTGGCGGTTTGATTAAAAATGCATCTAATCAGACATTGCAGATTGGTAGTGGAACGACAACCTATTGTACTGAGGTAGTGTCAATATTTGATGGACCTGGTGGAACTATCTCGATACTGAACTAAATACAAAGGTAAATCTTAATTAATAAAATATCACAGATAGGATAAATAGTGTAAAATAGGATTACTGTATGCCATTTTACATTCATAACTCAGATTCCAGTGTAAACATTGTTATTCCTGATGGTGTAATTGACACTACCAGTTATAGCCTGAGTCTCATTGGCAGAAACGTTGGCGACTATGGACAATACTTTGCTGAGAACACTATCCTACAGTTGGAGAACTTTGCTAGTATTGCCGCTCCCGACCCTGAAAATCTCTTGATTGGACAGCAATGGTTTGACAAGGGCGACAACATCATGCGTGTCTGGGACGGCACACAGTGGAAAGCACAAACTGGTATCACCATAGAAAACAACTTCCCAGAAGTGGGTGGTGGTTCCGGAGATGGCGATGGCGGCACTATAACTCCTCCCAGTACAGGCTCTGGTTTCTTTAATCAGGAAGATTTAAAACTTTATATCTGGGATGGTGTACAATATTTGCCAGCGGCATACGGCGGCGAGTTTTCCAGTCAGTACAGTAACGATACTGCTCTGGGAACACCTAGTAGATATGGTACAAAAGTTCGCAATATATTCTTAGCAAGCACAGAGGGACCCAAGGCTGTGTTGGCATTTGTGTACAACAATGATAGTGATGTGGGTAGTGTAAACCAAGGAACAACACAAACCAAGTACGGTAAAGAAACAATCATTGCGTTATTAAGCGATCACAAAACATTTAATATCACAAACGAAATATCCAGCACAGAGGGCGAGGAAATTAACTATTATCCAGAGCTTGTGGGTGTGGGTGGTATATGTAGCGAAAACGGTGGCAGAATCCTGCCTGGCATCAACCTCAGACAATATGGTCAAGAGGGTGGTGGCGAAGCAGAAGTACCACAGGCTACCAAGAGCAGATACTCAGACGGCACAGGCGCAATACTTAACTTGGAACGTGAAGGCATCATAGATGCTTTCATTAGTAATCCCGGAGATCCTGCTATCCAAGCTGATTTAATATTTTTCAATCAGATTGTTAGTACCGCAGAAAGTATCATACCAGAATTTAATGGTCTCACCATAGGTGATAGCAACGATCCCTATTCAGCAGGTTATTTTGAAACTCTGGTAGTAGATAGTTTTAGTGCCTTTAGTGGTGATACTATTACATTTGATAATGCAAACACAGTGTTTACAAATGATGTAGTTGTTCAGGGAGACACAGTATTTCAAGGCGGTGTAGTATTTCCAGGTTGTGTAACTACAACTTGTTTGACTACTGGTGGTACTGGTGATGCTGGCACAGTTACAGGACAATGGACACTCACTGCTGGTAGTACATTTGAAGCTACATACGCTGACTTAGCAGAACGATTTGCTAGTGATGCAGATTATGAGCCAGGCACAGTTGTGAAACTGGGCGGAAGCGAGGAAATTACAATCTGTACAGATGTCGATTGTACTGAAGTGTTGGGTGTAATATCTGAAAATCCAGCATACATAATGAACGCAGGTGGAGGCCTACCTGTTGCACTACAGGGCAGAACTCCAGTAAAATTAATTGGTAGCATAAAGAAAGGTCAGCGTCTTACGAGTGCCGGCCAGCCTGGCTATGCCATGGCTTTGAATACTGATAAATACTACGATCCCAGAATTGTAATAGGCAGAGCACTTACAGATAGCGATTCGGGTACTGTTATGGCAGTAATAGGAGTTAAATAATGGCATCAGGTGCTACAATCACAGTTACAGGCGGCACAGATATGCAATATGTGTTGCCTGGTGACACAATTGAACCGGCAGACTTTAATAATGCTAGGTCAAATCTTGATGATATTCTAAGTGCACCTACCAGTGTCTCAGATTTACATGGACTCAATCAGGGTGGCATCAGCGTAGGACAAGCAGTAGCCGGAACTACTATTGAGGCATTATCGTCGTCTGGTGCATTTGGTGAACTTCAGAATGAAATGCAAAGCATGAACGCATTTTATGGTGCCACAACAAACGTATATATTCAGGCTGATGTAATAGCAGGTGACATAATTGAATCAGATACCTGGAATGGCTTGATGTCTGACGTAAAGCAACGCTGGGACAGTCCAGTAAAAGATATAAGTTATGGCAGTAAATCTTATCCCGTGAGCGATACCTGGATCGTTGACGTCGACGGTGCATGGACTGGTACGCTCACAAGTACTGTTACTTTTACTTGGAGTAGTTCAGCTGAACTTAACGCATTCTTTAACGGTGGAGGAGCAGTTGGTGTTGAAGGTGCTATTGTAGATTATACAGGATCTGATAGCCAAACACTTTCCTGGAAAAATAAACTTGATACTCTGGGCGATGTAGTTTTAGCAAAACAGAGCACATCAGCAGGTGCTGGCACAAACGCTGGACTTGGCCAGATTGATATGACAACCTCTTATCAGTCGCTAAACACCTATGCTGGAAATATTACATACGCTAATGATTTTGCTAATGTATCAGCCCAAGTTAATAACACTACTTCCCCTACTAGTGTTACTGTCCAAATGACACTAAAAGATGGTGATGATGTTACAAGTTTCCAGGGATATGTATCATCTGTTGATGAGCCCGTGTTGGGTGATACCAGAATCCGTGGCGTACTTATTACTCCCCAGGTTGGTGTCAGTGGTTACACGTTTTCATCTCCCAGTGTAACACAAACTAATATCGTAGAAACATAACCACTTTTACTCTGACTAACTCTGACTAATCCGTAAATATCAGCATGTCTGAAAAACTTACTAAAGCGTTGGAGTTCGCTAACTATCGTTCAACTCTAAATAATCAACGTGCTATTTTGAAGTCAAAGGCTGAAAGTCTTTTGAGCTACAGCATTGACGGCGGCACGTTTACCATTGATCCTGGTCTGATTAGTTTTGTAAAACTTCTCAAAGACGAAGGCATGGAAACCGCAGTCCTGATTGACATCTATGACAATCCTATTAGCGTTGAGCTGGATGATTTCTACACAGAAATTATCAGCAGATATGTTGAAGCCACTAACGACTATCACGCCGAGTATGGCAAACTATCAAAAGCCCGTAGCGTAAAGAGCATCCTGGACATCACAGATGAATAAAGGCGTTCTGATGTTTGCTCACAATAACCGTGAGATAGACTACTTCAGAATGGCAGTAGTAAATGCTCTGCTAGTAAAGCGGCATCTGGGAGTGCCTGTTTGTGTTGTCACAGACCAGGAATCCTATGATTATGGCGTGAAAAGCATGGGCGAAGAAATTATTAATAAAGCCATTAGTACCATAAAATTTGTAAACACTGATTATGGATTCCGTAGAGGAAACACAAAAATTTATCGTGATACTATCCACAGGCAAAAGAAGTTGCCATTCTACAACCTCAATAGGTGTGATGCTTATGAGCTGAGTCCATTTGATCAAACACTTCTCATAGACACAGATTATCTCATACTGAGCGACACACTTAACGCTTGTTGGGACAACAAAAATACCTTTATGATGAATTATGAATGGCAAGATGTTAATCATAATCGTATACTAGATCTTGATAGGATATCTGAAGCAAGTATCACTATGTACTGGGCTACTGTGGTGTATTTCACCAGAGACGAATATTCAGAAAACTTTTTTACACTTTGTGACCACATCAGGGAACACCAC
>Ga0181569_10002024_pt1 | contig 16083 bp, 17 predicted proteins | sample 101ome_19_FD_132452 | JGI IMG/M metagenome (GOLD analysis project Ga0181569, IMG submission 132452) | Coastal salt marsh microbial communities from the Groves Creek Marsh, Skidaway Island, Georgia - 101405AT metaG (megahit assembly) | ecosystem: Environmental > Aquatic > Marine > Intertidal...
ATTTGCGCCGCCATGGGCAAGTAACCAAGGCTTGGGGATTTAATATCTCTGCCGCTAGTGATTAGGCTTCTGGCAACCATAACACTGTGGGTTGGTGGCGGCAATTCGCCCAGCAAGGTGCGTTCCACCCATGCCTCATACCCATCAGTTTCTAGCCTTACCCGAACCCAGCCTGATGCTTCCTCATCCAATATGATAACGCTCTCACCAAAAAGCGCGTCTGTTTCAAGGCCGCTCATCCGATCGGGGCCATGCCTCATCGGGGCGGAAGGGGTGATAACCTGATAACGGGTCATGCGCCAATCCCTCGCTCGGCACACCATGATCGCACATCAAAATTAGGGCAGGTTTTTTCGGTATTAGAAAAATCACAATGCCCACAGATTTCTGCATCCGGATAGCGCGCCTGCCATTGCCGCAACAAAGTGTCTAGCGCCTGAAACTGGGCCTCTGAGAAATCTGTCCTACCGATCAGGCAAACCCCTAAACTTTGGGTGTTATATTCATAAACATGGGCACCGCGCCAATAGGTGGGTCGCCCTGATTCTACCGTGCCGTCTTTGGTGATCACCGCGTGATAGCCAATTCCGTCCCACCCAAAGCCAAGATGCATGGCGTGTATATCACTGGCGGTAAGACTATCATCCGTGTCGGAACAATGGACGACCAGATAATGGATATCTTCGGGTTTAAGCATTTTTTAACCTAACCATTGGCCACAGGCTAACTGGTATTCCGGTCACAGCCTGGCATTGCATCATCCCCTAGCATATCCTATCATCCCTGAGGTTCGCAATCCTCTCTATTTGGAGAAATTATGCTGTCTGGTCTTCCTGCCGCGGTTTTGTTTGATATGGATGGTCTCTTGATTGATACTGAAGGTGTGTCAGAGGCGACGTATCGCCAGACTTGCCTTGCTCATGATGCGGCGGTGGCAGCAGATGCCTATTGGCAACTGATTGGTCGGGATCAACCAGAACAACGGGCGATATTCAAAACCTTGATGCCAGATTATGTTGATCTAGCGCGGTTTGATCGCGAATGGCGCCAAGCGTTTTTGCAACAACTCGAACATCATGTGCCGCTAAAACCTGGGGCAAAGGATCTGTGCAAATGGCTCTCACAACACGCGGTCCCTATGGTGGTAGCGACCTCAACCTTGACAGATAAGGCTGAAACCCTGTTGCAGCAAGCAGGGCTGTTTTCGTATCTGGTGGGGGTGGTAGGCGGCGATCAGGTAGAACGGGGCAAACCTGCCCCTGATCTTTATCTGGCGGCAGCGAAATTAGCAGGGGCTTTACCGGCATCGGCGCTAGCTTTTGAAGATACCCCTCAAGGGGTGATGGCCGCCCACGCGGCAGGGGTTCCTGTGATCCAAATCCCAGATATGATCCCTGCAGATGAGGTAAGCCGCGCCGCCACTATGCTGGTGGCGGATAGCCTTCATGATGCCGCCACTCGCCTTGGCTGGATGGGATAAACTTCCTTTGCATTAAATACACAAACCCCAATTTTATGTATTTCCAGCCCACGACATCCCCCCCATCAGGATATTGTTTTTTCATCGTTGAGGCCTATATAACTACCATCAACGAGTTTTCACATAACGCTGGAAAGTGGCAGGGATTGCCACTAGTGATGAGGGCAACATGCGGTGTCTAAGAAAATGGGTTTACACCGTGATCATCATGGCGGCGGCTTTCCTTGGAAGTGGAATGGGAATAGGTATGGCGGCGGAAATGACCAAAACAGCTTATGATTTTCAATTTACAGCGATTGATGGGGATCAATTGGAATTGGCGGATTATCGCGGCAAGGTTTTGCTGGTGGTCAACACGGCATCACAATGCGGATTTACCCGGCAATATGATGGGCTTGAGGCGATTTGGCAGAAATACCAAGAACAAGGGCTTGTGGTTATTGGCGTGCCAAGCAATGATTTTGGCAAGCAAGAACCTGGCACAGCTGAAGATATCAAAAGCTTTTGTGAGGTGAATTTCAACATCAGCTTTCCGATGACGGATAAACAGGTGGTCAAAGGCAAAACTGCCCATCCCTTTTATCAATGGGCGTCTGCAGAGGCAGGATTGATGGGAAATCCGCGCTGGAACTTTCACAAGTATTTGATTGGTCGTGATGGCCGTTTGGTGACGTGGTTTGCGTCAACCACCACGCCGGAATCAAACAAATTGCAAACCGCCATTCAAAAGGCATTGGCGGAATAAGCCCCAACCCCACAATCAAGTTTTAAAGGGCGGCGTTTCGGCTAGCGCATGCGCCAGATCATGTGCTGATGACCGCGGCGTAAGCAAAACAAAATGATGCTTCATGGCGGCACTTGCGCTCTGCCGGATAACTATCACGCCCATATGCTCAAGGCTTGTCCGAGCCACTGATCCCGGGGGAAATGCACCAAGACGGGTATCCACTGCACATAGGCGTTCCATGATCATAGGGCAGGCTGGACCAGTTAAGGATAGCCGCGCCCAAGCATCACTTTGATCGGTGATGCTAGCCACATGACCACAGGCCTTGATGACATGGGCGAGATGCGTCTCAGGTTTAGTTTGGCGACAAATAAACACCTGATCCCGTGCCGAAGACAGGATCATATCCCCCTTGCTGTTGGCTTTGCCGTTTCCAATGGCTACAGCTTTGCCAGGGGCGGGTAAGGCCACCCCAAAAGCAGAAGTAATGGCATCAGATAGTTTTTTCATATTCCCGTTTGCGGCGGTCACCGATGCGATAGCATAGCCAGGCTCTTCGCGACATTCGGTACCGTCAGCTTCAAGATGAAAGCCGTTTAGGGGGGATAATGCAACCAGACTATCAGCCATGAAGCCTTCTCCCTTCTGAGTCAAAGAAATGTGGGCTTGTGATCTCAACCTCAATATCATGGCCGCGCAGCAAATCCACGGCACGAACTACTTCACCATAGCGCTGATCACCTCCGGCTACAAAACCAAGTGCTATGGATGTGCCTAGCATCGGTGAATACGCCACTGAGCTAACCCATCCCTGATCATGGGCAACCACATTTCGCGCCCCCACAGCCAGAATATGCGACCCTGCCATAATGGCCTGATGAGGATCAACGGGCTTAAGTCCGACTAGCCTGATGCCATCTTGGCGGATCAGTTCAGGGCGGGTTGCCATCACGCGGCCGATATAATCTTTCTTTTGGGTTAGCATCCGCCCAAGGCCAAGATGATGCGCTGAGGTCTGACCATTAAGCTCATTTCCGGCAGGATGCCCCTTTTCGATACGCATCACGCCTAGCGCCTCTGTCCCATAGGCAGTGACTCCATCCGCTTTGCCGACCTTCATTAACAGCCGGATTAGCGCATCACCATAACGGCTTGGCACCGCCAACTCATAGGCAAGCTCACCTGAAAAGGAAATGCGAAACAGACGTGCAGGAATGCCGTTGCAAATCGTTATTTCACCGCAAGCCATGAATGGAAAAGCTGCGTCACTTAGATCAATACCATTATCAACAATTCGGCTAAGCAACTGACGGGCATTCGGCCCAGCAATAGCATATTGAGCATATTGTTCAGTGGTAGAAATCAACTGAACATCAAGATCAGGCCATAAACACTGGCGGCAAAACTCCAGATGGCGATAGACCAGAACGGCGTTTGCCGTGGTTGTGGTCATCACATAATGCTGATCGCAAAGGCGCGCGGTGGTGCCATCATCCATAACAAACCCGTCTTCGCGCAACATCAATCCATAACGCGTGCGGCCAACGGCAAGCTTGGCAAAGCCATTAGCATAAACGCGATTGATAAAATCAGTGGCATCACGCCCCTGAATATCAATCTTGCCGAGGGTAGAAACATCACAGACACCAACAGCGGATCGTGTTGCCATCACCTCACGGTCAACGGATTGCCGCCAATGGGTTTCCCCTGCTTGCGGAAACCATTGGGCGCGAAGCCATGCTCCAGCCTCAACAAAAACAGCACCTTGTTCCTTGGCCCAGCTATGCGATGGGGTTAGGCGTGTAGGTCTGAAGGCAGAGCCTCTGCTGCGTCCGGCAAAAGCCCCAATAGGAACAGGGGTATAAGGTGGCCGGAATATGGTTGTGCCTGTGTCAGGGATGGTTTTCCCTGAGGCTTCTGCCATAAGGGCCAATCCTACGACATTCGACAGCTTGCCCTGGTCTGTTGCCATGCCAAGAGTGGTGTAACGCTTGAGATGTTCAACAGAACGATAACCCTCTTGATGGGCCAGTTTGATATCCTTAGTGGTAACATCATTTTGATAGTCTACAAACTGGCGTCCTTTGCCGCCCCCCATCTGCCAAAGAGGGGAGATGTCATAGGCGCGGTTTTCAGCTTTGGGATGAGGATACGCTTCTCTCTTTGTCCCTTTTTTCGTTGCACTAGAGTTAGATGTTTTACCAAGGGTTTTTATCGCGGTATCTGCGGCACGGATGGCACTGTCAATGCACGCTTGGGTGGACATGGCCCCTGTCACAGAACCGGCTAATAGCATCTCTGACGGAATATCCGCACCTGGGGTAAAGGCGATGATCTGATCATCCCATTGCGGACGTCCGCGATGATGGCAAGTCAGGTGCAAAGTCGGCGACCAGCCGCCGGATACGGCCAGACAATCAGTGGTTAATTTTTCCCCAGAAGCAAGCGTAATCCCAGATATCCGCTTACGTCCGCGTGTTCCAGTAATTTGACCATTGGTGATCAACCGTATCCCTTTAGGCAGGCGCGCATGGCTATCGGCGGCGGCACGGCTATCAATCACAGCGGCTACAGAAATGCCAAGACTATCAAGGTCAATCGCGGTATCAATCCCGCTATCGTTATTGGTCATAATGGTCACGCGGGATCCGGTGGCTACCCCATAACGCGAGGCATATTCGCGTGCGGCACCAGCCAGCATAATTCCGGGGCGATCATTATCAGCAAAGGCAACAGGGCGTTCCAATGCGCCACTAGCCAAAATGGATTGCTTGGCCATAATTTTCCACATGACCTGACGATAAGGGCCGGATTGGTCAGCGGGAAGATGATCTGTTAGCCGTTCTAAAACACCATAAATGCCATGATCATAAACGCCAAAGACGGTGCTTCGCGGCATCAGGGTAACATGATCCATGGCGCTAAGTTCTGCAATTGCAGCGTAAACCCAATCCTGATGCGATTGATCATCTATCTGCCCTTGGGCGGCGAGCAATTGCCCACCAAAATGAAAATCCTCATCTGCTAAAATAACATCTAAGCCAGCACGGCCTGCGGCTAGGGCCGCAGTTAATCCGGCAATGCCGCCGCCAATCACCAACAGATCGGTGTGGCGATAACCTTTGTCATATTGGCTAGGGTCTTCGATGGTGGAAAGCGCGCCTAAACCTGCGGCTTTGCGGATGATAGGTTCATAAAACTTTTCCCAAAAGGCCGAAGGCCACATAAAGGTTTTATAATAAAACCCAGCCCCTAGCACAGGCGACAGCCAATCATTAATCGCCATCACATCAAACCCTAATGGGCCAATATGGTTCTGGCTTCGGCTAACCATGCCATCAAATAGCTCTGCCATAGTGGCACGCATATTTGGGTCTTGGTCTGCTCCTTCACCTAGCGTCATCAAGGCATTAGGTTCTTCTGGGCCAGCGGTCATAATGCCGCGTGGGCGATGATATTTGAAAGACCGGCCTACCAGATGCACATCATTCGCTAGTAAAGCAGAGGCAAGGGTGTCGCCTGAAAACCCATGATAATGATGTCCATTAAAGGTAAAGCCTAATGGGGATGAGCGGTCAATGATGCCGCCTTTTATGCGCATATCACGGCTCATCGCTTGCCCCCTCTTTGGGGTTTTGTTTTCACACTGGCTTTTCTGGTCTTTTTACGAGTTTTCTTTGCTTCGCTTGCCAGCTCCACAGAAAGGATCTCGTGGCTAGACACATGGCGTGTTACCACCAGCCAAGATCGGTCACCTTGTTCATGAAACCACAATTCGCGGTGGACGCCATGGGGATTATCACGAAGATGAATATAATCATGAAACGCGGTCATGGTCTGGGTTGTAGGGTCTCCGACTGGGGCATCAGGCCGAAGCAATAGGCTGGCATCACCAAGATAGGTAAACTCTGATGCATCACGCGGGCCAAGAAGAGGATGGGGAATGATCATGTCTAATCCTCTAATGCAGGTTCGGCTGTGCGCCGGAACCCTTTTCATCAATCACTGCTCCCGTTTTGAACCGGTCTAACCGAAATGAGGTTGCTACCTCATGCATTTGGTCGGTCGCCAGCAGATGGGCAAAACACCATCCTGAGCCGGGAGTAGCCTTAAATCCGCCATAACACCACCCAGCATTCAGATAAAGACCTGGAACAGGGGTTTTATCAATAAAGGGGGAACCATCCATAGACATATCCATAATGCCGCCCCACATGCGTAAAAGCCGAGCTTTGCCAATCATAGGCATTAACGCCATGCCGCCTTCACAGACATCTTCAACCACAGGTAAATTTCCACGTTGGGCATAGCTGTTATAGCCGTCAATATCACCGCCAAACACCAATCCCCCTTTATCAGACTGGCTGATATAGAAATGGCCCGCCCCATAGGTAATCACCCCCGGGATCAATGGTTTTAGCCCTTCAGAAACAAAGGCCTGTAAAACATGGCTTTCGATAGGCAGTCGCAGGCCTGCGCCTGCCATCACTTTGCTTGTTGATCCGGCAACAGCAACCCCAGTTTTCTTAGCTAAGATGCGGCCTCGGTTAGTTTCAACACCGATACATTTTCCGCCATTCATAACAAATCCAGTGACTTCACAATTCTGGATAATATCAACCCCAAGCCGATCTGCCGCACGCGCATAACCCCATGCCACAGCATCATGACGGACACTACCGCCGCGCTTTTGCATTAATCCGCCTTTGATAGGGAAACGGGCATTATCAAAATTGAGAAAAGGACACATCCGGCGTAAGTCGTCTTCATTCAGTATGTCAGCATCCGCGCCGTGCAAAATCATACTGTTGCCTCGGCGAACAGCGGCGTCACGCTGAGCGTCAGAATGAAACAGATTAATAATGCCGCGTTGGGAAACCATGGCATTATAATTTACGCTTTGCTCTAACCCTTCCCATAATTTAAGGGATAATTCATAAAACGCCTCATTCCCTGGCAACAGGTAATTGGAACGGATGATAGTAGTGTTACGGCCAACATTACCGCCGCCGATCCAGCCTTTTTCCAATACCGCGATATTGGTCATGCCGTGTTCAGATGCAAGATAATAAGCTGTGGCAAGGCCATGGCCGCCACCGCCGATAATAATCGCATCATAAGAAGGCTTCGGGTCAGGGTCTCGCCACGCTAGTGGCCAGCCACGATTTCCCTTTAGCCCCTGACGCAGAATTGACCAAATCGAATAGCGCATAAATTTAATTTCTCTCTAACTTTGGCTTATCTTATTAGAACCGTTTCACAAGCCAAGCAATTTCTGCTCATGCGACAAAAAATCACCCAAACTGGCCAAGTGTTAAAACTATTGTCAAAATTGGTAAAATAGGGAAACATAGCCCCATTGAGGGGATAAACAACATTGCTAGGTTTAATTTTGCCAATGCGGCATAAAGGAGGCGACTATGGCTGTTGCAGAACTGAAGGAAAGCCGGCGGAATATTGAACATTATGAAGAACGGGTTGATCTGGCTGCTGCCTTTAGATGGTCAGTTAAACTCAACTGGCATGAAGCGGTTGCTAATCATTTCTCGCTTGCGGTAAATGATGCGGGTACGCAGTTTTTAATGAATCCGAAAAACCGTCATTTTGCTCGTATTAAAGCAAGCGATATGATCATGCTGGATTCGAACAATCCGCCAGCGGCGGATTCGCCTGATGCCCCTGATCCGACTGCATGGGGTCTGCATGGCTCTATCCATCGGCATTGTGCCCATGCCCGATGCGTGCTTCATGTGCATTCTGTCTATGCAACGGTGTTGGCTTCGCTCAAAGACAGCAATATTTTGCCAATAGATCAAAACACCGCCATCTTTTATGAACGCTATGTCATTGATGACAATTACGGGGGGTTGGCCTTTGAAGAGGAAGGTGCACGTTGCGCCACTATGCTCAAAGACCCCTCAAAACAAGTTATGATTATGGGCAATCACGGGGTGCTGGTAATTGGGAATACGGTCGCTGATGCTTTTAATCGGCTGTATTATTTTGAACGTGCCGCAGAAACCTATATTAAGGCGCTTCAAACAGGTCAGCCCTTAAGGGTATTATCACATGCGATTGCCAGCAAGACAGCGGCAGAGCTCGAAGCTTATCCCGATCAAGCTCAACATCATTTTGATGAACTGAAAGCCCTCTTGGATGATGAACACTCAGATTTTCGGAACTAGGGGGTAAACCCCTAGAACCTACCTGCGAAGCGATCCATCAGGCGTGAGCTCAAAATCCGCTTAGCCACAGCCATAATTTTTGTGGCATTGGTAATGCGATACCGGATGCGTGGGCGTGATGCGGTGGCGGCGTGCCACACTGCCCGCGTCACGGCATCGGGCATTAGCTCAAACAGATCTTTTTTAGGGTCAGGATCACTCAATCTTGGGATTAACGCCTTTTCATAAAAGGATATGTTTTTGGTGTCCTTCCAGTTGATCCATTTTTGGAATTGCAGATAAGCGTTTTCACGAATTTTTGTCCGGATTGGACCAGGCTCTACAAGAATAAGATGAATGTTAGTATTGGCCAGTTCTATGCGCATGGTATCGGTTAATCCCTCAAGCGCGAACTTAGTTGCATTGTATGCACCGCGAACGCGCATGGCGGCAAAACCCAGAACTGATGAGTTTTGAATAATCCGGCCTTTTCCTTGCGCGTGCATCAGGGGTAGGATTTGGCGCGTTAATTCATGCCAGCCAAAAAGATTAGCTTCAAAGATTTGCCGCAAGGCAGGTGTTGGTAAATCTTCTACTAGTGCTGGTATGCCATAAGCGCCATTGTTAAAGAGCACATCTACCCTGCCATTTGTCAGGGTCTTCAAAGTTGGGATAACGGCATCTAAACTGGCTTGATCTTCATAATCAAGGACAAAGCTCGTCATCCCTTCGGCACGCATACGTTCAACATCCTTGGGCTTGCGGCAGGTGGCAATCACATGCCATCCCTTTTGATGAAAAAAACGGGCACTATCAAGCCCTATTCCGCTTGAACTGCCAGTGATGAGAATAACAGGGCGATTATCTGTTGGGGTTTGTTGGGGGGCTTGTTTGGTTACAGTCATTTCCAATTCCTTTCACTTTCGGTATATAACGATAGAAACCCAATGCTGACCACCACTAAATGACAAAACTGATCAAACACGAAGGGCAACACATGAGCACAGCGCATTCAGAGGAGAAGTTCGATGTTGATACTATCCTCAGGATTTATGAGCATTTGCGTCCTGTAATGCCAAAAATGCCAGTAGGTGTGGGGGCTAGGGCAAGGCGGCTTCGGGATGTCTTAGATCAATTTGATGCTCTTTTTCTTGATGGGTTTGGGGTGCTGAATATTGGCCCTGACGCCATCACAGGAGCATTAGAATTGTTAAACATGGCGCAAGAAAGACAATTGCCTGTGCTGGTTGTTACCAATAGTGCGACACAAAACGAAACAAGCATTGGCAATAAATATGCGGCCATGGGGTTACCCATTATTCCCTCTCAGGTGGTATCAAGCCGAGCGGCCTTGACCCATTGGCTTACCCACAAGCGTCCGAAGGCATGGCAGTGTATTGGTGTTGTCGATAGCATGGCGGCAGATATTGAGGTTGAAGGGTTAATTCAACACCGGCTTCATTATGACGACCGAGGCCCGTGGCAAGAATGTGACGCTATTGCTGTGATGGGGGCAACACAATGGAACAAAGATTGGCATGATGCTTTGGCTGAAACTGCCGCCAAACATTGCCCTGTGCTGATTGCTAATCCAGATGTTGGAGCGCCTCATCCTGATCGCTATAGCCGTGAGCCTGGCTATCTGGCTTGGCGACTTATTGAAGAAAATCACGCGTCAGTGCAATGGTTCGGTAAGCCGCACCAAACACATTTTGAATTGGCGTTGCAAAGGCTAGAAGAAACTTATCATCACCCTATTTCAAATAAAAAGCGGATTGCTATGGTTGGGGACAGCCTCCATACCGATATTCTGGGTGGTGCGGCTGCTGGACTTTCCACGGTACTAATTACCAGCCATGGTTTGTTCCGTGATGGCGGTGCTGATGCGGCAATTGCTGCGTCGGGGATTGTCCCTGATCTCATCGTTGAAACAGTTTAACCGTGAAATGGAGTTAGTTTTGTCTGATCTTGTCGCTGAAACTGGCGCAAAGGATATCGCCAAAGGCTGGGTACTGATTACAGGTGCGGCACGGCGCATTGGTCGCGGTCTGGCCCTAGCATTAGCATCTGATGGATGGAATATTCATCTGCATTTTCACCATTCGAAAGACGAAGCTGAAACCACAGGCCAACAGATCACCGCCCTTGGCCGAATGGTATGCCTGCATCAGGCTGATCTTTCTGATGAAGCCGCTTGCCAACAGCTTATGGCATCATGCGTTGAACAAGGAAACCTAGCCGCATTGATAAACAGCGCCTCAAGTTTTGATTATGACACCTCTGAGGCGTTTTCGGCACAGGGAATGAAACAGCATATGGCGATTAATATGATGGCTCCGGCCATGCTAATCCGCGATTTTGCAGCAGTGGCAGAAAATCAGTCTGTTAAAGGGGCAGTGATTAACATTACGGACGCCAAGCTGGTTGGGCTTAATCCAGATTATTTTACTTATACTTTGTCGAAAATGGCGCTGGATGGGCTAACGCGGCTAGCGGCACAGGCCTATGCACCATGGCTAAGGGTCAATGGGATTGCCCCTGGTATTACCTTGCGTTCTGGTGATCAGACAGACGCAGAATATCGGCAAGCGCATCGCTTAAATCCCCTATCGTGTGGGGCTGAGGTTGAGGATATTGTTCGTGCGGCAAAAATGTTGCTGGACACGCCCTCAATCACAGGCCATACCATTGTTATTGATGGGGGGTTACATTTGCGGCCGCCTAATCGTGATGTAGCCTTTCTTGATGTGCAGGAATAAATTATGACGGCTCCTATCTCTCGCCGATCGGTCATATTGTCTGGAATTGAAGTGCTATGCTCTATCGGGCTGCATGATTTCGAAAAAGAGGCGCGTCAACGGGTGTTAATCGACCTCGAAGTTGCCCTTGATCCAGCGAAAGAGCCATCATCAGATCAAGTTGATGAGACGCTAGATTATGATATCATTCGTGAAGGCGTTATCCGTCTTGCTGGTGAGCGTCATCACGATCTGCAAGAAACGCTGGCACGGCGCATTCTGGATTTTATCTTATCTTTGAAAGATGTGGTTGGGGTCACGGTAATGACATCAAAGCCTGATGTTTATCCCGATTGTCGGGCGGTGTCTTATCGCATCAGTTCAGGCCAGATTTGATCAGCCCCCATTTGATGGGTGTTAGGCGTGGTTAACCTCTAAAGTTATCTTTTCCGCCCCGAAGAGCTGAAAAAACCTCCACCGCGTCTGCCCCGTCACAGCCTAATGCCGTTGCCAGTTTAGGATCATCAGCACATAGAAAAGGATTGCTGGCTTTCTCATCACCAAGACGGACAGGCACAGTAGCCTTGCCTTGATCGATCAAGGCTTTGATCTCAGATAGCTTTGCCTCAAGCGAAGGGGTTTGCCAGCCGAGTTGGGCGACATAGCGCGCATTGCTGGCGGTGTATTCGTGACCACAACAGATAATGGTGGCATCCGGCAATTGACGAAGGGTGGCTAAGGATGACCACATCTCTGCCATGCTTCCTTCAAACACACGGCCACATCCCATGGAAAACAGGGTATCACCGACAAAAGCAACCCCATGATCACCAAAGCAATCAGGCAAATAAAACGCCACATGACCGGTGGTGTGACCGGGGGTATTGATGACTTGTGCGGAATAGCCAGCAATAGTTAAGTGATCACCGCCAGCAACCATCCGGGTCATGCCATTGATACGTGCTTGTTCTGATGCAGGCCCTGTTAGGGGAATGCCATAGCGTTCTGCCAGTTCTGCGTTTCCGTTGATATGGTCACCATGATGGTGTGTGTTTATAATCTCAGTCGGGGTTATGCTATGTTCTTCTAGCCATGCGATCACAGGTTCTGCCTCACCCGGATCAATGATGGCAAGCTCATGGCTAGACGGGTTCGCTAATAACCATATATAATTGTCGTCAAGCGCCGCAATACGGGTAAGCTGTGCGGATGGGGAAGAAGCATTAGCCATGGATCGTTTCCTGTTTCTTATGTGCCGATAAGGGATCAAATCAAGCATAGCCAATACCGATGGAAAAGCAATATGGACAGCCTTGATGAAAATATACTCTTTCAGTTTTATCGCTCACCTCTGGGCAAGACGGTCAGGCGATTGGTGACGCGCCAGCTTGAAAAAATCTATACCGTTGGCACATCTTCAGATCATGACACCCGCGTCTCTGCTGGCATTGGTTACGCACGGCCTTATATGAAATTGCTTTCTCGGCATTCTGGGCATCAGATCGTCTTGCAGTTTAGTGGCTATCATTTGCGGTCCTGGCCTAAAGGTAAGCCCTCGCGCTTGGCAGAGGTAGATGACACGAACATGCCGCTTTTGTCGTCCAGTCTGAATGATGTGTTGATGATACATGGGCTTGAGGTGTCGGTTTCGCCAGCGGCATTGCTTGATGAAATCTGGCGTTTGCTAAAGGGAAGTGGCCGCCTCACAGTGGTTATTCCGCATAGGCGCGGGCTTTGGTCCAGTCAAGAACACACGCCATTTGGTCATGGTCAGCCGTTCAGCCAACGCCAAATCAAACATTTGCTTGAAGACCACGGGTTTCACGTCCATACGATCCGATCAGCGTTGGTTTTACCGCCAATAGCGCCAAGTATATATTTACGCACCGCGCCGTTGGTGGAACATCTTCCACACACTTTTGGTGGGGTTCTGGTTGTCGAAGCTGAAAAAATGATCTATTCGGTTAGACCACTAACACGAAAAGCGTGGCAATTACGCTCAAAAGCAGTAGCAAACTTGGCAAAGCCAAGCCCAAAGAGTAGGCATGAGGCAAAGTGATCATGAGCACATCTTCACAAACTGGTTTGGATGATATTCGCCGTGAAATTGATCAGCTTGATCAAACCTTATTGCGCTTAATCGAAGAGCGTCTGGCAATAGCGGCACGGGTAGCAGCTAGCAAAGGGGATGGGCCGCATTTTCGCCCTGGGCGAGAGGCCATGATTTTAAACCAATTGGCTCAGCAATCTAGCCTCGCCCCTCTGATGATTGAGGGGATATGGCGGCAAATTATGTCTGCTAACTTATCACGGCAGAGTGTCATGCGGTTGGTGATGTCTGGCAAAGATCATGGTCTTATGCCTACCATGAATTGGCGCTTTGGGCTTGAGGTAACCCCCATTGAAACGCAAGATCATGCTGATGCGCTGGCGATGCTTGCCAAGGGTGAGGCAGATTTAGCCATCTTGCCGCATTGGGATCATCATCCTGATGGCTGGACAGGACCTTGGCAGGATTATACGGCTCTGGACTCTCGCGTGTGGCTAGTTGCTACCGCGCCTTTTTTCCCAACCTCAAAACTTACACCGGCGGCATTGTTTTCCCGGCATCGCCCCGACCCATCAGCGCTTGATGTGACGCTGATTTGGAATCAGGGAAAGTATAGCGAAAAACCTGGTTATCATCTCGATCTTGATCATGCGGTAGGGGTCTTTCAAAAACCCTGAATATCTGTCATAAACCGATCATGAGCCGCATTAAACCCAAATCAGCCCTCGAGCGCATTGCCCTTTACCGTCCGGATACTTCTGGCACGGTGAGTGCTAACCCTATTCGCCTTTCGGTGAATGAAGGGGCGTTAGGCCCATCACCCAAAGCGATAGAAGCGTTGCGCCAGATGGGGGATCGTCTGCATCGTTATCCTGAACAAATAGATACCGATTTGGTGGCGGCAATTGCTGATTATTCTGGTCTTGATCCGGCTCGGATATTGCCATCTAACGGCTCTGATGAACTCATCGGGTTGCTTGCTACGGCCTATTGTAACGATGGGGATGAGGCGATTATCACCCAATATGGATTTTTGGTTTTTCGCCAATCTGTGACTGTGGCTGGTGGTGTTCCGGTGATTGCCCCTGATGAGGGGTTAACGGTTTCTGTTGATGCCATTTTGAATCTGATATCCCCGCGCACCAAATTGATATTTTTGGCTAACCCGAATAACCCGACAGGAACCATGATCCCTCGTGCGGATATTGAACGGCTAATTGCCAATGTGCCAGACCACATCATCATAGTGCTTGATTCGGCCTATGCTGAATATCTGGATGGTGGTGATCAGGATTACACGGATGGTGCCGAATATGTCGAAAAATATGATAACGTCGTCATGTTACGGACATTTTCAAAAATCTTTGGGCTAGGTGCGTTGCGGCTTGGTTGGGGGTATTTTCCGCCTGAGATTTATTCTACGCTTGCGTCTATACGCGGGGCATTTAGCGTCAATGCGGCGGCGGCGATTGCCGGCTCGGCAGCGATTGCTGATAAAGCCTTTTATCAGCGTTCAATTGACCATAACCGCCATTGGATGCCTCGGATGCAGGCCTCAATTTTGCAGGCTGGTTTTATGCCATTGCCTAGTGTCGCTAATTTCTTTCTTATCCGGTTTGCTAGCCTAGAAGCAGCGGCAGTAGCGCATCAATTTATGATTGATCGCGATATTCTGCTTCGCCGAATGACGCCTTATGGCTTGCCAGATTGTTTGCGGATGTCCATTGGCAATGATGCGGAAATGGAATTGGTAACATCAGCTTTCAAAGACCTTTCTCATGTTGAGGGCATGGGCATTGCCCCAGAAGCTGATACCAGATGAGCAGATATCCTGAGATTACGATCATCGGGCTTGGGTTAATTGGGTCATCCCTTGCCCGAGCGATTAAGAGCAAACTCCTTTGCGATAGGCTTGTGCTGTTCGATGCTAATGCTGAAGTGCGCGATAAGGCTATGGCCCTTGGGCTTGGTGATGTTGTTACTGATGATATTGCCATGGCGGTTCAAGATGCTGATCTGGTGGTCATGGCAATTCCTGTTGGCGCTATGGCAAATGTTGCAGGTGAAATGGCACCGCATCTTAAGCATGGGGTTGTGATCACAGATACAGGTTCGACCAAAGGTTCAGTGATCAAAGATGTCAGTCCTGCCTTGCCTGATCATGCTGTTTTTATCCCTTCGCACCCTATTGCCGGAACTGAATATTCAGGACCCGAAGCAGGGTTTGCAACCTTGTTTCAGGATCGTTATTGGATTGTGATACCTAATGGGGCGGATGATGCCACCACCGAAACCCTTAAGGCGTTTCTGTCTGCCACTGGTGCGATTGTTGAAACGATGGATTGCGATTACCACGATAAGGTTTTGGCTATTACCTCACACCTGCCACACTTGATTGCCTATACAATTGTTGGCACAGCCTTTGATCTTGAAAACGATTTACAGAATGATGTGATTAGGTTTTCAGCATCAGGATTTAGGGATTTCACACGCATCGCTTCATCAGACCCGGTGATGTGGCGCGATGTCTTTATCAATAATTCGGATGCGGTGCTAGAGATGCTGCAGCGATTTAACGAAGACTTATCCTACCTTCAGCGTGCTATTAGGTGGCAAGAGAGTGATAAACTGGAAAGCCTCTTTACTCGAACCAGAGATATCCGAAAGCGCATCAAAGACGCTGGTCAGCTCGACGATTGATCAGGGTTAGATCATTCTTGCTGATATCCAGATCAAGCCACTTGGCTAATTAAATATTTGGCATATTCCTTGGCGATTAAGGTAATGGTAGCAGGGCTTTTCCACCATTTTGTTATCGGGGTGTCGGTGTCGTCCAGCTCAAAACTTGGCACAGCATAAGGAATAATTTCAATCTCTGGCATAGCCGAACGGAAATGCATAAGGCTGCGAGGCAGATGAAAATC
>Ga0181569_10002026_pt1 | contig 16083 bp, 4 predicted proteins | sample 101ome_19_FD_132452 | JGI IMG/M metagenome (GOLD analysis project Ga0181569, IMG submission 132452) | Coastal salt marsh microbial communities from the Groves Creek Marsh, Skidaway Island, Georgia - 101405AT metaG (megahit assembly) | ecosystem: Environmental > Aquatic > Marine > Intertidal zone...
CCCCCGCTTCGAACGCCAATATCTAATGCACCAGCACTACTAGAACTTTCATCTATCGTTCTTGCAGAAAACTCTGCGAATGGTCTAGCAGAAGCAGTCTGTGTCGCTTCACTGATACTTAAAATCAGCTTCGCTCTTTCTGCTGTACCGGTACTGGCACCATATGTCTTCTGCTGAGCAATATACATTTCTGTACTTGTTCCAGAAGTATTTTCGATGTGTAGCTTACCGTCAGGTGTATTGGTGCCGATGCCGACTTGACCGCTTGAGGTTATGCGCATAGCCTCATCCATTGTATGCGGCGATGGGCTTTTAACTGCGAAAACCAAAGCACCACTCTGGTCTTCTGAGGTTGAGTTTTCTTTTATACCTTGTATTGCTGAGACTAAAACGCTAATTCCAGTCCCTTGATCTGATTGAAAGCCTATGCCGCCACCAGTACCTGTTGTTCCTGATGCTGAATCAGCAACTAGCATAGTGTTGTAGTTAGTAGTTGTGCCTTCTACTTCAAGCGCTTTATTTGCAGGGCTTCGTCCAATCCCGACGTTGCCAGCACTGCTGATACGCATGGCTTCTACAGGAGATGTTGTTCCTGCCAATCCTTGAATTAAATTGAAAGTCATAGCGGCGTTATTTGACGCACCGTTCCAAGTTCCAATTCCTTCAACATCAATAGAGCCAACAATCCCCGACGAGTTAGTTGAACCGTCGTCAGAGTAAAACTCAACAGAACCGATAGTCGGATAATTATCAATTGCGCTGGCACTGCGTAAGCGCAAACGAGCACCATCATTGTTATCGGACACCTTCAAATCAACAAGGCGCCCCGGACTATCCGTACCAATGCCGACGTTGCCTGTGTCAGTAATGGTCATTCTTTGGGTAAGACTATTGTTCTCTCTAGTCCAAAAGCTAAGTTCCGCAGATGCGTTGGCGTTTACAGTCCAGTCTTCTGTTTTTTGTGACCTAATCATCGCTCCAGAAGAAAATTGTGTAGCCCCAATGTTATAAAAACGAAATTGCAGATCATTTCTTTCGTTTATGCTACCAGCAAGACTATAAGAATTTTGAATGGCAATCGCTGGCCCTGCATCATTAACAGATTCCTCAACTACTAATCTTTCATTAGGAGAAACTGTGCCGATGCCGATATTTCCTGTGGCAGAGTCTAAAAATAATCTAGGAGTTAATACGCCTCCGTTTGTAGTGCTGATGATTTGAAAATCTGGTGCATCAACATCTGCACCTCTTATAGCCTCTAAACGAACTACGCCGCCATCTCCTGTTACAGCGTCTTCATCGTGAAACTCAATGCGACCTAAAAGATCCCCTGCTGCCGCAGTATTCTGGGTAAGTTGAATTGTTCCTGCTGATTGAACAGTCAAACCATCAGCAACCACTGTCCCAGTTACGTCTAATTCCCCTACTGAAAATCTAGCAACCTCAGTTCCGTTATCAAATATCTCTAATTTTGATCCAGCATCAACATCATTAGTGTCCACACTAATTCTTAAGTTGTCGCTAGAAGAAGAAATTGTATGACTTAGATTTGTAAGGCTTGAATCGTTAAAAGTTATAGTTGGATTAGTGTCACCTAACGTTATGTCTCCAACAACATTTATGTCTCCAACAACATCTAGAGCAGTAGCAGGATTGTTTGTGCCGATACCTACATTACCCAGATGATCCACTCTCATTCTTTCGACAAGAGACGCTCCAGCAGCACCTGCGCCTGTGTCTGCGTTGTTCGTATAGATGACAAATGCACCGTGACCTTCTTCGATAATACCGTCTGCATTTTTATCGTTGTCACCTACTTGCGCACCAATCCTAACTTGCGGAGTTTCGTTTGAGTTATCGTCTGTAAATACAAAATCAATATAAGTTCTTTGTGCTACAAGATCACCGAAATCGCTGCTTATTGTAATCGCTGTTGTTTCGTACTCTGCTTCTCGTGCAGTACCAGTTCCGGGTGAGTTGCTCCCTGTAGCAGTAGCTTCGAATTGTTCTCCCAATGATCCAGTTGTTGCGCCAACTTCTGTCCATACGGTATTGCCTTCAACTGTAATGTTGTACAATTTCCCGATAACAAAATTTCCGTCAGTAACAACATCGTCAGTGATAACGTTGTTAGACGTAAAAGTTTTACCTGCTACACTAGCGTATGAAAATGATGAATGTGTTGTGTCGATATTGACTTGAGCATCAGGCTCTAAAGTATATCCCTCATAAATCTTGAACACACCATCAGTCGCATCTCTGAAAATACCTGCGTGTGCGTAAGTGTTGATGTCTGTTGGGCTAGTTTGATATCCACCCGCCCAGCCAAGATCTACGTTGGCACTTGCTTTTGCTGTTACTGTACCGCCGTTTACGTATGTGCCTGTTGCGGTGCTAAGAATTGTGAACGAGTTTGCGCCTGTGTCAATCGAATCGATCAAACCTGAAATGTTATATGCTGAAGGATTTACTCCTGTAATTACTGCAGTCCAGCCCACTTGAAAATCTGTGTTTTCAATTTCACTATCGATAGTATATGTTACTGCAGTTCCAGTATCCGTAACATTTGTAATTGTAAACGGACCGTCTGCATAGTTCAAGTAAATCATATTATCTTGAACAGACAATGTGGATGATACCACAGTAGTTGTTTCTCCAGTTACTACAAGATTACCATCAATAGTAAATGTTCCTGTCAGAGGTGTAGTACCATCAACAACCAGCACACCAGTTCCATTGGTCAGTGCGTTGATTTCATCGATTACAAGATTAGTTGTCTGTCTGAATTCGTTGAACGTATTACTCAGAAAAACTTGTGAAATTGGCATAACTGGTTCTCTACTTGTTCGTTATCAGTAACGTGATCATTTCTTTTATTTGCGTGATCTCACTCTCGAGATCGTGTAATTCTTCCTTTAGCTCAGACACACTTTTATTTGTGTTTTTCTGATCCAACATTTTTTGCTTTCTTTTCTTATACTTTAGAAAAGCATCCATGTCAGAGTTGAGCAGGGCTTTAGAGTGAGTGTCTCTATGTGTTATCCCTGCTACTTTTTCGTCTAACTCTACTTTCATATTTAGGCTAACGCAATTGCTCTCAAATTCTTAACTCTTGGTGATACCGCATCATTACTTGAAACGAACGCAATTTTGATAGCAAAACTCTTGAATCCTGAATAAGTTCGTCCATCAGGTGTTGTATACTCAACTGTGTCGTTCAATACTTTATATATGCTGACATCAGTTAGAGATTGTGCAAAATTACTTTCTAAAGTAATAGATCCATTGTTAGTTACAGTTTCTACAACACCTGTGATTCTGTCCGGACCAATCGCTACTATATCCCCAATCCTAAGCTCTTCGCTAAATCGAGTGTCTGTTCCAGTTACAGTAGCCGATCCGTCGGTTGTAACTGTTCCGTATAGAATCTGTGATCCGCCCGTCAGTTTTTCGTTAGGAATTACATACTTTTCTTCTGTGTATGCATTTGTGTTGTCGGTAATTGTCGGTACTCCAACTAATTCCATAGGCTCGTACAATTTGAAATCAAAGAGATCTGGATCACTTTCGTTGATGATCTTATAATAAACTTTGACATCAGAGCCCGCAGGTCTGTTGATGTCTAAGAATACGTTTAGATCCCCACCTTCAAATCCATCATTCAACACAACTCTTCGAGAAATATATCTTGATTGCGTCGAGTATGTTCCGATTGGAGCTTCTTCTGGATTCTTATAAATTGTCTCATTAGTATATCCAGTTCTGAAATTTGTTACAGTAAGAAGCTCAGTGGGGCTATTGACTATAGAAACTTGCTTGATCTCTTGACCAACTTTAATGTATTGCCCTGCAATAATTTCTGTGGTGAAAGACGTGCCATTGCCTGTTACTGTGTTACTGTCTTGAGCAATCGTTACATCACCTGTAAGTTCAGTTTCCAGGTCAGATCCAATTGAAATTTTTTCAATGTTAGCGTGGATTCTGTCAAGATCTACGTACGGCGACAAGTGTTTATCTGTCGTAGACATAGTTAGCCTAGATTTCAAAGTTCCCGCCGTCGCTACTTTATACAACGTAGGATAGGAAACTCTCTCCAAGTTATTGATATCAACATATGCAGTAGTCTGATCTGAAACGTCAGTTAGCGATAAGGCATAACTAATATTCGTTCCTGCTACGTTTAGATTTTCTACCACAGGAGTTATGACTGAATATGTACTTAGTGATGTTGCTAAGCTATCAAAATATGCAACCGCTGAAGTTGAAGTATCAAATTCTGCAATATGCAATTTGAATTTTATATCTTGATTTTGACGAACACTCCACTGCAACTCGTTTGATGGAGTAAACAAAACTCCAGCAGCAGGTTGTTTGTCGATCTTAAGATCTACTAAGCTATCTGTGATATCAATTTCACCTAGAGATGCTGTCCATATTTCATAATCGTCGGTATTACCGTCAGGCTTGACGCTAAAGCAGTATTCGTTTCCAGGCAACAAATATATCGGAGAAGGAAATTCAAAGTTAGTCGCACTAGTAGAATCTGTACTTGTAGTGATTACAGAATTTTCTACACGAACACTTTCGTTTCCTATGATTTTCCGTGTGGGGAATCCGTTATCCATTTCTCTAATTTCTACAGTAACGCCGAAATTATCGTCTGAAGATTTTGTCTTGAAATATAAATCTGCAGAAGTTACAAACACACCATTAGGATACGTAGATTCGTCTACATAAAAACTCTGTGCGACTGGATCGAATCGTTTGAAGTTATTTGTGGAATAACTAGCTGATGTACTAGCAACACGGCTAACTGTTTGAACGTAAGATGCATTATCGAACGCAATAAACGAGGGTCTTGTGTTGATGAAAGTCGTTCCACGATTTATAGAAATTCCTGTAGCAGAAATAGAAATTCTTGCAATAGATGTCGCAAGCGTATCTCTGTTTTGAGGATCGTCTGTCAGTTTAAACTCTCGCTGCCCTACTTTGTATCCGGATGGAATTCTAAGTATACCATAAATTTTATTTTTACTAGATCTCAAACTTCCATCAAATAACTCGGTATATTTTGTGATGTCGGTTCCCAAAATTCCATCGTTATCGTATAATGAAAACAGTTCGTCAATTGTTGTCAAACCTTCCAATTTTATTTGCTTACAGTTTGCAGTAACGTCGATTCCGTCTAAGAACGCATAAAATGAAGTTCCGTCTTTTAGACCCGTCGCTTCGAATACAAAATCTCTTTCTCTGAATCCGTGAGAAATCGAAACGTCAGCAAGTCTTTCCAAAATAGGATTGATGGATTTTTGGGCAGTATCGATATTAGCATTTTCGATCTGAACATCCCACGTTTTAGTTTTTGCAGTCCTAACAACAGACGTAGATTCATTGTCGTATGATAATGCTTTTGTTGATTCGCCGATCCAATGTCTTTCTGCAGGGAAGATTTCGCTGTTCCATGCATCGGATAAAATTTTCCAATTGTCAGAAAGGCCGGTAGGATCAATAACTAAATCCAAATCTGGGTTTCGAGTTACATCAATCCAATTGTCTGTCGCTGGATATACTCTGAGATCACCAACCCAACTATATGTTAATTGTTGCGCTAAGTTGATTGATGACGAAGCGTAAGGCTGAACAATAAATTCTGCTTGGCTATAATTCAAAAATAACTTATTACCTTTCGTCTTAGCACATCCCGTAGACGTAGACTCATCTATTTCGAGCCGAACTGATTTACCACTATCGTGATAAGAAGTCAAATACTTTTGCTTTCTGTTGATCGAAGCATTATAATCCGCTAAAGAAACGTCAGCTACAGAATGCCCAGTAAAAGGATCTGCTAAAATACCATTTTTGAATCTATCAATACCGTCAGCATCCGTGATAGACTTGTCTCTAGATTCTCTTTCTAATAAATTTAAAGCAGTATAGAATTCTATATTTTCTACACGAGATTCTAGTTTACCAATATCCTTCATCGTATATCTACGATTATGAATGGGCTTGATAACAACATTCTTAGGTAGTGATGGATAAGCAGGAACAGTAATTTCTGCTAAAGTAATAGTATCCGGAACAGAAGGTGCTTCTGACGGTACAGGAAATCCTGGCGATCCATTAGTGATTCCAAGTTCTCCCTTATTGTTCATATACAGTTTTGCTTTTCTTCCTTTATAGAATACTAAGTCAGCATCAAAATCTGAATTAGATGCGGGAACATGCAATCCACCACCTGTTCCTGGTGTGTCGAACGTAGTCTGTGCTGTTGGATTGGTTTGTTGATTTGCAACATTAATTTTTGAAGGTCTAAAATCTAAAGAACTTCTAAGATCAAATACTTGACCAACAGATGACGTATATGAAGGTATATCTGTCGTATAAATTGTACTTCCAGTGTTAGCGACGGAATCGTCAACTGGATATGAATCGACAGAATAATATCCAACACCTTGCGTGGTATCGTGAGTAAAGTAATCAAATACCACTAAAAGATTTCCTGCAGGAAGTGTTCCAATTTTAGGAGTAATACTCGCACTTTCATATGAATTATCACGCTGACCATTATCCAGCGTGTATAGATCTGTTACATCCGTGTCAGATGTTGTAGCAGCATTGGCTTGATTTCCAGAATCATAAATTGCTTTGATCTGGAAAACGTCAGAATGACCGAGACTGTATGGACCAACTTCACCGTTTGGATGCGCTACTCCGCCAGGCCCGTTAGTGGTTGGTTCAATAAATACTTCTCGATCTCTCACAATATTCTTACGAATTTCTCTTGCATTAGATCTATCCATAGTAGCAACAAAATTTGCACTAGTGAACTGAACATTTTCTTGAAGATTAATTTGAATAGAACTTGGAGATGCGGTTAGGGTTCTTTCTCCGTTAGTTCCAAGCCCTACAGTTCTGATAGGCAGCCCAGCAGGAAATGCTTTGTAAATGTTTCCAGTAAAATTGGTGAGTGCAGTTTCATCCAATTCTAAATTATTATTGTCGGTGATTGATGCAATTCTATAAATGTTTCCATCAATGGATACAAAATCACCGACCACAAACTTAGTCAAAAACGCCACTCCGCCAGTTACTGTAGCATCACCTATAGTGGTTGTCACTGCAGTTTCTATTGGATCGTTAGTGAGAACTGTTGTTCTTGGAATCAACATGTAGTTAGTGCGTTTTTGCAAATCTGATAACACACCATTTCCGATAAATGTTTCGGAATTATCGTCAGATCCGACTGTACCAGAACCGCCTGACAAGTTAATTGTAAACTCCCTACGGAATCTAAATGAAGATTCAATTTCTCCGGCTGCGTTTCGAATAGATTTGATATTCGTATAGGGAAGATCGAACACTAAACGATTGAATCTAGGCTCTCTAAGAGTAGCGTTACCAAAAGAATCTAATACGACATCCGCAACACAGTCTGGTGAACCAGTCTTGTCTTGAACAATAGCTCTTACATTTTGGAAAGTTGATGATGTAATGTTAATGTCGTAAAGATATAGATTGAATACAGCAGAACCTAATCCAGGCTCACCGCTATAGTATTCTATTGTTTTGATTCTAGCAGTACCAATCTGAGTTCCGGTTGGCGCAAAAGAATCTCCGTCAAAAGTTTTTGACGTAATTACAGTTTGTGGAGTATCGTACAACTGAACTTCAGCATTCGTTTCGAAATCCCAAAATCCAATCAGTTCGTTGACAGGTAAGTAACTACCCAAAACAATCTGAGTTTTTACCTGTTCAATTTCTTCTACGTCTAGACCTTTTCTGAAGTTGATTCCAGTACGTGCAATAATTTCGTTTCGATATCCTTTTACATATGCAGTAAACGGATCAACTTCAGCTAACAAAAGATCAGAATCGCCGCCTTCGGATAATGAATATCTTCCGTTATTCGTTCCGGTGTTTAGATGCTCCCTAACAGCAATTTTAGGATCCGAAAGAGTATAGCTTCCAGACTCTTCATCTGTTCTGCGAGCAATTGCTTCCTCAAGTTTTCCTTCGACAGCCAGCTCTTTTCGTTTCTTGATAATCCCATCTTCAACTTCAAGCATAGAAACGAATTCAGTTTCGGTTGAAACTTCATCGTATCCTATTTTCGTCCAGGTAACATCAATACGTAATCGATCAGCGCCCGGTGCTTGGAAGTTATTATATCCCTGCGCATTATCCAGAACTGTAGTATCATCTACAGAATCGATAAATGTTTTTACAGGAACAACACCCACTTTATATGAAGGATTATTGCTGTACTTGTCAAGAAGAATAGTTTGTGAATCCACTTTAACAAAATGATCTGCAATATAAAGAATTCCATCACCTAAAGTGGCTTTAGATCCTTTATTATAGACCAACTCATTTGCAGTTCCAGCATTCACTACATATTGCGTAGCATCTTCAGTTTCAGATATCGCATAAAATCTACTAGAATAGTCTGAAGTGAATAACAATTCGTTGTCGTTGAATGTTGAAGATTCACGCAAATCTGAAGTGAACACAGTTAATGATGCGGTATCTGCAACACCACCCGCTTCAGTTTCCACTGAAAGAGTGATGGTGTGTGTCGGGGCAGTTTGGAAGGCTGTAATGTAAGCGCCGTCTGGAATATTTGTTCCTGTAACGGGAGAACCAACGACTACATTTGATGCATCAACTACAGTGATCACTTTTGATGGTAATGTTTGATTTCCATTAACAGTTACGGTCGTCGAAAGGCTCGCTGGATCGTACTCGATTTCTTGAGTCGCACCACCGCTGTATGTAAATCTAATTACCGGTGTTCCGGAATTCGGAATAAGAGAAAAATCTCCAGTTAAATCATTGACCCATATGTACTGGTTGTCTGTTGCGGTAGCACTTGTAGTAGGATCAACGTCCCACGCTACAAGTGTTCCTGCTACAGTGGCGCTACCAGATCCCGACGCAGTGAAAAATTCTACTTTATCGCCGAAACTAAAATTTGCTGTAGGAAAAGTTGAATCGCTGATTCTAATTTTTATCGCACCATTTGACAGGTAGTTAATAAAAAATGTTTTTGGATCAGTAGATGTCAAATCCGAAGTGATACCAACATAAGCACGAATGCCTGTTTGAGATCCGACGATTTCCTTTTCAGTAAAGTTCGCAACTGCTACTGTTTGAGTAGCGGGCGTAAGCAGATCAGCATAAGTTGGTTGAACTTTCACATAAGGTAAGTTCAAGTCTAGTGTCTGCTCACAACCCTCAATAATCGAACCTTGCTTGAAAAAGAAGTTTGCAAATCTTTCGATTTGTTTCTGCTGAATGCTTTGAGATTGTGTTAACTCTCGTGCTTGGACAGCATAACTAGGTCTAAAAAGAATCCTAGCAAACTTCTTATCCTCATCGTAATCATCATAATAAGGACTGATGTTTAGGTTAATACCGCCTGGATTTGACATCTTTTTTTCTCTTCTTTATAAAATTGAATTAGAATTCAATAATCAGTTTCACATCCTCAATCTGATCCGTAGCTCGTGAAATTGGGCTACGATTTTCGATGTAAAGAACATCGCCAGTGTATGCTTGAAGCCCTGGTGCATCAATTGCAGTGATCTGGCCCGTTCCACCACCAGATGAGGACAGGCTAGCCAAATTGGCAAAATCTGCAACGTCAGGTAAAGGAATAGAAGTGTACAAATAATTGTTTACCGAATCCCATTCGATTACTTCAGCAGTCGAATCGCCAACTGTAACAGTCTCGTCTTGAGCAAATGTGCCAGTACCACCAAGCGAACCTAGCGTATAACGATATGTTTGACGATATACATCACCTGTAGCTACAAGAGAAGTGTCATCATCGATAGGATCACGAATCAGACCAACTTTGCGGAAATCGTTTTCAGTTGAAACTGCACCACCTTCGTTACCATCAAGACGAATGTTCAACATGACAAACTTACCACCAAGCTCTTCTGGTGCGTTTGAACCATGACCACCACGTGGGCTAATAACAGCTTGTGCTGTAGCATTTGTTCCGTCGCCGGTAATGGTTACGTTTGCAAATGTATAACCTGAGCCTTCATCGCCTGGAGAGATCGTAATCGATTCTACAGCACCGGCGTTAAGTGTGGCAGATGCAACAACGCCAGTACCATCACCGTCAACTGAAACGGTTGCTGTTGTGTATCCAGAACCGCCATTGGTTACTTTGATTACGTGAATACCGCCGTCGATTGCTGCAGCGCTAACGGTTGTGTCTGTACGTACAGGCATAAAGTCATTAGTCAAAAACTTCAAAGCTTCTGCTGTAGTGATCGTATACATATACTTCCACAAATAGCCATCACCAGTAGTGAAAGGCGCTGTCGTGGTCAAGTCAGGCTTAACAGTAGATCCAGCACCAGCAGCGTTCCACAAGCACTTATAAACTCGATAATCTTCTGTCATGACATAAAAATCATCATCAAGAAGATCAGTATCTTTATCATCATAATAATCGTATACAACACCAGAAGTCCAGTTATAACGATCTACAACTTGGATGACATCATCAGTTTTTACACGCTTTGCGGCGATAGAATCTCTCCAAGGCACAAATTCGATGCTGTCCGTGTCATTTGTTGGGGTAGGTGGATTGTTATCATCCGCAAAAGGTGAAACACCACCAATATAAAAGTACATGTTAGTCGGCGCAGCCTCACTAAAAGCTTCCAAAAACTGCTCGGCGTTATGCACTCTAAATTTACTTGTTGCTATAGCAGGCATAATTATCTCCTTAAGTAATTACTCGATAAGTGTATTATTTATAATATAAATTCTCTATATGCGGCAACATTGGTATAAGAACCTGTTGGAACCACATTAATTTCTAAGGTAGTATCGTCGGTGATGCTAGTAATGATAAACTCTTCATTATCTATAATCAAAGATTGTGTGGCCACAAATTCTTCCGTAAACGACGTACCACTCCCCGTAACAGTTGTCCCAGAAACCGACACAGTTCCAGTAATTGCAACTTGTGTCATTACAGTTCTTCCACCTGGATATATATCATCAAACGCAATATTTTGCCAATTTGATATTGGATCATTCCTAAACGGCCATAACTGCAGTTCACCATACGTTATCGTACTTGCAGGTATAACTGTTTCTGGGGGAGTGTGTGCAGTAGTTCCTACACGCACCACTGTTTCGTTTGTTACAGGTACAACTTTTCCGACATTAAGTAGATTGATACAATCTATTGTAGTCTCATTGAATGTCGGATTGCCATTAGTAGTAACAAATGTTTCTACTATAGGCTGAATTTCAATGGACGGAGAAACAGCAATGTAAGCAAGATCTGTTTCTATGTCTACAAATCTCTGCAATCTAATATCTTGTGGTGTAATTGCTGCTAAGATATATGGATTGATTTGTAATTTTGTTTCAGTGTCCCTATAGCTAACATTTGCAATAGACTTTTCGGGAGCAATTTCTATTTGATATTCTTGCGTTGCTAAAGTACTAACGCTCGCAAATGTTGTAACACCAATTTCTATGTCAATATCTGATGTGTACACACTTAAAGGTGACACAAAAGGTATCTGGAATTCTACTTCTACAGCAGTGTCTTTATAGTATTGAGAAGACACTGAGCCAAAACTTCTAATCTCAATATTGTATTCCGTCAAATCAAAAGCATTACTTACAGAAACTAGATTAGAGATAGCAAGTTCTGGAGAAATTTCCGTGTGGATATTTAGCGACGATGTTGAGAGTATTTCAAAATCAATTTCAACTTCGGTGTCCCTATAATTCAATGAGGTACTCGCAACACTGGGCGCAATTTCTATTTGATATTCTTGAATGTTATTTGAGAAGACATCAATTCCACTCTGAATGTCCAAATGTCTTCTCAAATAAGATGGTCCTGCTAAAGATTGGGCAGACAAATCCAATTGCATTTCAACTTCGACAGGCGCAGAATGATAGTTCAGTTCGGCATTTTTGACAAGCTGAATTTCAACATTCATTTCAGTTACGGTAGCATCTGAAACAACGTCGATTACATTTTCTGGAATGATAAACTTAAGAATATCAATAGTGCTGTATGTCGCCCCTGTAAATGAGAGTAACTCTTCCAAGAAAACAATTCTTGTGATTGCCGCTTCAGGTCTGATTTGAGAATAAAATTCTGGAGTAACAGAAATAAAAGATGTGAAAAGAATTTCTCCAAAAAATTCAGTTCCCGCAGGATGCAGTAATTCTTTTAGTACTTTAGAGTATTGATTGAACTGTGTACCTGTCCTAAGAACATAAGAAAAATCTTGGAAAAAATATGAATCTTGAATAATTCTGTCATTGAGCAATCCGTCGGTTGTTAGAAACTGACCAGGAGTTATTGCGATACCGGATATGGCAGGAGTTAGAATTGCATCTCCATTACCCGTTGTTGTTGATGCAACCGCATCTGCATATCTCAATCCAGAATTTTCTATATCTATTTGTCTTATCGCACCAAGACCTATACCTTCTTGAACATTTGCTACGCTTACTGTACCAGACGTTCCTAAAATATTATTTACAGTGAATGCTGCATCATTGTTACCAGTTGTTGCTGTGATGGTAGGTAGATCATTATTAGTATACCCACTACCATATCCGGTTGATGAAAATTCTATCGCAACAATTGATCCAGTGTCCGGCGATCCGTCTTCAATTAGTGCCTCTTGAGAATACCCAAGAGAATCTTCACCTTCAAGTAAAATAGAATCACCATCTTCAAAAATAATTGCATCATCAGAATCAATCTTGGATACGATAGCGGATGGTGTTGTTCCTAGAGGATCTGTCGGCGCAGTAATTGTCAGCACGTCTCCGATAGAATATCCGGTGCCAGGATTAACGATAGTTACGACTTTAGAATTTATTGCACCAATGTTCGAAATCACATCGTCCACTAATGTAATTGTTGGGATTGAAATATAGCCTGTTCCTCTATTCCTAACAATAATACTTCCAATCTCTCCAACCGTATAAGTGGACAGTCCATCGGTTATTGTGTATGGATCTATAATATCACCAACTTCAGCGACCAATCCTGTTCCACCGGTAATTCCATTATCAATTGTCAGTCGAGTTCCGGATTGATATCCGTAACCTGGATTTGCAATTGTTATTTCTCCGATACCACCACTATCGATAGAAGACACATACGCTAATGCACCAAAGCCAGCGCCTTCAGCTTGAATTGAAATCAGAGGTCCTGCTGCAGGTTGATAATCATAATCGAAAAAGTCTTGCTCATCGCCACCAGCAACACCTTCAATTTCTATAGTAGTTGATGTTGCAGAAACGACGGTATAATCTCTATCGTTATTGAAACATATTATAGAACGATCTGAGGCAAACGCAGTTTTATCTTGAGAAAGTGTGAGTGTAGTTGCATCATCGACACTTACAATAGTTGTGCCTTCCGTAATATGAATTCCGCCATCAGATATAAAAGATCCTGCGTTAAATCCGGCAGTCGATGCGACAACAAGTTGATTATCTTCTAAAAGATTGTCAGCCACAGTCGCTAAAGAAGTTACAGAAGTTCCCGAAATAGAAATGACATCGCCAGCTTCATATAATGATAAATCAGTGCCGTCATAGGATCTTAGAATAATCCCGTTTCCGATACTAGGAAATTCTAAATCGGTTCCAGATACAAATCCAGAAGTAATTGTAATTGGATCGCCGACTGAATATCCAGAACCTCCATCTACAATATCTACTCTAGCAATAATACCAAAAAGATCGGCTTGAGATTCTTCTTCACCAATAATTCGAATTTTTTCTTGAGGTAAAAATTCTCCAGATACTAAAGATAATCTGAGTTCGTAGTAATCAACGCCCTGTAATGCTGTGCCGATAACATTGATTACGTTAGCCACAGCTTGGCTATTATCACCTCGAATTGTTCTATTCAAGAAAACAAAAGGATCAACTTGTTGTGTTCCTTCAATTGGATCTTCGTATGTAGTTTCGATACGAAGAATAGAAAGCTGCTCGAATCTACCGTCAGATACCCTTAGAAGTTCTTCACCTGGATATCTGAATACGACTTCGCTGTTGAAAAATGCTTTGAAAAAAAACTCATATGCAGCTTCACTACTCTTAGACGTATAGAATTCTCGCATTCTTTCTGCGATAAGTCTTCTTTGGGCTGAAGTTGTTGATGGAACAGAATCATTCAGTTCGTTTTTAAGGTATTCCCAATAATCTCCAGATGCATATTGAAAAGTTTTATTTTTTACTAGGTTATTCGCAGCACGAATAACATTGTCTTTTGCTTTTGTTAGCGTTGCTTCGATACCAGATTGGGACTCTACAATCTCTTCTGTGTTGTAAAAACCTTCCTCAGATCTGACTTCAACAACAAGATATTCATTAGAAACATATTTTACAATACCCACTGCATTAGATTCTTGACCAACAACAGTGTTGCCCGCAGTGAACGTACCCGTAGATTGGATGTACGTAAGCTTGGTGCTTTCCATCCACTTATAGTACGCTTCTATAAATTTTAGAAAGTTTTCGTTATCTAAATCGGGTATTAAACTTTCTAATTTTAGCGAAGGCTTTTTTTGCAGGCTATTGAGCATCGACCTATCTTCTTGTCAAACTGATGTCTTTATCGTTAGTCACAGCAACACGAATATCACCGTTACGAATGTTTACAATCTGTCCCCTAAGTGGTAAAATATCTCTTGAAGCAGGATTAGCAATAAGCTCAAGCGTAACACCGCCCGCAGCAATTGCTGTGGGTTTGAAGTCATCCAGAATAATTTGCCCGCTATTATAATTAATAGATCCTACGTTTTGTGCGACACCGATAATTACACCTTCAGCACTAACTCGATATATTCTCATAATCCCACCGTTCTCTTCCAAGAAGCAATTATCGTAGCCACCATAAGAAAATGCAGTAGAAGTGACTTGGTTTCCTGCACCAAAAGGATGTGTAGAAGGTCTATCAGCAGTCGTATTTTGAATGGGATTAGAAAAGTTAATAATATACTGCACCGACGATCCTAGCTGAACACTAAAACGCTTTTTCATCTTAACAGTAATATCGCTGCTCAAAATAGATCTGTCCGAATAATCTATAAGTCTTACCAATTCTGAGTAGCGGAAATATCGAGAAAATTTATTCAACTTTTCGGCGTTGTATGTCTTAACGGTATTGAAAATAGTTTCTTTTAGGCTTGCTTCTGAAGCAATAATTTTTTCTGGATCATAGGATGCATTGATATCAACGCTAACATAAATGAACTCAGCATCAACGATTTCGGTTGAAACTGTCAAGCTTTTCTTAGGATTAATAACACCATTGATTAGATTCAACTTTTCAGTTTCGGTTAGAACCTCTCCAATGGTAGGTCGAACAGCAATAAAAACTTTTCCGTAAGCGGGTGGATCGTTGTCTTCTCCACCCCATACGAGTACCGAATCGACATTAGGTTGATTCACTAGAATTGTCTGAAAATCTTCGGCGGTCACCGCTCTATTCTGTGCGGTGTTCGCTCTAGGTGCATTGAAGCGTATTGTTTCGATGCTTTCTTTATCTTGCCCACCAAGGGAGAACTGAGATGCTGTGAAAGCTGCGGCAACAATTGAAGCTCCGGACACCTGAAGATTAGATGGATCTGACATCAAAGATAAATTTAGAATACCATTACCCGCAGCGCCTTTAGAAACAACATATGTTAACTTTATGACATTACCGTCTGCAAGCGCTTGGCTGATAAGTCCGTCGCCAAATTTAACTTCATACTTTCCGTCATCAGTTTCCTTGATATAGTATGCATAAGATTCACGATTCAGATTTACAATTTGGTCAGATCGTGTCCAACCTTGTGATGTTGCGTTTGTAGAAGAAAGTTCTGTTTTTACGACAAGCGTTGATATGTCTGCTTCCGAATTGTTTAGCAGAAATTTTTGATTCGGATTGTTCACATCATAAACGTAGGATTCAGTTGTAATTATTCCTTCGGTTAATGTTACAGAATCGGTGCTGTAAATACCACCTACCGGAAAAATTGTAATAGGATCTAAATTGACAAAGTAGTACGTTACACC
>Ga0181569_10002031_pt1 | contig 16072 bp, 15 predicted proteins | sample 101ome_19_FD_132452 | JGI IMG/M metagenome (GOLD analysis project Ga0181569, IMG submission 132452) | Coastal salt marsh microbial communities from the Groves Creek Marsh, Skidaway Island, Georgia - 101405AT metaG (megahit assembly) | ecosystem: Environmental > Aquatic > Marine > Intertidal...
GGAAAGTTTACTTTTGGAAACTTGTCGCGACCCCGAGTCTCCTGCCTTCACTCGGGCAGGTGCTATGCTGGCCCTGCGCCAGTTTATCAGTAAGGCAAGTTATGATGAAGCCCGCCGCAACCTGGACGCAAACGATTCTGTGGTTCGGGTTGCCGCCATCTCAAAACTGGAAGATTTGCCCGATGATGAAGCCCATCGTGATTTAGTCCCGATGCTCGAAGATCCAACTCGTACAGTTCGAACCGAAGCAGCCCGTATTTTGGCCCGCGTACCCGAAACCCTATTTTCACCTGAAGATTTAGAAACTTTTACCAAAGTCTTTGAGGAATTAAAGCTTCGCTATACCAGTAATTTGGATCGGCCTGAGTCTCATCTTTCACTCGGGATTCTTGCCGAGAATCGTAACCAGCCGGCCGATGCTGAAAAGCACTACCGCAAGGCGGTTCGAAGAGAGAGTACATATGTTCCTGCACGCATGAACCTAGCGACCCTGCTCAGTCGCCGTGGGCGCAGTAAGGAAGCCGAAGAAATTCTTCGTGAAGCCGCTGAGCTTCAACCCACATGGGGCCAGGTACACTATTCACTGGGACTTCTTTTGGCTGAAGACCGAAACAGGTTGCCAGAAGCGATTCGTTCCCTTGAACGTGCATCCGCTTACTGGCGGGACAATCCACGGGTTTTTAATAACCTTGCGATTGCCTATTGGCAAAGTGACAAAATCGACGACGCCATCAGTGCCTTTTTACAAGCAATAGACCTTCAACCCGACAATCCTGAATTTACTCAGAATGTGGTACAGTTGTTAGTACAGAGAGGAAGATGGAGGGATGCTCTTCCTCATGCGAGAAGAATGTCACAACTCCTTCCTGAAAACCTTCAGGTAAAAGCATTTCTTACACAGATTGAAGAGAATATAAAAAACGAGTAAATTAAATTTTATAAGAAACTTGAGTCACCTCACCGTTCATCTGGTCGATTGCATTGATTAAACTATCATTCGTCGGTGCGACATTGATATAAAAAAAAGAAGGCCGAACGGAGGGAATTGGTGGCAAAGGTGTATTTTCACTTGTTACCCAAGATATTATCTCTTTGAAAAAATCCGTATTGTCGAAAGAGAGGTTTATTCCCACAGCATTTTCATTAGTTATGTAAACGCTGCCCATCAATTCATTTTTTTTTCTTACGATCCACCACTTTTGATAAGGGTGGTTTGAGACAAATTCTGCATGCTGATTATACTCTGGCATCTCTGCATGTGAAATCGAGTGTTTCCTCTTTTTTAAGATAGTGTATAAGTCGTTAATGTCGGCATCTGTAGGAATGACTTTTGCAAATTGTAGGTTCTTCATAGGAAAACAAGCTCAATGAAAGTTATTTGGTGTGGTCGGTGATGCCGATATGGAAACTATTTTATTTTTTTTAATTAGTTGCACTCCTTCTTGAAAATTTGGGGTTTCAGGAATCAAATGACTTTGATTCATTGATTCAAGAAGGAACCAGTCAATCGAATGAAGTCCCGCACTTAAAGCCAATGGAGTAGCTCCTCCTAGTCTTGGATTAATTTCCACCAGTTGGAGGGAGCCGCCTGAGGACACGATCACTTGAGCAAGGCAATGCCCATGTAATCCTGGAATACTTTCAAATAAAAGTTTAATGTTTTTCTCCCAGTCTTTATTCTTGAAAGTAATTGATTCGTGAGACTCCCCTTCAATGACTCTGGTTCTCCATCTTAATAAAATACCATGAGAAGTCCCATTTCGATCGATCCATGTTTCAGCACTAAATTCCTTTCCAGGAATGTATGGTTGGAAAATAGGAGTTTTTAGTTTTTGTGCATGTTCTAGAGCTTCATTCTGTTTTAAGTTTATCCCGATGGTGTTTGAGCCCGATCCGTACCTCTCTTTTACCACAAAAGTTTTTTTCTGAATATTTTCTGGAGAAGATTCAGTCTGAATAGAATTAATTTCGAGAATTTTTGTCCTATTGTAGAACTCTAATTTGTCTTCACATAAATCTATAACATTAGGTTTTGAAACCATAACCTCTATGTTTTTTTGCTTTAAATTCTTCCTGTTTTGGGCCCAAAAACTTAATTCACCATCTCTAGTTGGAATAAGGTGAGAGATTTGATGGGCCGAAAGAAAATCACATATTTCTTGCGAAGAATATTCTTCGAGTCTTTTCATGACTAGAAAATTCTTACTTTCTAAGGTTTTGGCTCCTTCGCAGTCGGCATCGCAGTCTGCACCTAGAACAACTGCATCAGGGTTGATTCTCTTAACTCCCTCTACAATTTTCTGGTAAAGAGCAATCTTGGACGAAAGACTGGATACTAAAATCCTCACAGGTACAGGAATTTTAAGTTCCGGAGGGTTTCCCGTCTAATTTATCGCGGATGGATTTACGAATTTTTTCACCAGTAAGATCCAAAATAGTAACAATAAAAAGAATACAGAGTAGAACTAATGAAAACTTATTCCAGCTATCAGCAGACTCGGCATAAAGTTTAAGGTGTAAGCCGATGCCTCCTGCTCCCACATAGCCAATAATACTCGCGGAGCGCACATTGTATTCCAGCATCCATAGGCAATGACTCCAAATTATGGGTCGAGCGTTCGGCCAGAGACCAAATTGGAAAGCTTGCAGTGGACTTGCACCAAGGGAACGAAGCGCCTTTTGGGCGTCGGTGTTGGCAGCTTCGAAAGTTTCACTAAAGAATTTTGCTAGGTAACCCACGCTGTAGAATGTAAGAGCAATTACACCAGCAAGAGGATTTGACCCTACAATAACAACAGCGAGCAGTGCCCAAAGCAAACTTGGGATGGTGCGGATCATGTTAAGGAGCATTCGTGTGGGCCATAATAACCAAAAGGGAGCAATTGTTCCAGCCGCACAAATAGAAAGAATGATTGAAATAATAATAGCGAGTAGAGTGGAAACCAAAGCGATTTGTACGGTTTCAAGCAGTCCTTCCACGGTGCGGTCAATAATTGACCAGTCCGGTGGAAAAAACTGTCCTGTAAAACGCAGAAGATTTCCTATATAATCAAGATCTCGACCAGAGCCTTCAATCGCGAGTAGTGAACTAAATGAACCAAGTATAAAGAGAATGAAAGTAACTCCCAGGAGGTCAAATTTGCTATGCCATGGGAGTTCGGTTTTCATTTAATATTTTCTTTGAGGCTTTCTAGTTTCCATCCATTAGGTTCTGTCGCGTCAAGAATGATGGCAATGTCAGCAAATTGAGCTACTTGCTCGTCATTATGTAATGAGCAGACCAGGCACCCATTTCGAGATAGAATTGAACTTTTTAAGTGAGAGAGCACTTCTTCAGCAAGGATTGGGTCTAGGCTAGAAACAGGCTCGTCCGCAAAAAGCAGATGCGGTTTAGTGAGTAAAGTACGACAGGCGGCAACTCTCTGTCTTTCTCCTCTAGATAGGGTTGATGTCCATTGGTTTGTTTTTCCTGATAGTTTAAATTTTGCAAGCAAGTGGTAGGCTTCTTTTCGTTCTTTGGCAGGAAAGCGAAACATGGTAGAGAGAAAAGAATGCCGACCTAGACTACCGCCTAAAACATTGTTGATTGCCGTGGCACCATCAGCCAATTGGAGGTCCTGAAAAATCATGGCCAATGATTTGTTGGAATCTAGGTTTGAAATTACCTTGCCTTCAGCGGGTGTAAGGGCACCAGCTAGGGTTCTGAGCAGAGTAGTTTTTCCGGAACCGGAAGGTCCTGTGACAGCTACAAAAGTTCCTTGATTTAGAGAAATACTTAAATTTTTGAGAAGAGTTCGTTTCTCGACCCTGAGCCCGAGTTCCTCAGTTGATAACAGGGGGAGAGTCATCAATACAAAACCGTTACAGGAAAAAATGGAGGAGTTGAAAGTATCAGAGCCTTAGTGTTTTTTGAACTTCAAGTGCTTCACGGGTTACCCTTAAGTGTGAATCCGGATCAACGATAACTAGTTCCCCATTGAAAATACGGTCACGCAGTTCAGGGTTTTCCTGATTCATTTCGATAAAAGCCTTTTGCAGAAATTCCTTGTCGTTCTTTGAAATACTTCCCCGGATACACAGAGTGTGCGCAGGGACGGGACCCTGTTCCTGCACAATTTGTAATTGTGCTTTTTGAGCATCAGTTAAATATTTGTTGTCCCCTTTGTAAACATAGTCGCTGACTGCAGCAGCTTCCACTTCACCACTAAGAACTTTTTCAACAGCAGATACATATCCTGTTCCGTAAATTGTTTGAGAAAAATAATCAGTTAGTGAACTTTCAGATCCAACTAGACCTTTTTGGGCCAAATCCCATGTAGGAATGAGAAAACCGGAAGTACTTGACCGACTTGCAAAGGCAACAGGTTTACCCTTCAATTCCGTTATAGATTGGTATGGCTTTCCTTTTTGGGTAAGCCAGATGCTGTTGTAGTGTGGCTTTCCATTTTTGAGGTGCACCAAAAGAATAGAAGCAGTTTTTTGATCGAGATTTCTTGCTGCATCGGTGGAGCTAAGATATCCCAAATCAAGGGTGCCGTTTCGAAATGATTCCACCACAACCGCCGAGTCGGTTGGGATGATTACTTCGACCTGCCGATTCAATTTTACCGAGAGGTATTTTTCGAGATCATGCTTTTCGGCCAACATTTTTTCCGGATTTTTGTTGGCTTTAAGTGCGATAATCAACTTTTGGAGGCTTAGTTCGCCCGGCTTCGTTTCTTCCTGCATCTGTGGCTCTATCTCTGAGCTGCAGGCCACAGTGAGAAGAAAAACCACTCCAGCGAGTAAGGTATGCATGAATGAAAAAAGGCTTTTTGGTGAGGTGTTCATAGTTTAAATCTATTGAGACTCAGTCTCAATAGGAATATGTTTTTCCTTTCAAATGGTCAATAAAGGAAAATATATGCAGAGGTGGATGATTAATCAGAGGCCAAGTCGTCAATCATCTTGGTCAGATAATTATAAGTAAACTCGCTTGGTGTTCCTTGTTTTTTCATCCACGCACGACAACTATCCTGCATAGAGGATCTAAGTTCAGGGTGATGAGCAAGTTTAAATAGGAGTGAATGAGTTTCAGTAGCATTCTCTCCAATTAGCAGAGCTTTTTGGGTTACAAGTTCGGAGCAAGTTTCACGAAAATTCTGATGATTCGGCCCCATCACCAAAGGCAGGCTAAGAGCGACGGGTTCGATAGGGTTCTGTCCTCCGTGGTGGGGCGGGAGAGATTTTCCCATAAAAGCAAAGTCTGCCGCCTGTAAAAGTGTCATAACTTCTCCGGTAGTATCCGCTAAATAGGCAATTGAATCGTCCGGTACATTAAAGTGTTCAGTCCGTAAATGATGAGGGAGTCCTGAAGTTTGGAGAACTTTTCGGATTTCATGCCTGCGTTCCGCGTGCCTGGGAATAATTAAGAGTTTAATATTTATTTTCTCCAACCGAAGAGATTGCACTAATTCGATAAGCATTTTTTCTTCGCCAGCCCATGTGGAAATACCTGCCAAAACGAGGGTATTATCAGCAAAACCTAGTTCATTTCGGATATCGGTTCTGGTTTCTGGATTGATCAAGGAGCGATCGACTGCATCGATTTTAAGATTACCCGAAATATGAACTCGGTGTGAAGGTAATTGCAGGTTCATCCAGCGAGAGCGTTGTCTTTCCGAAGAAGCAATGATTGAAACATTATCAGGGAAAATTAGTTTTCGGGCCCAGGAAAGATATGGGGATAAAAGCCGAGCATAAGTTTTATCGGAGAGGCGGGCATTGATAATGATAATTGGAATATTTCTTTTTTTTGCCTGGTGAAAATGTTCTGGCCAAAGCTCGCTATCCACAAGGATTGCAATATCGGGGTCAATGGTTCTCCATACTCGTCGCGAAAACGGGAACCAGTCCAAAGGGAAGGGGCCACACCTGAGTAATTTTTTGCCATATTTTTCGGCTGCCATTTTTAAACCCGTGCTGGTGGTTCCAGTTAATACCACCTCTATTGAAGGATTGGATAGAAGAAAATTAAGCAATTTTGAGATGGAGGAAAGTTCTCCCACACTAACTGCCTGAATCCAGATTCGAATGACATTTTCTTTTTTTGAAGGGAGCGATGGCCACCTGCCTACTCGATAAAAAAATTTGTTGCCGTAACCACCTCTTCTCAGCATTCGGTAGGCATAGTAGGGTAGAGCAAGTAAACCTAAGATTGGAAGAAGTAATCGATATAGGGAAATCATTTTTTTAAGCCTATGGATGATTGCTTTTCCGTTGCCAAATGGGTGCTGAATGAGAGATGATTCACTTCAATGATTATGGAGAATCCTGACCGAATCGCGAAACTTTTCTCATCTTGCCATGAAAACGGCCGGGCCGCCTTCGTGGGTTATGTTTGTGCCTGTGATCCTGATTTTGAAACATCGCTTAAAGTTTGTCGTAATCTCTTGGAGAGTGGCGTAGATATTTTAGAACTGGGGGTGCCTTTTTCTGATCCTCTAGCTGACGGTTTGACAAATCAGTTAGCTGCTCAGCGTGCTTTAGATTCAGGATGTACGCAAGAGGATGTCTTCAGGTTGGTCGAAGAAATTCGTAAGTTTTCGGATGCCCCAATTGTTTTTTACACCTACTACAATTTGGTGTTTTCTCAAGATGTTAGAAACTATGTAGAGAGAGCGAAAGCAGTCGGAGTGGATGGTTTATTAACATTGGATCTCCCCCCGGAAGAGGCAGAGGAACTTGTGTCCGCCTCGAGAGAGTTAGGTATGAAGAATATTTTTATAGTTGCTCCGACTACCCCTACATCCCGGATCCCTATTATAACTAATTCTGCTTCGGGGTTTATTTACTATGTTTCGAGAGAGGGGGTTACCGGAGAGCGCGATGACTTGGCGGGCGATTTAGTTGAGCGAGTAGAAACCATTCGAGAGTGTACAGATTTGCCCGTTGTGGTGGGTTTTGGAATTTCCAAGTCCGAACAGGTTCGTGAAGTTGCCAAGGCTGCAGATGGTGTGGTGGTCGGCAGTGCTCTGGTGAATTGCATTTCGGGTAATCTTAAGGATCCAAAACTAGCTGTGCAAAAAATTGGAAAAAAAGCGACTGAACTTGCCGAGGGCTTAAGCTCCGAATAGGGCAGTCTATAATTTTCATGACCGAAAGACCGGCAGTGATTTATATGCTTGCTGGTGTGACCGCTGTGGGGAAATCAAAAATCTCGATTCAGTGGGCTGCCAAAAATAGGTGTGAAATTGTATCCTGTGATTCGGTAGCAGTCTACAAGGGAATGGATGTGGGGTCAGCCAAGCCGAGTGTTAGGGATCGCCAACAAGTGGTTCATCATGGAATTGATTTGGTTGATGTAAGGGATGTTTTTTCAGTGGCAGATTATCAAGTTTATGCCAAGGAGGTGGTGGAGCAGATAATAGGCAGAAAAGTTTCAGTCTTAGTGGCGGGTGGAAGTGGCTTCTATTTGCAGTCGTTTTTATCTCCAGTTGTTGATGACATAGAGGTGGCCGGAGAAATTCGAGAAGAGGTTGAGAAAATTTATGCCAACGAGCATCTAATTGGAATGGTTGCGAGATTACAAGAATTGAACCCTGATGGTTTAGGCACATTGGACACACTAAACCCAAGGAGAGTTATGCGAGGTTTGGAGCGTTGCATCGCAAGTGGTAAGACAATACTGCAACTTAAGGATGAATTTGAGGCAAAACCAAAAGCATTTCCTGAGTTTGAAAAAAAAGTTCTTTGGCTGGATAGGAGAAATGAAGATTTAGAGAATCGAATTTCTAATCGAACTGAGGAAATGATAAGGGAGGGGATTGTTGGTGAAACCGAAGAATTACTCCATGCAGGAATCGAAGACAACGCTCCTGCCTCCAATGCCGTAGGATATCGTCAATGTATTGCTTTTTTAAAAGGAAAAATGCAGGAAGATCAATTACTTGAAGAGATAAATAAATCGACTCGGCAACTCGTCTCGAAGCAAAGAAAATGGTTTAGGAAGTATTTAGGGCAGGAAGCTCGAGTTGTCCTGGAGCAGGGTGTTGAACTGGATGAATCGAATCAATTAAACTGGGTAAGGCACTCTTGACCACATGGATAGATTGAATCTATGATGAAGCGATACATCTATGAAACCTTTTGAGCGTATAGCAATTGTTTCCAACGCAACCAAGGCTGGTGCGGCAGAGGTGGGAGAGCAACTTAGGGAAATGGCACGAGATTTAAAAGTCGAGGCTAGGTTGTCTACTGAGTTTCCTGCACCCTCAGGCCTGCTGGAAGGCATGGATGCTTGCTTTGTAGTCGGAGGAGATGGCACACTACTTAATTTGATGGAGGAAGCGGTTTCGAATGATGTTCCAGTTGCAGGAATTCGTCACGGTCAATTAGGGTTCCTTGCAACCTTTTCCCCTGATGAAATGAAAGAGCAAATCCCTCCTCTTTTCCGTGGTGAATATAAGGTTCGCAGGCGAAGTTTGCTTTCGTTTAAGGATAAAGCAGGCATTTCAAGAATAGCATTAAACGACTTAGTGGTGAAAAGTGGATCGAACGGACGACTTGCCCGATTCTCAATTTCTGTTGGAGATGAACCGGTGGCTGACTATGCCTGTGATGGGATTGTTTTTTCAACACCTACTGGATCCACCGCCTATAATTTGGCTGCCGGTGGACCAATTGCACATCCAGATGCACAGGTAGTTCTGATGACTCCTATTTCTGCCCATTCCTTAACGAGTAGGCCGCTTGTTTTTCCATCAGGTATCACTTTGAAAATTAATTGTTTGGGTAATCCAGACTCCCCACTCGTTTCTTCCGATGGGCAGGAAGCCTTTCCTTCCCCGCCTCTCTTTCCGATTGAAATTTCTGTTTCCGCAACCACCTTCCCTCTGTTGGAAGGGATAGGTCATTCTCACTTCCGCCTTCTTCGACATAAATTGAAATGGGGGTAAGCGAAGTTATAAAAGTATAAGTTATGCTTTCGGCTGGTACACGGATGGGGCCTTACACAATTGACTCGTGGGTCTGTGAAGGAGCTTGTGGTCAAAGTTATAAGGGGTTTCAAGGTGGATTATCTGAAAAAGGAAATGCAGAATTTCTTAAACTAATTCCTCGAGAAATTTCGGAAATAGAGGGTTTTGGGGAACTTTTTTCGCAAGAATGTGGTGCAATCGAGCAATTGGAGGGAAAGGGTATCTGGCCCCTTCGTAGTTATGGCAGTGCCAAGTGGAAACATTGGCTTTCCTATGATTGGTTTGACGGTAGCGACCATACTCCTGTGACAGAGGATGCATTTCCTTCTGAGGAATCCAGTGCGAACCAAGTAAGAATTGTAAAAACATTAAAGGACTGCTTGGCAGAGGATGCCATTGATTGGAATCAGGATGCCCTTCTTCATTTGATGAAAAATCTTCATCTCGCAGTTCTCAAGGCACATGAAATGGGGATTCCCCATGGTAATATAAAACCTTCAAATATATTAATTGAGAAGAAGGGGAGAGAATTACAAAATGCTTGGATAACTGAGTTTGGTGTTTATCGCCTGATTACGATGAACAGGCAAAATAACCAGGTAGGTAAGCTTGATTTCCATCAATCAACCAATTCGCAGGCAAGAGAGTCCGAAGCTGAAAGTAAAGCTTTTCGTCCGAAAAGTGGATTATGGGGAGAAATGGCAGAAGAATCCTGGGATCTGTTTTCCCTCGGGATGATTGGGAAAAAAGTTTTGGAACTTCAGTCAAGCGACTCTGAATGGAGCAAATGGAATGAATGGGTCGACATATCTACATCCCTAGATTCTTTTAAAAATGGAATGGAATCAATTTCGGCCTTACCGGGTGTCGGTGATCTTTCAGAATTTGGAATAAAGAATGATTTGAGCAAAACTCATGTAACTGAAAATTCTGATGAATTAAGGTTTCGAAAAGAAAAAGAGTGGGAGTTCGAGCAGAGAGAATCTAGTTTATGCTTCAAAAGAAAGATGACTGGCTTAATCGGAATTCTCTTTTTGATGGGATTTTTCTTGAAGGCATCGTACTTATTTTTTTTCCCGAGTCTATGGACTGAATATTTCTTGGAGGGAGCAACCGATCGTTATCAGTTCGGATTTGGGATATGGTCTGGTAAGGTGTGGGGGATTTTGCCTTCTGAATATGATGGAGAAGGAATAGGTGGGAGCAATGTTGTCGGTGAATGGCGAAAAGAAGATGATTTGTTTAAGCTTTCATTTAGGAAATTCAAAGGACTTGATGATACGAAAGAAGATAAGAAACTCTGGCAGTTCATTGGGAAGGGAGCTACGAGCGAGGCTGATTATTACCATTGGGAAGACTACCTGGGGTATGATCGGGAAAATGACCACTTTGTCTTTTTAAAAAGAAAAGATGAATCAACTACATATGTGCCTGTCGTTGAGAAGGATGAATACCCTAAACTTGTTCCTGAAAAGTATTTTTTCCAAAATAGATCGAGATTACAAAGAGCAGAAATTCTTTTTGACCGCGAAATTGAATCGACTCGCAGTTGGGGATTATTTTTGGCGATTGGTTTCTTGCTTGCCTTTTCTTTGTACAACCGTGCTTTGAAACACTTAAGGATCGAGCGAACAAATTTTTTCAACGAATTACAATAATTTCACATTCATGAAGTATTTTCGTAGGCTGGTATCATTGTCAGTAATTGCTTACTTGATGACTTCTTGCGGTACGCAAGATCCAATAGGAGTTTATAAAGGTGAAATTAAAGATTGGGCTTACGAAGTATTCACCGGGCAAATTGTTTCGGGCGGTGAAGAAGGTAAGATCGTACTTACTTTACGCCAAACACCCGATGGGTCCTTAGCCACAATGGTTTTTGATCATCCGGCAATTGGAAGTAGTCAAAGAGATGGAAAGTGGGAAGTGGGCGATGGCGAAAGAGAAATTCGATTTAATGACGGAAGGGAGCCTTCGGAGTATTATCTTATAAAAAGAGGACTTCGTTTTGCTTTCCAGACCAAGGCAGGATTAAGCAATGATGATGGATCCCCTGTGCTCTTAATGCGAAATGAAGGTCTTTCAAGGAAAGCATCCTATCCATTGAAGTTGGAGTTCAAGGAGGGAGGCGAGGTCATGGTTGGTGCCCGCGACGGAGAGGCTGAAATCAAAGGCCAGTGGGCATGGAGCGGAACTTTTATTGTTGTTACGGCCAAAATGAAATCCCAACAAAATGTTTCAGGAGGGGATGATGATGAAGAAACTTATAAGTATTTCCTGGAATGGGATGAGCAGTCTGAGGACTTGATGTTGGGCAAGATGGTGATCCTTCGGCCCTTCGCCACAGGAGATGGCTTTAAGAGGCAGAACTGGATGAGTTCGCTTAAATTCAAGGATAAACCTCGTCTGTCCAATCGCTAGTGCCTAGAATATAGTTTATGCTCAAGGTTTGACCTTTTACAAGGTATCTTCCATTATAAGATTTTTTTTAACCCTTATTTATCCATGATTACTGCCCTGCAGAATTTCATTTCTAAGCAAAGTAAAGTCCTCTTTCCGGTTCTACTTATAGTTATAATTGTTTCGTTCGTTCTGTACTTATCACAGGGTTCTTCAGTTTTTGATCTTTTACCAGATCCAAACAGAGAACCGAATGAGCTCTATGGAGTTGATTTGAATGATCCTGATCAAAGACGATTGATCAATATGAGTAATCGAGTTGCCGCAGATTTTGGAGCTATCATTAGTCCCGCAGACGATATTTTTGAAGAAGCTGATCGTCAGTTCTTGCAAAATATGCAGGCCCAGCTTCAGGCTGCATTTCAGGCAAATCAGGAAAATATTGACCGGAACGCATTGCAGCAAATGTTTGGTTTTATGCAACAATGGCCAAACCTGCCAAGATTTGTAAAGGTTCGGGAAATTGCCCGATCGGGGATAAATAATTTCGAGTTTTTTGAATCATCCTCTCATTCCAAAATTTCTCTGGATGGACAAGCTGATGGTTGGGGTTTCTTGCCTCTACACCTTAATCATCCAAGAATTAATTTACGCTTCGATGATTTTCTTAAAAATTTGGATCCAAGCCTCAAGGATGAGTCAAATCGTACCCGTGCCTTGCAGTTTACAGGGCAACGCCGTGGTTTTTCGGCACGGGATACAGAAACTATTCTATACTCTCACTTCCGTGCAATCCAGGTCGATCGAGTTTTCAACGAAGGTGGTCTTTCTTTGTCTAAAGAAGGGGAACTAGATCTTCATGCGGAGCAGTTTGCCTGGGATGCAGAGGCTTTATCGATCCAGCTGAGTGATTTGAATCTTTCGAATCCTCCGATTGCCAAGGTTGAACTAATGGGCACCTTGGATGCAGAATCTGAGTTGATTATCAACTACGCTGGTAAAAGAACAACTTTTGAGTTTTCCGAAAAAATAAAAGATCAAAATGGAAGTCGGGTATTTGTTAAGCTTGAAGATGATACGCCTTCCTCCTTGCGTGCATTAAAGGAAGCTGTGCAGGAACAGAATTTGGCTTTGGATTCAAATATTGAAGGAAATCATCTCGTATTGACTCCAAAAATAGAAGAGCTGCCAGTTGCAAAGCCCAAAATATCGAGCACTTCTTCGATAAAGGTCCTGCAGGACTTGGAGGAAGAACTAATGGCTTATCATGATGAAAATAAATTGGAATCTGTTTTTGCTGAGCCCTCAAGGACATTTGCAACTTCTTTAACTTTTTCAACAAGTGATTTTCTAAGAATTCCTCCAGAGCCAGATGAAGCGAGAATGCTTGCTTATTTTGAAAGAAATAAGGATCAATTTTCAGCCCCACCAACGGATCTTGAAGATTCTAATTCATCGGAAGACTTAAATGGGGCAAAAGGGCCAACTGGTTTGGAAGAGGTTAATTCAACCGAGGAAAATAAATCGATAAATGGCACGCTTGAGTTGGATCTTTTAAAAGACTTGGGGGGCGATCTAAACAACTCACAGAGCATCGCAGTAACTTTTGAGCAGGTTCGTGATCAAGTGAGACAACGAATCATCGATGGTGATCGAATCGATGCTGAGAGATACGCATTATCTGATGCCCGTGATGCGGCTCTTGCTTTTCTTGATGAGCTTAATCAACTTCAGGACAATTTGAGAAGTAAATATGCCACTTATCCGGAGCGACGTAATTCGACTGAGATGTCTGCTTTGATTGCAAAGCATAAGGCTGAAACAAAGACCTTTTCTTTTACGGACAAAGACATGGCCGTTCGTGGTGCAATTTTGGGGTTAGAGACCCGTGAAAGCGAGAGGCGATCCAATCGCCAACCTTTAGAAGAGGTGAAATCTTTGAATGAGAGAGGATTTTTTACTCGTTCCGTTCGCAAGGCCCGGAAAGGATATGTTGTTTTTCTCTTTGATAAATTTGCAGAATCCGGTCCTGGTAGTTACGCATCTGCAAGTTTCAAGGATTTATATACAGGATACACCGATAAGATTAAAAGTGAAGCATTGCAAAACCATGCGGACGATCTTTTTAAGGATATGGATGACTCGCCAAAAAGTATTTTGCAGGAAAATGGCATTCTTGTTGGAGTGGAGAGGAAAAACGCAAGCGGAGTTAGGTCCTTTTATGACAAACGTAACCGTTCACTTGATCAGGAACTTTCCCCGTTGCAGGAAGAAGTCACAGCAATTAACGACGCGGAGCGGGATGGAAACGCCACTGATCTGCAATTAGCCAAAAAGCCGAAACTGGAAGAGAGAATTTCGGCGATGCGTGACCAGCAGGCAAGTTTGAATCGAGAGCGATCATTGGCCGTTCGTTTATTGGAAGCCTGCTCCTCGCTTTCCACAACTAATAGATGGGAAGAACTGGAGCGTTCCGAAAACGAAATTATCTTTGCTCGATTGCTTGGAGTTTATTCACTGCGACCAAAGCTTCTTGAGGAAAAATTAATTTCTGACCGAGTGCTTGATTTGGAATACGCTCGTGCAGAAAAAGTCAGAAGTAAATTAGTTGAAGATCTAACTATACGCGGTTTTGGCCGTTAAGGATTAAATTTCTTCCATGCGAGGAAAAACTCGCGATTTCCGTCAGTGCCAGCAGGCTTAGCCTGAGTTTCAAAAATCAACTTAGAGTGGAGTAATTCCTGTTCGGTAAATATTTTAATTTCGTTCAGCACACGTTGATGTATTTTTTCATCCCTTATGATACCTCTGCCCGCATCCGCCTCATGCTTTGCACATTCGAATTGTGGCTTGATTAGGCAAGCAACGATTCCTTGTTCGGCAAGTAAGTTCCATGCGATTGGTAGGGCCTTTCGTGCAGAGATAAAAGATAGGTCCATTGATATAAAAGGGAAGGGGTTACTGCCTAAGTCCGGCAATGAAACTTTACGAATATTGGTTTTTTCAAGATTTTTGACCCTTTTGTCTGTTCGAAGGCGATAATGTAGTTGGCCTCTCCCCACATCGATACAAGTTGCATTTGTTGCTCCTTTTTGCAGGAGGCAGTCGGTAAACCCTCCGGTCGAGGCACCAATATCGAGTATATGCATTTTATCGACTCTAATACCTGACTCTTCAAGGAAGTTTTCCATTTTAAGGCCACCCCTGCCAACATATTTGGGGGATTGTAAAAGAGATAAGGTGGAATCTTCAGGAAGTAATCGGCTTGGCTTGTCGATTTTTTCAGTACCCATCATGACTTGGCCAGCCATTACCAGAGTTTTTGCCTGATTTCGACTTTCACAAAGCTTTTGTCTCAATAGCAATTCGTCAGCTCTAAATTTTTTCGAATGACTTGGCATTAAATTATTTCAAATCAAAGAACTGAATATCGGCAACCTTTCATTAAGGAAGTGGATTAATTTGGAGAAAAAATAAAAAAAACTTGACCAGTGTGGGTTAAAGTGGCAAGAAATGGGTTGTAATGGTATTAAAGGGATAAATGATTTGCTCGAATGTCTTCGAATGGAACAACTTTTTTCGTAGGAGAATTTACTCACGCTCTAGATTCGAAGGGGCGCGTGACGATTCCTTCGAAATGGCGGATTTCTGGAGGCGACAATACATACCTGGCTCTGCCCAATCCAAGTGGCTACATCACGGTTTATCCGCCGAAGATGATCGAGAGGTTGGAGGAGAAGGTCTCGGAAGCCAATTTGAGCGATACGGAAGCACAGTCACTTCTGATGGAACTATTTTCGAAGGCAGACTCCTTTGGTTGCGACAAGCAGGGTCGGATCAACCTGAGCGACAAATTGTTGACTCATGCGGGAATCAAGGGGAAGGCGGTCTTAGTGGGGAAGTTTTCAACTTTTGCGATATGGGCGGAGGATCGCAGGGAGAAGGAAGGTGTGGGTAAGAGTGAAAGAGATATTTTTGATGCGATGAGGGAGCTGGGGCTATGATGCGGTGTTGGATGGATAGGGTGGTGATTAGGGACGCTGCCCATCAAAGGGGATTTCGTCCTGACTGTGGAGCCCCCTCTCTCTCGGATTGTTCGGCGCGGGTTAAGTGGAAATGGTGGAAATTGGGGGAAAAGGATGTATTGTGGAGCGGTTGAATTTGTTTGCTCTCCGTCAGCGGTGAGTCACATTCCAGTTTTATTGGATGAATGCATGGGCTTCTTGAGGCCCGAGCAGGGGGGTGCCTTTGCCGATTTGACTTTTGGTGGAGGGGGGCATTCGAGGAAGATCTTGGATGCTAATGAAGAGAATGTCCTGATGGCGATGGATTGTGATCCTGATGCAGGTAAGCGGGCGGAGGAGATGGCTCTTAAATATGGCGACCGTTTTAGGTTTGTGGATTCTGCGTTTCAGAACTTGGACCGCAGTTCATCACCCGAGGAATTTGATGGTATCCTTCTTGACTTGGGTATTTCTTCGTTTCAGTTGTCTCAGGCGAGTAAGGGTTTTTCTTTTCGGTTAGATGCGCCAATAGATATGAGACTTGATCCTCGGGAGGGCATGAGTGCTGCAGAATTTCTTGAGACGGCATCAAGGGAAAGCTTAGTCAGAGCTGTTCGTGATTATGGTGAGGAAAAAAGATGGTTTAAGGTCGTGAACGCCATTCTAGATGCAAGAGGTACTGGTGAATTGCAGAGAACATTAAGTGCAGCA
>Ga0181569_10002046_pt1 | contig 15983 bp, 13 predicted proteins | sample 101ome_19_FD_132452 | JGI IMG/M metagenome (GOLD analysis project Ga0181569, IMG submission 132452) | Coastal salt marsh microbial communities from the Groves Creek Marsh, Skidaway Island, Georgia - 101405AT metaG (megahit assembly) | ecosystem: Environmental > Aquatic > Marine > Intertidal...
AATTCGGAGGCCATCACACCACACATTTTGGCCACCTCGCGGGAGTGCTGAAGTAAGTTTTGCCCATAGGAAGAGCGGTATTTCATACGCCCCACAATTTTGATCAACTCAGGATGCAAGCCATGAATTCCTAAATCTATGACAGTGCGCTTGCCCACATCGAGGATTTCATTTTCGATTTGCTTGCTGGTTTTTTTAACCACCTCTTCAATCCGTGCCGGGTGAATACGCCCGTCGGTCACCAAGCGGTGAAGAGACAGTCGAGCCACTTCGCGGCGAACCGGGTCAAAGCAGGAAAGAATGATCGCTTCTGGGGTGTCGTCTACAATGATTTCGACTCCCGTAGCGGCTTCAATTGCACGGATGTTTCTTCCTTCTCGGCCAATGATCCGGCCTTTGACATCGTCGGACTCTAGATTAAAAACCGACACACAGTTCTCAATCGCCTCTTCCGTGCCAATACGTTGAATCGTATTAATAATGATTTTTTGGGCTTCTTGTTGTACACTGAGCTTGGCCTCTTCGATTTTCTCCTGGGTATAGGCCATGGCATCAGCTTGTGCTTTTTCTTTAAGGGACTGAACAAGTTCTGCTTTGGCTTCCTCAGCCGAGTATTGGGCCAATTCTTCGAGTTTTTCGACCTGTACTTTATGTAGGGCTTCGAGTTCCTCAAATTTTTGATCGGCCTTTTCGGTTTTTTTCGAGAGGGCGAGGTCTTTCTGTTCCAATTGTTTGGTCAGGGTTTTGTTTTTATGAAGCTCATTGGAGAGGTGATTTTCTTTTTCTTTGGTGCGGTTTTCACTTTCGATGATTTTTTTCTCCCGCTCAAGAATCACCTTTTCGTATTCTCCTTTAAGCTCAATAAAGCGCTCTTTGGCCTGAAAAATCTTTTCTTTTTTGATCCGCTCTCCCTTGTGCTTGGCATTTTGAATAATGCTTTTGGCTTTTTCTTCAGCCGAAGCGATGACGGAGTTGCCTTTGATTTGTTGGATGAATCGCACCAACAACCCCCCGAAAACCAAGCCACCTAGGCCTGTTGCTAGTATAATGAGTATGTCTGTTTTCATGTCTTACTAAATAAAAAAAGCCTGCATTAGTGATGAAGTTTTGTATAAACCCCTAAATAGACAGGTTTGAGGCTACCCCACTGATCGAGGATCTGTACAAAACAGCTTGCTCTTACAACGGCAAATCACCTCTTTTAATGTAAACTTCGTTGAGTTTATCAAAAATGTCAACTAATACAGGCAGTGTTGTATTTGCTTTTAAAGAACTTAGTAAGTCACCATATGAACGTCAATCAGGTCGATCAAATCTTTAAGTTTTTCAATGGCAGCGTGGTCATCACTCGGAGCCTCTTTCTGTGCTTCGAGCTGTGCTGCAAATTGAAGCGTGCACATCGCCAAGACATCTTGTTTGTCTCTCACGGCGTAATTTTGCTCTAGTTTTTGGATGGTTGCGTCAATTTTTTTGGCCGCTTGCCGGAGCGATTGCTCCTGTTCTGGCGCTATGGTCAGGGGATACACTCTCCCGGCTATGGTCAATTTTATTTTAAGGGGTTCACCCATCTTTATTCTAGTGATTCGATGTGTTGGATGCAAGCATCTACATCATTAATCAATGCACTTAACTTTCGTTTTGTGGTGGCTTTACTTTCGTTACTGCCGAGTAAGCTGTTGGCCACTTGTAAAGCGTTGTTTTCGACTTTAAGCGCCTCGTGTTTGGAGGTTAAGGCTTCTAAACGATTTTCATAATCCGAAACCTGTTCTTCTAATCTACTGATTACAAGGTGATTATCCTTTAACTTATTGAGCAATACAACAAGTTTTTGCTCCAAAAGGGCGATGTTTGAGTCGATGACACGCATAGAGTGATTTCAACTTACTTAAACAAATTTAGGAAATAAGCCGCAGTTTTAACCGCTTCGGTAAAACAGTTTTTAAAAACTTTAACACCTGGGTTTGGATCGTCGATGGCTGGAGGTTTTATTTCATAAATTTAAATAGTACCTTAGACATTGAAAATAAAAGTATGGCCAGCCTCAAGTATCGCAAATTATTTTTCTTGGTGTTGATGGGTTTTCAGCTCTTGCATGGACAGTTGTATGAAGCCCCCATTAGTCCTCCCCTAAAAATTCCCATTGCCCTATCGGGGACCTTTGCCGAGCTACGTTCCAGTCATTTTCATGCGGGCTTGGACATCAAAACGAAGGGCCGTCAAGGACTTGGTGTCTATGGGGTTTGGGATGGCTATATAAGCCGAATTTTGGTGAGCACCAGTGGCTATGGTAAGGCCATTTATATTACCCACCCCAACGGCTTGGTGTCGGTCTATGCGCATCTTAAAAAATTTGCCCCCAAAATCGAAACCTATGTCAAAAACCTACAGTATCAAAAAGAATCTTTTACCCTGCAAACCTTCCCGAAAAAGGATGCGCTCCAAATCGATAAAGGAGAATTGATTGCTTATTCTGGAAATACCGGTGGGTCGTTTGGGCCGCATTTGCATTTTGAACTTCGGGAAGAACAATCCCAGCATCCTGTCAATCCGCTACTACATGGTATTGAAGTCGAAGACCAAATCCGACCGCAGTTGCGCAAATTGTTTGTCTTTAATAAAAGGGATAATGACAGCCTTAGGGTAGCCGAAGAAATCAGCCTTAACAAAGTCAATGACAGCCTCTACGTCACCCGACTTATCCAAGGGGCGGGTAGTTTAGGTTTTGGTCTACAACTGTTTGACCGTCAAGACCGTAGCTGGAATAAAAACGGAGTATATGCCTTGCGAATGCACATCAATGGACAAACGGTTTTTGGGTACCGATTTGATGCTTTTTCTTTTCAAGATTCCAAAGGGATTAGTCAATTGATCGATTACAAAACCTACGTGGATCAAGGAACCCGCGTACAAAAATTATTTGACCCTCTTTATGAAGACCTTTCTTTTATCGAACAGGAAAGTGATGGATTTGTTAACATTGAACCGGGAAAATCGTATCAATTACTGATCGAGGTCGAAGATTTTGCCGGTAATACCAGCTATATAGAAACCTATATCGAAGGGACAACACCAGAACCTCAAAAGGGTGCAACCCCAATAGAAAGAGGCACCCTGATTACACCAGACAAAGATTACCTTTTTAATTATGGAGGTATCGAGGTATATTTTCCGAGAAAAAGCCTTTACCGTCCGCACCAGCTTTTTATCAACGCCCGAAAAGACACGCTGTTTTTGGACCGCAATCGACTACCCATCCGCAATGCCTTGGAACTACAATTCCCCGTTTCGACATCCGATAGCCTTATTCAACGGCAGTCATTTATCGCTTTGCTCAACAAAAAAAACAAACCCGGCTACGTCTATACCTACGTCAAAGAGGGGCACTGGAAGGCCAAAACCAAAACCCTAGGCACCTACACCATCGCTCGGGATAGTGTGGCCCCACAAATCACGCCGGTCAATTTTAAACCCGAACAATGGTTGTCCAAATACCGCTACCTCAAGCTCAAAATAAGCGATGACTTTAGTGGAATTCGGTCCTACAAAACCTATATCAACGGCCAATGGGCTCGCTTTGAGTACGAACCCAAAGACGGATCGCTAACCTATGATTTTGAGGATCAAAAATTTGAGGCGGCCCAGCACGATTTACGCATTGAAGTTGAGGACAACAGTGGAAATACCACTCAGTATGAAACAGTGTTTTTTAGGAAATACTAGCCCGGTACTTGTTCGCTGACAAATTCTTCCAATACGCTGATTACATAGTCCACCTCTTTTGGGGTGTTGACATGTGAAAAAGAAAAACGCAAAGACGGATAAGGACTTTCTTCTCCCTGGTGTAAAGCGCGGATGACGTGCGAACCCGAATTACTCCCCGACTGACAGGCACTCCCTTTGGAACAGGCGACTCCTTTGAGGTCGAGGTGAAAATCCAAAAGTGCTATTTTGTCCTTGGGTACAGGCAATTGTACATTGATTAAGGTATAGGTACTTTGCGCTAGGTCCTCCGAAAAACCATTGAACTGAAGGTCGGGAAAAAGCACTTTTAAACGTTGGATAAAATAGGTTTTGAGTTGGGTGATTTCCGCTTGTTCTTGGTCCAAATGCGCATAGGCTACCTCCAAGGCTTTGGCCATCCCAACAATATTGTGAACCGATTCAGTACCGGCGCGTAGCCCGCGTTCTTGCCCTCCCCCAACGATAAAGGGTTTAATGCCTGAATTTTTTCGCACATAGGAAAAGCCAATCCCTTTAGGTCCGTGGAATTTATGGGCCGCAGCTGAAAAAAAGTCAACCGGCAACTGAGACATATCCATCCGAAAATGGGCCACACCCTGCACAGCATCGGTATGGAACAGGGCTTTGTGTTGATGACAAAGATCGCCTACTCGCTGCAAGTTCAAGATATTTCCGATTTCGTTGTTGACATGCATCAGAGTGACTAGCTTTTTAGTAGTGTCTGCAGTCAGCAATTCTTCCAAATGCGCATAATCAATTGTTCCTTGCCGATCGTGTTGCACATAGCGCACTTGGATGCCCTCAGCCTCCAGCTCATCGAGTGTATGCAAAATGGCATGGTGCTCCAGACGAGAAGAAATAAGAGTTTGGACCCCCAAATCTTTAACTGCACATCGCAGCAGCATATTGTCCGATTCGGTACCTCCGGAAGTAAAAATGATTTCTTGAGCGGACGCATTAAAATGGGACGCGATACTTTTACGCGCCGTTTCGATCAATGCCTTGGCCTCACGACCATAGCTATGGGTCGAAGAGGGATTGCCAAAAGTTTGTGAAAGTACTTTGCTTACGGCATCAACTACCTCTTGACGCATGGGGGTGGTAGCAGCATTGTCAAAATAAACGGGCATTTGAGGTATTTATAATCAAATGTACAGGTTATGATTCAAATTCGCTCAATGTTTTTTTGATAATCGAAATACAATCCATCAATTGTTCTTCGGTCATCACCAGCGGAGGAGCAAAGCGGATGATGTTTCCGTGGGTAGGCTTGGCCAACAAACCGTTGTCACGGAGTCGAAGGCAGATGTTCCAGGCGGTTTTACTTTGCGGGCTATCGTTGATGACGATGGCATTGAGTAATCCGCGCCCACGAACGCTAGAGACAATTTTACTGTTTTCGATATAGGCTTGCATTTCAGCCCGAAAGATTTTACCCAATCGCCGTGCGTTTTGTGGGAGCTTTTCATCACGCACCACTTGTAAGGCCTTGAGTGCTACAGTAACTCCAAGAGGGTTTCCACCAAAAGTACTTCCGTGTTGCCCCGGTTGGATCACATCCATTATATGACTGTCACACAATACCGCCGATACAGGATAGGTACCTGCACTGAGGGCTTTCCCCAAAATGAGTAAGTCTGGACGGATATAAGTTTCTTTTTGGCGCTCACAAGCACCTGCACAACTACAGTCTCCACAAACAGCCAACAAGGCTCCCGTACGTCCGATACCGGTTTGAATTTCATCGGCAATCAACAGGGCGTTGTATTGGGTACACAAGGCCCGTGCTCCTCGGATAAAATCGGTGTCGGGAGTATAAACACCTGCTTCACCCTGGATGGGTTCAACCAAAAAGCCGACCACATTGGGGTAGGCTTTGAGGGTAGCTTCTAAAGCGGCTAAATCGTTGTAGGGAATTGAGATAAACCCGGGGGTATGCGGACCAAAATGGTCTTTAGACCCGGGATCGGATGAAAAAGAAATGATGGTCGTTGTACGCCCGTGAAAATTGTTATTACACACAATGATTTGTGCCTGATTTTCGGGCACACCCTTGTGGAGGTAGCCCCATTTACGGGTAATCTTGATGGAGGTTTCTACCCCTTCGGCCCCGGTATTCATCGGCAACAAACGCTCAAACCCAAAAAACTGGGTTGTAAACTCCATATAATCCCCCAACTTATTGTTGTGAAACGCACGGGAGGTCAAGGTTAGGGTCGCCGCTTGTTCTTGCAAGGTCTTGACGATCTCCGGATGGCAATGCCCTTGGTTGACTGCCGAATAGGCCGACAAAAAATCGTAGAATTGCTTGCCGTCCACGTCCCAAAGGAATACCCCCGACCCTTTGGCCAGCACAACAGGCAACGGATTGTAGTCGTGTGCACCGTATTCTTTTTCTTGATTTAAATAGTATTGGGCTAATGAAGCTTGTTTTGTGTCCATAATGTTTTATTTATAACAATTTATTTCTCTTTTGTGATAAATTTAAGTAAAAAAAGACAAGTAACCGTAGGGCTCAGCCATTATTTATTGACAATTTTATTCGATAAAAAAATTAAACAGCCGGACACCATACCATAAAATTCTATAGTATTTTTGGGGCATGCCAAGAAAATTCAAAGCGCAGACTTTTGAGCAGCTGCAGGTTGTTGATATTTCGGCCAAAGGAGCCGGGGTAGCCAAAACGGCAGCGGGTCAGGTGCTTTTTGTTCCGGGGGTCATCCCGGGGGATCTCATCACCGCCACGGCCTATAAAAAAAGAAAAGGCGTACTGGAGGCCAAACTCCAACGCATCGAAAAACCATCACCCGATCGCATCACACCGGTTTGCAGCTACTTTGGTAACTGTGGGGGTTGTAAATGGCAAAACATGGCCTACCCTGCGCAGTTGGCTTTTAAACAAAATATTGTGCAACAAAATCTCTATAAAATTGGGCATATCACCCCCGAAGAGACCTTGCCCATTAAAGGAGCCAAAGCGGATTATTTTTACCGGAACAAGATGGAATTTTCTTTTTCCAACCAACGTTGGCTCTCGCCCAGTGAAATTGAGGGAAGCGATCCCATAGAAAGTAAAAATGGTCTCGGATTTCATAAGCCGGGGCTTTGGGATAAGGTCGTTGACATCCACAAATGCCATTTGCAAGCCGACCCCTCCAATGCCATCCGAAACCGTATCAAAGCCTATGCTGAAGAAAAAGGATTGGCTTTTTTTGACCCCAAAAATCAAGCAGGCTTTTTACGCAGCCTGATGATTCGATTGACCAGCACGGGTGAAGTAATGGTGTTGCTTCAATTTTTTGAAGAAAATCAAGCACAAAGAACCGCCCTGCTCGGTATGTTGCAGAAAGAATTTCCAGCCATTAAATCGTTATTGTACTGCATCAACAACAAGGGTAATGATAGCATATACGACCAAACGATTCACTGTTTTCACGGACGTCCCTATATCGTGGAAAAAATGGGAGCGCTTGAATTTGAAATTACCGCCAAGTCCTTTTATCAAACCAATTCAACACAGGCGGAAGCACTCTATCAAATCGCTGCAGATTTTGCCGGTTTACAAGGCGATGAAACGGTCTATGACCTCTATACCGGAACCGGGACCATTGCCCAATTTATCGCCCATCAATGTCAAAAAGTGGTGGGAATAGAAGCCGTAGAAGAGGCGGTAGAGGCCGCACGTAAAAATGCCCAACGCAACAAGATTGAGAATGCGATTTTTGAAGCCGGCGATATGAAGGTGTGTTTTGACGATGAGTTTATCCAACGACATGGCCCTGCCGATGTGGTCATCACCGACCCCCCGCGAGACGGGATGCATCCCAAGGTTGTGGAACAACTTTATAAAATCGTACCAAAAAAAATCGTCTATGTCAGTTGCAACAGTGCCACACAAGCGCGAGATCTGGCGTTGCTGTCTAGCCATTACAAGGTCGCTCGGTCCCAGGCCGTGGATATGTTTCCGCAAACCCATCATGTAGAAAATGTTGTACTTTTACTACGACGATGAAAAACAGCCATCCCTTTCTTTTTCTCTTCATAGTCAGCAGCTGCTTGTTGTGGTTTACCCAAGGTGAAAAAGATGACATCTGTGTCGAGGGAACCCCGGGAACTCCCAGGTTGGTATTTGATTTTTATGATGTTGAAAATCCGGAAACATTAAAAGATCCGGGCAATTTTGCCCTCACTGCCGTGGCAACTAGCACGACCATCGAACTCGGCAGTGGGCCTTATATCCTCCCCCTGCGCAACGATCAAGATTTTACCCAATTTACCCTTACCCTTAACCCCGGACAAGAAGACGAAAACCAAGACCTGATACAGATTCAATACCTCCGGGAAGATTTATACATCAACCGCGCCTGTGGTTTTCGCGCCGTATATACACTCAACCCAAATGCCCTGGTGCATTTGGACGATCCCGAGCCGTGGATCAAAGGATTTTATATCATAGAAACAACCGTCACCGATGAAACAGTGGTCCATTTGGCTTTGCTGCATTAGCCTTTCGCTTCCCATGAGTTGGGGGCAGCAAACCCAACCCATAGACAGTACTGCTCAGGATGCGGTAAAACCTCCTGCACCTCTTGCCCTGCGTTTTGGAGTCGATGTCTCACGCCCCCTTCGTGCCCAACTTGACAGCGACTTTAAAGGATTTGAATTGGTCGGAGACCTTAAAGTCTATAACGACCTGTATGTCGCCTTGGAACTCGGGAATGAAACCCGAACCCAACAATCCGAGCAAATCAATTTTACCAGCGAGGGAAGCTACCTCAAACTGGGAATTGACTACAATATGTACGACAATTGGGTCGGCATGAACAACCAGGTATATATCGGTCTGCGCTTGGGCAATAGCCTTCACCAACAAACGGTCAACAGTTATACCCTCTACACCACCCATCATTTTTGGCCCGAATCACCGGTGACCAACAGCAATGCCACGAGAACCTATACCGATCTCAATGCGCAATGGGTCGAGGTGTTGGCCGGTATCAAAGTCCAGGTGTTACACAATATCTATTTGGGGCTCAGTGTGCGTATGCACCGCCTTTTAAGTCAAAAACAACCGGACAATTTTAACAACCTCTATGTCCCCGGATTTAACAAAGTCACTGACGAAAACAACTTTGGCGTTGGGTTTAATTATACCCTGACCTACTCCATTCCCATTCGTATTGGCAAACGCTAAGGCAATACTAAGGCTTGGGCGTTTGTTTATGTAACTTTTTGGTTCCGCTATAGATGGGAAAATGGGCCAAACGAGTTTCGAGCTTTCCATTATATAACCGAATTTTTTGCTTTGGGCGTAGGCCCAAAAACTTCAAGGCTTCTAAATTGGAACTAATCACCCAGGCATCGGTATTAAGATACTGCTGCTTAAAAGTATCGCCCATCTGACGGTAAAGGCTTTCGATATCGCCTTCGAGTCGAGTACCATAGGGCGGATTGGTCATCAAAAACAACTTTGCATCACGGGATTTTTCGGAATGGAAAAAGTTTTTACGTTCAATGCGAATAAAATCTTCGAGGGCGGCTTGCTTTATATTTTCTTGGGCTTTACGCACGGCCGATGGGGCCTTGTCAAACCCGGTGATGGCCACCGATGGGTTAACGGCCTTGTTCAATTGGGCTTCGCGGATTTTACCAAACAACTCAGGCTCCCAGTCGGGCCAATGTTCAAAGGCGAACACTTTCCGGTGCAACTGGGCAGGAATACGGGCGGCTAGCATGGCTGCTTCGATTAACAGAGTACCACTTCCACACATGGGGTCGAGAAAATCGGTATCGCCCTTCCAACCGGCCAATTGCAACATGCCTGCGGCCAAAACCTCGTTGATGGGGGCGATATTCGTTAAATTTCGGTAGCCCCGTTTGTGTAAAGAATCACCAGAAGTATCGATCGATAGGCTACATTGCTGGTCGTCGATATGCAGGTGAAACCGAAAATCGGGATAGTGACGATCTACATCCGGACGCTGCCGGGTGCGTTTGCGAAAACGGTCGACCAGGGCATCTTTTACCTTTTGGGAAACAAACATGCTGTTGGTAAATGTACTCCCATAGACCACACTGTCAAAGGCAAAGGTTTGGTCTTCACGCATATAATTTTCCCAAGGAAAATCGACAAAAGCCTGATAAAGTTCCGCCTCATTGCGTACCGAAACACTGTAAATCGGCTTTAATATTTTTAGGGCCGTACGCAAACTGAGATTGGCCTTGTACATAAATCCCTTATCCCCCACAAAATGGACAATGCGGTTGCCGGTTTGGACGTTTTGGGCTCCGAGCTGTTGAAGCTCTTTGGCCAGTACATTTTCCAAACCAAACATGGTTTTGACCATCATTTTGAAATTTTCTCCCATGGTAGCGTGAAAGTGCAAAAATAGCGTATTTTTAAGGTCTATAGCTACTTGGTGTTTACTTCCTATGCCTTTAGATTCTTTTTTGCTCTTGTGGATACCGTTTGTAGGGGGGCTTGTCGGCTGGCTACTCGCCGCCAACGCCCAACGTACATTTAAGGTCCCCAAGGATTTGATTTTGGTATTTAGCGGTGCTTTTTTGTTGGCCATAGTCGTGTTGGAGCTCTTACCCGTCGTCTATACAGCCACCGATAAAAAAATGGGCTACTGGATTTTACTGGGCATTTTTATACAAAGTTTTTTGGAATACTTTTCGCGGGGTGCCGAGCACGGACATATCCATCTGGACAAGCTCCAAAAGTTTCCCCTCCTGCTATGGCTTAGTCTTTGCATCCATGCGTTTATCGAAGGATTTCCTCTGGTTTATTTTCCCCACTTGGCCTGGGGGATGTTTGTCCATAAAATTCCCATTGCCTTTGTCATCTACCTATTACTGCAAAAAACCAACACCTCCCCTATTGTCCGGGGGCTGAGCCTTTTGCTGTTTGTCAGTATGACCACGCTAGGGGGGCTGAGTATGGCCTATTTGGATTCCCTACAAGCCATAAGCCTACCCTTGTTGGGCGTGGTTGTGGGGGTCATCTTGCATATTGCCACCACCATTATCTTTGAAAGCAACGAAGGCCACCGATTTCAAGGGGCCAAACTGGCCTGTATCTTGGGGGCCGTCCTTTTAGCGCTACTTCTCTAAAGTCTATAAAACACTTTTTCTACCACTTATTACACCCCAGAGGCCATTGATTACCCCTACTTGGGTTTACGGTGATATTTGCCGAATCTTCGTACAAGATGATTAGATAATAAATAAAGCCTTATGTCCGCTTCATCAACACATACTTTGCTTTTCAAGATTGACGCCCTCGGGAGTCAATCCAAGCGACCTAAGGCACAAAAAGAGTTACCGCGTCTGAGCGCATCTTCAAGGCCCCTTGGTTTATGGTATACAAATTCATCCTTGAAGAATCCTGCAACTTTCCCACTCAGACACGGGGCTCTTTTAAAGCAGAATAAGCACATAAATACTTAACCTACGTTTTCATTTATTGATTTTTGTTTTTTACCACCTCCTGCCCTAGGGGGTGGTTTTTGTTTTTTCACTGAAATGATGTACTTTTTCTAAAATTATTTCAATGAAAAACTGGGCACTTCCCTTTGTCATTTCCCTCGTATTTTTTTCCTGTCAATCTCCCTCTACCCCAACCGCCAAGACCCCCAATATTATCGTTATCCTGACGGACGATCAGGGTTATCAGGACTTGGGTAGCTTTGGTTCGCCCGATATCGAAACCCCCTATTTGGACCAAATGGCCCGGGAGGGTGTACGGCTGACCAGCTTTTACTCGGCTCAGGCTGTATGCTCTGCGTCTAGGGCGGGACTTCTTACGGGATGCTATCCCAACCGTATTGGCATACACGGTGCTTTGATGCCCAACAGTAAAAAAGGAATTAACTCCAACGAAACCACCTTGGCCGAACTGTTAAAGACCAAGGGATACCGTACCGGGATTTTTGGAAAATGGCATCTGGGTGACCATCCGCAATTTTCGCCCCTCAAACATGGATTTGATACCTATTTTGGGATTCCCTATTCCAACGATATGTGGCCTTTACATCCCCAACAGGGCAAAGGCTTTAATTTTGGCCCCTTACCCTTGTACGAAAACGAGCAAATCATCGATACGCTTACCGATCAGTCGCTATTGACAACCCAAATCACCGAGCGGAGCATTCAATTTATCGAAAATAACCAAGACGAACCTTTTTTTCTGTATATCGCGCACCCTCAACCACATGTTCCCCTGTATGTCTCGGACAAGTTTAAAGGAAAAAGCCCCCGAGGCCTTTATGGCGATGTAATCATGGAAATTGATTGGTCGGTGGGGCAAATCCTACAGACCCTAAAATCCCTTGAATTGGAAGAGGAAACCCTAGTGATTTTTACTTCCGACAACGGGCCCTGGCTAAGCTATGGCGAACATGCTGGCAGTGCACTCCCCCTCCGTGAAGGCAAAGGAACCGCCCTCGAAGGCGGACAACGCGAACCCACCATACTCTATTATCCGGGTACCCTACCCCAAGGACTATCCGTGGACACCCAGATGATGAACATAGACATCTTGCCTACCCTTGCCCAGCGGGTTGGAGCAGACTTGCCCAAGCACCCCATCGACGGTAAAGATGTCTGGCACCTCTGGACCGGAGAATCGACCACCAACCCCCATGAGGCCTATTATTTTTATTATCACGTCAACGAACTGCACGGGGTGCGTTATCAAAATTGGAAACTCTATTTTCCCCATCGCTACCGCACCTTAGATGGTCAACCCGGTGGGAAAAATGGCCTTCCTGCTCCCTATAGCTATAAGAATATTGAAAAAATTGAACTTTATAACCTCGATACCGACCTAAGCGAAACCACCGATTTGGCCGAACAATACCCCGAAGTAGTGGCCCAAATCGTGGCTCTGGCCGACCAGAAAAGAAAAGAGTTGGGTGATGCCCTGACCAATCAAACAGGAACGGGGTCGCGTCCGGCCGGTAGCATCGATAAAGAATAATAAGGGTAAAAAAACGAATCAGCGTATGAAAAAAATAATTTTAGGACTGGCACTCCTCCTTGTAGGCTGCCAAGCAAATGAACAATCAAGCACACCTCCCAATATCATCTATATTTTGGCCGACGATTTAGGCTATGGTGAATTGGGGGTTTATGGGCAAGAAAAAATCAAAACTCCACATATCAATGCCCTAGCCCAAAATGGGATGTTGTTTACCCAACATTATTCGGGAGCACCGGTTTGCGCACCGGCGCGCTATATGTTTTTGACCGGTAAACACAGTGGTCATGCGCATATACGGGGGAACGATGAATGGCGCGAACGCGGTGAAGTGTGGGACTATATCAAGGCTTTTGAAGATCCAAATCTCGAAGGACAACGGCCCATCCCCAGTCAAACCCTCACCCTGGGCAAGCAGCTAAAAAAAGCCGGTTACCAAACCGCCATTATCGGAAAATGGGGGCTGGGTGCTCCCCTCACCGAAGGGGTGCCCAACCGACAGGGCTTTGATTATTTTTATGGCTACAACTGCCAGCGTCAAGCCCATAATCTTTATCCGGGGCACCTATGGGAAAACGACACCAAAGTACTGCTTAACAACGCATTGATTGCCCCGCATGTCAAACTCGACCCCCAGGCCGACCCCAACGACCCGGCCAGCTATGCCGATTATACCCAGCAGGACTACGCCCCCAAGTTGATGCACGACAAGGCCTTGTCGTTTATTCGCACCAACAAAGACCAACGGTTTTTTCTTTATTATGCCTCACCCCTACCGCACCTCCCACTCCAAGCCCCCCGGGAATATGTAGCACGCTACCAGCAAATTTTTGGGCCCGAAACACCCTATACCGGTGACAAAGGCTATTTTCCAAACCAAACCCCACGTGCGACCTATGCTGCCATGATTTCGTATCTCGACGACCAGGTGGGCGAACTCGTTTCCTTGCTTAAAGAATTGGACCTATACGACAACACCCTGATTGTGTTTACCAGTGACAATGGCCCCACCTACACTGGCGGGGTGGACTTTGATTTTTTTAACAGCGCTGGGGCCCTCTCCAACGGCTATGGCCGCACAAAAGGCTTTGTCTATGAGGGCGGTGTGCGGGTGCCCTTTATTGCCAGTTGGCCCGGAAAAATCGCTCCGGGAACGGTCAACGATCATCCCTCGACCTTTTATGATATGATGCCCACCTTTAGTGCAATTGCCGGGATTGACCCTCCTGCCGATACCGATGGCATCAGTTTTAAAGATGCCCTTTTTCAGCAACCCCAAAAAAAACACGATTTTCTCTATTGGGAATTTCCCAGCTATACCGGACAACAAGCCGTACGAATGGGCCCCTGGAAAGGGATACGTAAAAACATTTTAAAAGAAAACAACCTGACCATAGAACTCTACCATTTGGAAGACGACCCCCAGGAGACCAAAGATGTGGCCGAAAAACACCCGGAGATTGTAGCACAAATCCAACAAATCATGGAAGAACAACACCGCCCGGCCATCATTGAACGCTTTAAAATGCCCGCATTGGGGGATTAGGCTAAGTAACATGTCTGGACGTTGAGCCTCGGACGGTGAGCTTGCCGAACCGCCGAGATGACACTTCGACGAGCTCAGTGTCCTCGTTAGCCGTTAAGCGCCCCACTACAGCCAGTTAGCTCGCTACCGCTAATATTTTATGATATAGTTCAAAGCTATATTTCGTGGTCTAGTTTCAGTTCCCCCTGAATTTTGTGATGTGTAATTTGATGTGCCACCTGCGTTATGAAGAAGATAATTATTAGTGTTTTGATTATACGCGTTCTCACGGACGGTATTGTATCTATAATTGACCCTATGATTATGGCTTTTAAAAGCATCATTTTGAAAACTTCCCAGTGCTCGTCCAGAATCAACTCCCCTACCTCTATCAACACCTCTTATAAACTCTCCCCGTAAGTCGGGTAATTTAAATGTGGTACTTCCATCTCCAGTACCATAAGTAGTGCCAATGACCGAAAACAAATCTGCATAGGTTGTTCGGCTAATAACACTGCCGTCACAAAGGAGATAGCCAGTCGGAGCAGTTGATCCGGCAAAGGCATCTACAGTTCCGGTGGGCACTGCGTCTGTAGAAGCAGTGATGACTACCCAGGAGGTTCCATCAAAAAAATCTATTTTATCAGTACTGGTGTTAAATATCATTAAACCTTTTGCCGGAGTGGCAATCGCATCGCGTTGGGCAGCGGTCATCCGTGGAGGGAGTAAACCCTGAGTAGTGCTATCGAGTTGGAGGATGGCTGAGGCATCTTTTTGGGCCTGTACCGCTTGGGTGGTCAAAAGTCCTATAAACAAGGCTTGTATCGATAATCGGGTAATCATAGATCGAGGCATAGTGTAAAATTTTGGATTTACCCAAAGGTACGGCAAGGCCGTAGTATATATAAGCAACCCCCCCGCGTTATTGGCGGTGGTTTTATGGGTATAGGTGGTTGGTTTTTGGGTATGGTTGGTGGGGTATTCGGTCGTTGAGCTCGGACGGTGAGGCTCCCGAACCGTGCCGAAACGACACTTGGAGACTCCTTCCTGCTTTTTGCTTACCACATCGCTACGCTTGTGGTTCGCAATGCACAGTCGGAGTGGACCAAGCGTCACTGCGAACAACGAGCAATGCGAAGTTGGAAGCAGTCTTTTGTCTGCATAAAAAAACCCTCACTACCTAAGTAATGAGGGTTTAAAGAAGGCGGCGACATACTCTCCCACCAAGTGGCAGTACCATCTGCGCAAATAGGCTTAACTTCTCTGTTCGGGATGGGAAGAGGTGGACCCTATTGCTATAACCACCCTTATTGTCCTGATGTGTTGCACCAGCTATAAGGTAACATATTGAAAAGTGCGCGCTAAGCGCAAAACAAAGCTTTTTTTAGACCAATTTCCAAGAAAAAGTCTTACGATAGACCTACGGGTAATTAGTATCACTCGGCTAAGACATTACTGCCCCTACACCTATGACCTATCAACGTAGTCGTCTCCTACGACCCTTAAAAGAAATCTCATCTTGTGGTGGGTTTCGCACTTATATGCTTTCAGTGCTTATCCCTTCCCGACATAGCTACCCGGCAATGCCCCTGGCGGAACAACCGGTACACTAGAGGTCAGTCCATCTCGGTCCTCTCGTACTAAAGACAGATCCACGCAAATTTCTAACGCCCACTACAGATAGAGACCGAACTGTCTCACGACGTTCTGAACCCAGCTCGCGTGCCACTTTAA
>Ga0181569_10002059_pt1 | contig 15911 bp, 10 predicted proteins | sample 101ome_19_FD_132452 | JGI IMG/M metagenome (GOLD analysis project Ga0181569, IMG submission 132452) | Coastal salt marsh microbial communities from the Groves Creek Marsh, Skidaway Island, Georgia - 101405AT metaG (megahit assembly) | ecosystem: Environmental > Aquatic > Marine > Intertidal...
CAGAGGCAGAGACAGAGCCGGAGACAGAGCCAGAGCCAGAGGCAGAGCCAGAGCCAGAGCCAGAGCCAGAGCCAGAGCCAGAGCCAGAGCCAGAGCCAGAGCCAGAGCCAGAGCCAGAGCCAGAGCCAGAGAGGCCGGAGTAGGCCTTCGGCTCAGGAAATGATGTGGTGCGCGCTGAGCATGCGATGAACGGCGGCACGCAATTCACTGGGCGCATAGGGTTTCGGCAGGACGCCGGAAAATCCGAAGCTGGCGGGACTCGACATGGCTGGAGCGTCGGAGTAGCCGCTTGAAACGATGGCGAGGATGGACGGATCCATCTGGGTGAGTTGGCGCATTGTCTCGACACCGCCTACTCCATTTTCAATCGTGAGATCGCAGATGAGAAGGTGGAACTTCTGGCCGGTCTCCATCGAATCGCGATAAAGGGCGATTGTTTCTTGCCCGTCCTTCGTTTCCACTACTTCGTGCCCTGCACGCCGCAAGGTCGCAGCCATGAGTCGACGGATTGGTGCGTCATCTTCGAGAATGAGGATGCGCGTTCCGACGAGGACGGTTACACTTTCTGCAGTGGTGCTTTCACTTGGTTGGGTAATGTGAGGATGCGTTTGCAGAGGTGGCGGACTAAGGATCTCTTCCTCGTTCGTGGTGAATCCAACCGCATTTGCCTTGGTGTCGGGGTGATGTCCGAGAGGCGCGCAGAAACTGGCGATGGTTCCTTTTCCTTCTTTGCTCTGCAGAAGGACGAATCCTCCATGCGCTTTCGCAATTGATTCACATACGGTCAGACCAATGCCGGTCGCATTATCTTCGTCGCGTGTGGTGAAATAGGGTTCGAAAACGCGACCTAGAGCGTCTTCGCTCATGCCATGTCCAGTGTCGATCACCTCGATGAGCATATGGTTTTCGCAGGTGGGGGCATGTGTCTCTTTGAGGGCCTTCACTTCGTCCGGCAAAATCGTGGCACAGCGCACGATGAGGACTCCGCCGCTATCCATCGCGAGCGCCGAATTTGCGATGAGGTTCTCGACTAGTCGACTGATTTGAGCGGGGTCGACATTTGCGACGAGGTCACTTTCCGCGCCCTGAAATTGGTAGCGGATTTCGGGATGCTGGAGGCGGTGATCGGTAAGGATGCGACGGATCAAATCCGGGATGCGCGTCCGTTTCCGAATCGGTCGGCCACCTTGAGCAAATGTCATCAATTGCTGGACGAGCCCCGTGGCACGTGATGCAGCAGTTTGCGCTTCGCTCAGCATTTGCTGCATTTCAGAGTCTTCAGGCTGACGCTCGCGCGCGAGGCTGATATTCCCGGTGATGGTGGTGAGGTGATTGTTAAAATCGTGTGCAAAACCGCGAGCGAGCAAGCCAAGACCCTCGAGTCGCTGATTGCGAATGTTGTCGGCCTGTTCCAGTTGCCGCGCTGTGATGTCAGTGAAGAGCGCGAGGACCCCTTCGCTGCATCGGTAAACGCGAACCTCAAACCACCGGCCGCGTGCCGAGTCGTGAAAATCGAACCGGTGCCTCCGCCCATCGAGGAACGGTTTGTGAAGCGATTTTTCGTAACGCTCAAATTCCTCGTTGGAAAAACGATCCCAGAAGCTCAAACCGATCAGGTTGTTTCCACCGCCGAAGACTGAAACCGCTTCAGGGTTGGCGTATCGGATTGTCCCGCCTTCCCCTATCATTATGAGCGGATCTCCAAACTCGTCAATTAGCGGTGAAGATTCGTCGATGCGAGGGCGAAGTGGCTCGACTGGCTTCTGGGAAGAATCTGCCGTCTTCGCTCCTTGATGAGTATGGCCGGACTTCGCCTTTTCCTTCGGCGGTTTGTCAGCAATCAGCTTTCGAAACGCGGGATCGTTGGAGATGGCAGCGATCTTCTTCAGGGCGCCGATGCGCGCGGGTGGGTGCGATGCAGGCTTATCCGAGTCCTCTTGCTCGGTAAGGGGAGGATCAACGCTTTCTGACTGAGATTCCGAGGTTTCTTCGTCATAAAGATCGGCGAGTATCGTGATCAAGCCGACAACGTCTCCATCAGCCGTTTTTACCGGAGTGATTCTCTCTTCGACCCGCACTGTCCCGATATCTCTTTTTTCCAGAGTAATTCGGCGAGGCGTTGGCTCTGTTGAATCGGTCGAAGAGAGCTGACTTGCTTCAGGGGCACCAATGACGACGACTTTGCCGAGAGACTCCTCGCAGGCATCAGAACTCGACCATCCCGTAAGTTTTTCCGCAGCGGAATTGAGGTAGCGGACATTTCCGCTTAGATCGGAAACTATGACGGCATCACTGAGGTTGTCGGAAATCGAACGAATCCCTGGCAGCCTGGCATCAAGACCTTCGCCTGCGCGGTCGCGCTCAAGAACTGATCCGAGGCAGACGATGAGTTCCGCTTCGCTAAATGGTTTGCGCAAAAAGCCAAGAGGGCGAGCCTGGCTCGCTTTCTCGAAAAGTGCTTCTTCGGAAAACCCTGTTACGAATACCACAGGAACGTTGAGGTCATTCTTCAATTTTTCTGCGAGATTAATGCCGCTATCGATCGAAGTCAGTCCGACGTCAACAAGAGCCAATTGCGGGCCTTCTTCCCTTGCCATTGTCAGCGCCGTCTCTGCGTTCGGAGCTGGTCCAATCACCAAGAAACCACGTCGACGCAGGATCGCCTCGAGGTTCTTTGCGGTGACCTGATCGTCCTCGACAATCAGAACTCGCATGCGATTGGCGGGCGGGGAATCCATGAGTTATCTTCGGTCAAATCGTAGCCTGAAAACTCTGATATTTACAGGTGAAATTCCTTTTCCAAGTAAATTCTCCTTTTTGTATTCCTGTTCACTGTTTCAGAATCGGGACAACGAGTTTCCATACTGCCGGAGTGACATCCGAAGTTCCCCGAATACGGCCCCGCATTTGCGAGGCGAGAATTTCAAGAGTTTCCAGTTCGCCTTCTTCGTCGGATGAAATGAAGCGTCGGTTCTCTCCGGCTCGTGTTTTCATGAAGAGGCGCCCTTTCTTATCGCAATCGAGTTCGAAGACGATATCTGGACCACGCCCCTGCTGACGAGGTGCGAGAACCAGCCTCATCAATTCCCCAACTGTGAGAGCAAGGAGCGATGCGTCGGAGCTTTCGGCTCTGAGATGAGGAGAGCCGCTTACAACGACTGCCCTGCGTGCTGGTCCGGTTCCGGTGAGAGAACAGATTTCGTTGGCGAGTGATCGGATCATTTCAACCAGCGGGACGGTGCCTTCCCGTGAGGTCGTAAAAGCTTGGGTCATTGCCCGCAGTCGAATTTGCCAGCGCAGAAATGCATCGCGAGCAGCAGCACCTTGTGGCTCAAGGCTGAAAAGACTTGTCACCAACTGGATCTGATTGCGAAATCCGTGCTGATTGATTTCTTCGATGAGAGGATCGTTTGCTGGAAGCTCATGTGCCTCAATTTCTGGCGTCGGCGTACCGGATGACTGCTCGCAGAGCGCGTCAACGGGAGCTGCATCGTCGACAGCGTGGGCGGCTGGGTCTTTTCTGCGAACGACAACCAGCCACTGACCGTCGCCTCCTGATGAAGCAGTTATCGAAAAAACGTAGGGTTTTACCTCTGAGCCATTCCGTGTTGTTCCGCTGAGGTCGGCCCGAACCGTTTTGTTTTCTTGGACGATTGATTGTCGGGATGACTCCAGCAATTCACCGAGTAATGGCCAGATCTGATCGATCCTCTGACCGCGCCATTCGTCGGACACCTCGAGTTCCTCCCATTGCTCAGGTGGAGGAATAAAATCGGCAATCGTAAAATCTCCATCGAGAAGAAAGATCAAATCAGGTACTGCATTGAGCAGTGCAGTTGCTTTCCCGGAGACGATGCCGAGCCGTTCCTGTAGCGCTGTGATGTCGAGATGCGTTGCTGCATCAAAAAGGTAGGCCACCATCGAGGGGGAGCCATCGTTCGCTCCGATTGGCATCGCCTGCATCCCGATCTTTTTTTCTCCGGATGGGCAAACGAGAGTGACTGTCTGCCGATTGCTATCTTCGATTCCGGCGTCGGAGCTTGCCATTTTTGCTGCATCGCTGGGGTGCAAGAGGCTGGCGAAGGATGACATCCGAAGTTCGCGCAGTTGCCGTTCGGATAGTTGGAGAAAGGCGGGGTTAACGTCGATGATTCTGCCTGTGTGATCTACCAGGACGGTTCCATTTTCGGTGTGGGCGAAAAGACTTCGATACTTCTTCTTCGTATGAATTCGATTTTCCTCATCTCTGACCCGGTCAGTAACATCCTCGATCACGACCGTGATTCCGAAGTCTTTGTTCAGTGAGGAACGAAATTCTAGTTCCCGGAGTTTTTGCTTTTTTACCCGTAGGGAGAAAATCCGAGTTCCCTGATTCGTCCAAAGATCGCTGTGCCAGGTCTCGAGGACCACTTCACGATGCCTTTCGTCGGGGCAGAGTGCCGAGAGCCATTCTTCGATCCCACCCTTTTCCTCAATTCCAAAATCGGCAATTTCCCGGCATAGGCGATTCTCGTGCAGAACTTCTTTCGCATCGTCGAAAACGACGACAGCAAAAGGAAGTTCGTCGATGACCTGGATCCAGTTCGGCTCGGGCGACTGAGATTCCTGAGGTGGGCTGGGAGATTCGGAACTCGTATTTTCCGTTTCTTCATCTGCTGGTGTCGATGGAGCGAGGTGGTGGGAAGACGCTGCTTTGTCTTCTACCGATTCGTTTGTTGAAACCGGCTCGGAATTCGTGCCGGGCGCGAAAAAGGAAGTCGAATCGGGATTTACAAAATCACGATTCGACGTCTCGGGCTCGTCGCCAACTGTCGGGTGGTCTGACAAGAAAGGGCGGGGGGGGCGGGTGCAAAGAAAAGTTATTTAAGGAAACTTAACCATTTTCTGCAAGCGATTTGTGCTCCCGATTGGGGGAAAAGGGCTGTTTTTTCTACGATTTGCCCATAGATCTGTCCTTTCGCCGGTTTCCTGATGCGATGAAATACACCAACACACCGATTGCTAGAGTGAGAAGCCCGTAGCAAAACTCTCTTTTCATATGAAGCACGAAATGATTCTCGGGGTCGTAAATCTGAAATTTCAGCACGTATAAACTCATCCCAGCGAAAACGAGCGGTGTTACGGGATACCCCCATGCGCTGTAAGGTCGATTCAGATTTGGTTTTTTGAATCGCAAGTAAACCATGCCGGCCACCACTAGCAAAGATGAGATCGTCAGGAGAGCCAGTATGTATTGGACCATCTGCTCGAACGTCGCGGTGAGAAGAAGAAACATCACGATTGCGCTCTGCACCAGAATCGCGATTGCTGGAACTCCATTCTTATTTGTTCGTCCTAGCAGCGAAAATCGGGTGTGGTCTCGCCCGATTGCCGCCGAAACGCGCGGGCCAGCCCACACCATCGAACTAATCGATGAGATCAAACCAAAACTAATGAGAATACCCATTGCTTTCCCACCGTTATTCCCGAGAAAGTGCCCCGCAGCAATGAGGCCGACCTCCTCTCGATTCTCCATCGCGCTGATGGGAGTTGAGTAAAGGAATGCAGCGTTCACAAAAGTGTATAGAGCGGTCACCAGGAGGGTTCCTATTAATAAAGCTAGCGGTACATTCTTTTCTGGTTTTTTTACTTCGTCCATCATGTAAATCGCTGCATTCCAGCCAGTGTAGGCGTAAAGCACATAGACCAGAGAATATGCGAAGGCGCCTGAGCGAATCAGCGTGAAATCACCTTCCTGCGGCAGAAATGAAACCGACTGAGATGAACCAAGAGCAAATCCTAGAATGCCGAGCAGGAGAATGAGAGCGACTTTCCCGTAGGTAAACCACTCGTGGAAACGACCGACCAAATTTATGCGACCAAGGTGAATTACGGTAACCACCAATACTGTCGGAATGGAAAAGAGAAACACGAATAGTGGAACTTCGAAACTGCCGAATTGCACTTTTCTAGTTAGCTCCAGTATCGTTCCGAGATACTTTCCTACTAGATTTGCATTCGCCGCGATCGGTGCCGCAAATCCAACTGTTACTGAAATCCACCCTGCCAAAAACCCAAAGAACGGATGCCAGGTTTCGCTAAGTAAATGATACTCCCCGCCCGAGCGTGGAAACATCGAAGCCATTTCTGCGTAGCACACTGCACCGCAAAACGAAATCACTCCCCCCAGTATCCACAACAGCATGATGGGGAATCCCGACGGGAGCCCTGCGACTTGAAAACCAAGGCTACCGAAAACCCCCGTTCCAACCATGTTCGCCACCACAATCGCAATGGCTGTGAGGAGTCCGACTTTTGCTGCGGGGGCGGTCATTGGGGGAAGCTTCTTCCCTGGTGGGAAAAATGGATGTGAAAGACGGGCTTAACTCTTGGTTATAGCCGCGGAAACCAGACTCAGCTTTCGCGATCTCGGGCCTTCAACAACCGCTTACATTCCTCCAGCAACCACTCGGGGTGCATGAAGGGTTCGTAGCTGATGTCCTGCCAGCGGATGCGGCGGTTGCCGTCGATGAGGTAGGTGCCGTGAAGGGCCATGTTCTCGAAATCGTCAAAGGCTCGGTAGGCTCGGAAATGATCGAGCGATGCGTCCGATGCGAGTGGAAAAGGAAATGGGGACTTTTTGTCGCCGCTGCCTTGTAGAGTTGCTGCGAGGCCTTCGGTGTCATCGGTGCTGATCGCCAGGATCTCGACTCCGGCATCTTTGTATTTTTTCGCGAGGGGAGCGAAGGCGTTGAGTTGCTCCATGCAGTGAACGCATTCTTTTCCGAGAAAGTAGATAACGAGGACGGGGCGACCTTCGTAGTCGGAAAGCGAAATGTCTTTTCCTTCTGCATCGCTTAGTATGAATGCGGGTGCGACGGGAGGTGTCCAGCGAAAGGGGCCGAGGGAGTCGAGCTCGGGGCGCTCGCCAATATCCTTGGAGGGTTCAGGTTTAGCGCGCCAATCTTCGGGATAGCCGAACAATTTCGCTATTGTCGCAAGGCGCTGGAGGGGCGGTGTATCTATGTCTGCGTGATGTCCAACTGTGCGCAAGTCGTCGAATGCGGCGCGTGCCTCCTTTTCCTTTTTGGCGGCGTGGAGAATCTCGATCTGAGCAGCGAGGGGAAGGACTTCGTTTTCCCCTGCTTTCACGGCTGCAGCAGCGAGCTCGAGGGCTTTTTCCTCATTGCCAGCGCGATGCCAGAGTCGGGCATGCCGCCACTTGGCGAGATTCTTGAGTTTGGAGAGTAGCTCGAGCGCGCGTTTCGTATCGGCGGGTTCGGCGGTAAGTGCCTCGTAGGTTTCGAGTTCATTTGCCAGGCTCGTGTAGGTATCGATATCGGATTTGAACTGTTTCTCAGCGGACTCTTTCGCCTTCTTGATTTCCGCTTCTTTCTTGTTGGCCTTTTTTGCCTTGGCTTCTGCGTCAGCAACCGCTTTGTCGCGTTTTGCTGCTTTCTCATCGAGGATTTTCTTCAGCGCGGCAAGATGGGTTTTGCCGCCGGCAAGGTCGCCGCTTTCAAACTTGGCGATCCCGACAAATCGATCAACGTCGCGCTGGAGAATAGATTTTTCATCCGCCTGGAGGATGCCTTTTTCCGACTGGCGAATCACTTCCTGCCATTGTTCAAATTGAACGAGTGAATCACGGAGTCGCTGTCGCCCATACTGCCAGCTACTTCCCTTCGGGTCGTAGGTGGACTCGTCTTTTTTGTCTTTGAACTTCGCGAGCCGTGGAAGCGAGATCATGTTCGTAGCAAGCTCGACGGAGCGACCGTGCTGACCGAGAAAGTCGAAGTTGCGAATGCACCATTCATTGTTGTGGGAGAAATTGTGAATCTTGTCGGGGACGATCTGAAATTGGATCATGTGAGCGTGATCAATCCGGGCAGAGGCTTCCTGCTGCCAGGTTGCGTCGGCGTAGCGGTGGAGGCGCGAATAGATATGACCCGGCATATGCCACATGTGAGCGATCCCGGGAGCGGCGGGTCCGCAATTGGCGGCCGCCTTGAGCGCCTTCTCGGGAGTTTCCCGGTCCCAGAGGTGGATCTGGTAGTGATTGGCCGGGTGATCAGGATCAGCCTGGAGGATTTTGTCGGCGAGCAGGTTGATCGCATAGTGACTCGGAATCGCAAGACCTTTGCCGTGATTGTAGTAAATCTGCTTCATGAGGAACGCTTGCGCTTCGATATCGTCGGGATATTTGGTAGCAATCTTTTCGATGGAGCGAACGAATTCGCGGAGGCGTCTCTTGAGATCGACTTTCGGGTCTTTGAAATAGGCGGCGAGTCCGTCGATCCACATTTTCTCTCGCTCCGAAGCGCTTTCTTTTCGTTCGACTGCTTTATCGATAAAGCCTTTGCCGCGTTTTTCGTTTTTGAAGTTCGCCATTGCCATACCCCAGTAGGCCATCGCGCAATCGGGATCGAAGGCGGCAACCTGTCGGAATGTTCGCTCCGCTTCGAAGTCCCAGAAGCCGTGGAGCTGTCCGACGCCTTGATTGAAGAAGGACTGCACTCTGGGATGATCGGAAGTGACTTTGAATTGCACATCCCCCGTGCCGGGAATCGCGACAGCGGATTGCCGAGGGCCTTCGTTGAAGACTTCACCGTGGTAGGAATGGCCCTCTGCCACCGCTTCGTTGGAGGATTCTGTGGTCTCTTTTTTCTCCTCACCAAAGCAGGGGATGACCAAGGCAAGGGTGAGAAGACAAGAAATGATGATAGGCTTCATTCAAAGGTGGTAGATGGATTAATCGAGTTCCTTTATAAAGACATTGCGAAACTGCACCAGGCTCGATGCTGGAGAAAATGTTCCGTCTTTCCTTTTCCCACCGTGATGTTGCAGAGCGATTTTTCCTTTCTCAGGAACCTCAGGAAGGAGGGCGTTTTCAATGATGATATGCCCGTTCAGACTAACCGTGAGTCGATCGCCTTTCATGGTGATGACGAAAGTGTTCCATTCACCAATTGGATTATCAGCCTTGAGTTTGGGAGTGACACCAGCGCGGACTTCAGGGGGATTATTCTCGTTATTTCGAATTCCGTAGACTTCGCCGGAACCGATCGGCCAGCACCAGATATTAAGCTGGTATTTGGAAACGCCTCGCAGGTAGATTCCTGAATCCGCGTTCGGCATGGGGTGTGTCAGTTTCTTGCCGTCTGCGTCCTTCACATAGCTGCCATCGGGTAGGACGTATGGTACGTCGTAGAATCCGGTGGTTTGCTTGATACGCCAATCGATTCGCAGTTCAAAGTCGCCGTATTCCTTTGCCGTCCAGAGATTGCGATCACCTTTCGCTTCGGATTGGGCATCGTAATCAATTACTCCGTTGAGTACTTTCCAGTGTCCATTGTCGCCCTCGGGAACGGTCCACCCGGAGAGGTCTTTCCCGTTAAATAGAGATGTGTAGCCTTCGGGAACGGCATCTGGAGATGCGTCTGCAGTGAAGGAAATGAGAAAAAGTGCTACGCAGAGAGCCAATGATGTTTTCATGCGCAAAGTATGAGCGGGGTGGAGTGCATAGTGCGAATGCTTTTTTGGGCGGGAAGGGGCCAGTCTTTGATCGATGGATGAGGGCTCGCAGTGAAAAGGGGGGCGTAGCCTGATTTTTTGAAACCCCTCCATCACACAATCAGGGATTCGCATTCCCTCAGGCAGAATACTACGATGAAGTTAATGAAGTCATTGATCATCAGCCTGGGCATCACGTTTCTCCTCTGGAATTTCACAGGTGCGGAAGAGCAAGTCGAAGCCGAGTCGAACGACAAACTTTCCCGTTTTCTCATCGGCAATTCACTGACCTGGGATACGGTTCCTTCCAAGCTTGATGGCGATGTTCAGTGGCATGTCGATTGCGGAAAGAGCCTGCCTTGGATGTATGAAAACTCGCAGAAACCCTGTGTGAAATCGTCGACGCTCTGGCCGGATGCGCTGGAGAAAAAGCAGTATGATCTGGTTTCGGTTCAGGTGCACTACAGGAGTACATTGCCGGAAGATGCGGCTGTGATTTCCGAACTCCTTACTCTGCAGCAGAACGCGATTTTCGTCATTCACACAGGTTGGGCGAAGTCTGAATCTCGAGCAGATGAATATGCGAAGAAGGATGCCAAGGGCACCATGGCGCACAGTCCCGCTTACTTTCAGGAGTTGTTGAAGGTGCTACGTAAGACCCATCCCGATCGTGAGTTTCGGCTGACACACGCTCATGATGTTCTCGCTCGTGTTGCCGATGACATCGAGGCGGGTGAGGCTCCATTCGACGCTATCGAGGACGTCTATCGTGATGCCATCCACATGAATGTCGTGACCGGCAGATACCTGATGCACAATGTAATGCGCTATGCGATGGGACAGCCGCGCTCTGTGAAAGGCTTCGAGAAGATACCGGTGAACATCAAATCGTATTTCGATTCCATTCTCGATACTCTCCCACAAATGAGCGATGCAGCCCCGGAAAAGCCGGTCGCGAAGCGATAAGCGAATTTTTTTTCAGACTATATTTCCTCCTTGCAGGAAAGCCGAAACGAAACGAGGGCAAACAATGAGCGATGCGGAGACAATAACTGACGCAGACGGAAAAGCTTCGACCTTGACCGATGTCGAGATCAAGGATGCTAAAGTCATCTTTGACGCGGTGTGGTCCGATTTGGTTAATGAAATAGGTGTCGAGGAGCTCATGTTCCCGAAAGAGATCATTCTCCTCGGTGGTGCGCCGGGTGCCGGAAAGGGAACGAACACGGACTTCATCATGAAAGCGCGAGGCTTCACCTGTCCGCCCATCGTGGTCAGCTCCCTGCTCGATAGTCCCGAGGCAAAGGCGCTCAAGGACAAGGGAATGCTGGTAGGGGATCGCGAAGTTATGGGAATCCTGCTTCGAAAGATGCTGGAATTGGAGTTTCGCGACGGCGCAGTGCTGGATGGATTCCCGCGTACGAAGGTTCAGGTCGAGTGCATGAAGCTGCTCGTCGATAAGATCCAGCAACTTCATCGCGAGCATGTCGGAACTCCCACTGCGGGGCAATTTAGGCGTCCGACGATTCATGTCATGGTGCTTTTCGTCGATGAAAAGACGAGTGTCGACCGGCAACTTTTTCGAGGACGCGAGATTCAGAAACTCAATGAAGAGGTCAAATTGACCGGAGTAGGAGAGATTCTAGAAGTTCGGCCAACCGATGTGGATGTAGAAGCAGCAAAGCGACGTTATCAAGTTTTCAAAGAAAGCACCTGGGATGCTCTGCAATCTCTGAAGGAAGTCTTTTTCTACCATCTCATCGACGCACGGGGAAAGGTGAAAGAGGTGGAAAAGAACATTTTCAACGAGCTGCAGTATCAAAGTTCGCTGGAGCTGGAGCCTGATACTTTCGAAGTAATTCGCGGTATCCCGATTGCGAGCGAGCTGGTGCTTCATGCGCGACAGGAATTGGTGAAGCGCCTCGATTCGTATTCACGTGATCATAGGGAGCTGTTCTGTGAAATCGTTGATCTGATCAATTCCAAGTTCATCCCCATCATCAGCCGCCATGCGATTTCCGGTCGGGCCGTGATCAATAATGAAGACGAGGTGCTTTCCAATCCACTGGCTCTCACGATGCTGATCGACATTTTCTCGGATCGAGGCTACCACGCCGTAATTGACAAGCAGCTCAGTCGAATTCCGGAGCGGGTCAATGCGAATACGGGCGAAATCGAATTTCGCCCCAACACAACCTATCGCATCCGGGTTTATTTCGAAGGATCGGAAATTCGAAACTGAGAAGGGATCGGCCTGGCTCAGGTGTAATTCACGCTGCCGACGATAGCGCACAGTCGGCCGCTAAAGCCGCCGGTCCGATGCAATCCTGTCAGGTCAGTGACCTGACCCTGTTGGGAGTGCGACTCTACCGTCCCCGATCTACTTGATAGTGATCTGGATTGCCTCGGATTTCCGGAAGCCCTCGCGACGGTCGTTGGGGCGGCGAATGGCACCCCAGAATGACTCCCAGGGTTCGATGTCGGCACGTCCCGCTCCTCCGCTGAGAAGAACTTTGTTCGAAGTGGTTCGGAAATGGATCAGGCGGGGACCAAAAGAAGGACCCTGAATCTTCATATCGCGGATTCCAGAAGGAAAATGACGAATCAGGGTATCAAAGTTCCGCGTATTGTATCCGGGCTCAAAACCCAGCTGAGACCAGCCTTTTCCGCGTGAATCTCGCAATTCCCTCGGCAGATCCATGATGACTTCGTTGTCGTGCACGACTTTGCGAACATCGTCGAGTTTCACGCCTTCATCAGGGAAGTCGTGGCCGAAGTAGCGGTCCTTGTTCTCGCGAGCGAGTCCAGGAATTCGAAAGTAAACGTATGGATTGTCTCCGGTTCCTTCCTCGGGAATCTCAGCAGAGTAGGAGGCTGCCATTCCTTTGGCGTTAAGGTAAAGCTGAACCTCAAATTTCACTTCATCTTCTAGAATCATTTTCCATGTGAAATCTTTCCCGTCAAATTTTGGCTCTTCTTCCACGCGAAGGAACTTTCTACGGCGAACGCGGTAGCGAGGATCCGGGTGATCAGGAAACTCCTTCCAACTGTGATAGAAAAACGAAATCGGATTCTGAATGTATTCACCCTTCTCATTTTTCAGGAAGATGTAAGCCCGAGCTTCGGGGCCATAGAATACGGCATCATACTCTGGCTCACTGAGGCGGTGAAGCTCGGTCCAGTTTGCATTCGGTGTGAAGCCGTAGAATTTCTGACTCGTGATCTCAGGGCGAGGCTTGGCGTGAGTGAATTCAAAATCGACTTCCATCGACTCACTCTTTTTCTCTGGCTTGGAAGGAAGGAGCGAATCAGGCTCGTCATCAACACCACCGCCGGAGAGGATGGAGACGAGTGCTGGCATCTGACGACCGAGCGTGCGGCTTGCGATCTTTTTCGTCATGATATCCAGGTATTCCGTGCCCTTCTCGGCTGGTTGGATGTAAGTCTTGATCTTACGGCGACCGAGCTTTTGGCCGAGGGTAAGTGCGATGTCTTCATCGACGAAGTCTTCAAAATCAGAGAAGATGTAAAGCGAATCGATTCCCTGCTCCATGAGGAAATCAATAGCTTCGGAAGTTCTGCCGCTGTTCCATCCACCTACGCTGATGAACTGGTTCGGGCGGGTTTTGAAAGTCTCGATGAGGCGGTCAACGTAGCGCTGTGGTGCTTTGCGCGGAAGGTCGTGCCAGAGGAACCAGTAGGGAGTGCGGGTCTTAAGCTCCTTGTTGTAGGGAATCACTTCCTCTGGATAGATGAGGCGAATATTTGCCTCGTCGCTGGGTCGCTCGCTTCGAATCAGCATGTTGCGGACATAAACGACAGGGGAATCCTCGAAATTCTTGTCGACCTCGCGAACCACCATGGGCAGGTATTCGGCCATCGAACCGGAAACGTCGAGGATCACGCCGAGGACGTCACCGTCCATGGGCTGGCCAAACATCATTTTCGACTCCGTCGAAGTTGGCATCCCGAGGCTCATCGAGGGGTTGAAGGAAACGACATTCTGCATTGCGACGTCCGCGATGGGGACGTCGAGGTTCGAAATCGAAATGTTCGACTCAGCGTTCACAGAAATGATGTCTGCGACGGCAGAGTTTGTCGCAGTTGTCGGGTCGACAGTGGGTTTTTCCAACTTCACCTCTTCCAACATTTCTTCGGACTGTTCCGGTGCGGAGGCCGCAACAATCTGAGGGGGGACGTTTGGTGGTGTTTTTGTCGCGATCGAAATCAGGCCGAGGAAGATGAGAACGTGGAGAACAACCGTGATGATGACGGAGTTCATTTTATCGCGCCGGATGCGCTGCTCATTGATCCGCTTGGACTCTTCCTCTGCGGCGAGGAGAGCTTCCATTTCGTGATTCTCAAAGCTCACGCGAGGGAGTGCGATAGGCTCATCGTGATCAGCGTCTTCAGCCAGTGCGTGAATGGTAGGAGCTGGGGGAGCGGAAGTTGGGGGTGGGGGAGAAGCAGCTTCTGCGCTGTCTTCATCAACTGCTTCTACAGCTTCGGCGCTTGCTTCGTCTTCAACGTCTTCGGCGGAGAGAGCGACAGGTGCAGCTGCAATTGCAGCATCCAGCTCCTGCATGTAGGTCAGTGCTGGCTCGTATTTCTCGTCGATTTCCAGTGAACTCGCGGTAAGGCCTCGGGCCTGCTCCAGAGCGCCGACAGCACCATAGCATTTTGCAGCGTCGAGCCAGGGGCCAGGTTCGCGTGGAATCGCGTGACCTTCGTTAACGACCTCAACAGCTGATTCGTGGCGCCCTTCAGCGACCATAGCTTCGACCAGTTGAAGGCGGCAGTGCCAGCTTTCAGGATTATCATCCAGTGCTTGTTGTAGTTCAGAAATAGTAGCGCTCACGACGTGCAAATGGGTTTGTGTTAATCGGAGGTAGTTTGCAGAGTTTCTTGACGGAAACCAGCGCAAAGTGTGACGTATTTTTTTAGTAATTTTCCTCGAAAGCGAACAATTTTGCTGAGGTGAGGTGCAAGAACATGAAGCCTATCTGTCGTCGCTGGTTTTTCAGCCTTATTTTTGGAGCGATTCTGGGTGTGGTTTTGCTCTTCTGGTGGAGTAGCAGCCGATGGTCCGAGCGACACATTCGCTACGTCGGATCAAGGTCAGTGGAGGTGTTTTCCGCCAGCTCTCTGATTCGGATCAGTTTTGCAAACGGCCATATTGGTTCGCCGGGCCAGCATACCGGCTATCGCCAGCGAAATGTGCGAGGGAAATTTACATTGAGGCCGAGCAGGCCCTCCTTTCGCACCAATCGAGGATTGTGGGAAATCACCTTCGGCTACTGGCATCTTGCGTTGATGGCGCTCGTAGCTTGCGGAATCGCGATTTGGGCTGATAAAAGACGAGCCACTGGTCGGAATTGAACCGACGACCTATTCATTACGAGTGAATTGCTCTACCCCTGAGCTACAGTGGCGTGGGATTCGACTGCCGAAACAGACGGGGCCGCGAATGTAGTCATGTCGAGGATAGTGTCAACCAGTGTCGATGCCACGGGAAATACTGTTTTTTTAGCGGAATGGCCGTATTTTTAAAAAACTTTGCTAGATGTGTCACGTGAGGCCAGCCAACGGCAAGGTTCAATAAGAAGAATTGAGATACATGGAGATTTCCGACCGGGAGCTGTTCACCGAACAAGTCCGCGAACACCACGCTGGCTTGCGCGGGTTTGTGCGGTCACTCGGCGTCAATCCGCTCTGGGTGGATGACGTGGCTCAGGAAGCTTTTATCGTTGCCTACAATCGGCTCGACGAATTTGACCGGGAACGTGATTTTGGAGCCTGGCTCCGTGGAATTGCGCGCAACCTGGTGATCAACGAAAGGCGCAAGGATGCCCGTCGGAAGCGCATCCTCTCGGACAATCTTACTGACGTTCTTCTTTCCACTTCATCGGTGGCCGAAGACGATGAAGGGGGAGTGGGTGATACCGGCCTCGCCAAGCTTAATGCGTTGCGTGAATGCATTCGCACCCTGCCCGAGAAGAGTTTGCAGATGCTCAAATCGAGATACGAAGACGAAAATTCCGCTCAGAAAATCGCTGAGGAAATCGATATGAAGCCTCCCGCAGTCCGCAAAGCGCTGGAACGTGTGCGGACTTCGCTGCGCAATTGCATGGAAGAACGAATGAACCTTGCGACGAGTAGCTGAGCGAACGACTTTTTAAAGAGAGAGAATGGAATTCCGAAATCCCAACGAAGACCTGCTGCAGGAGTTTCTCAATGGAGACTCCTCTGAGGAGTCGTTTCTTCGTCTCACTGAAGCGGCGGCAGAAGATCCGTCTCTCGCTTCCCAGCTCGCAAGTGAGTTGGAATTTTCCGAACTCATTCGACAGTCATTTTCCGGTGCTGAGGTATTTGCCGCAGAGACATTTGAGTCTGCGCTCGATTACCAAGAAATGACGAAG
>Ga0181569_10002075_pt1 | contig 15871 bp, 16 predicted proteins | sample 101ome_19_FD_132452 | JGI IMG/M metagenome (GOLD analysis project Ga0181569, IMG submission 132452) | Coastal salt marsh microbial communities from the Groves Creek Marsh, Skidaway Island, Georgia - 101405AT metaG (megahit assembly) | ecosystem: Environmental > Aquatic > Marine > Intertidal...
AATCCTCAAAACTTAAAATTTAACTGGTCAAGTAACCTCTTACACCAAGAGAATAATATAACAAATGAAAAAAATCAGACAAGAATTAATTATTTCACTAAAGATGATGAGTTTGACTACACCTCAGCAAGCTCTTCTGATCTTGAAAGAATTGATATAGAGGAGGAATTAAGGTGGGTTTCTTTCAAACAACAATTTTTTAGTTCTGCTGTTATATCTGAAAATTATATTGTAAACAGTAGTTTAACTTCTGAATATCAAGAAAGTGAATTATTCAACAAAAAATTTACTTTAAATTCAGAAATACCTTTTGTAAATAATACAATTACTTTAAAATATTACTTTGGTCCCAATAAATATTCAATATTAAAAGACATAGATTATGAATTTCATAACAATTTATATCTTGGATGGTTTGGTGTAGGAGGATTTAACAGATACATCATTGTACCAATTTTTAATTTTTTGGAAAATATTACATCTAATTACGGTCTTATCATTCTCTTCATGGTATTTCTAATTAGAATAGTTGTTACACCTCTAACATTCAAGTCCCATCTCTCAATGGCAAAAATGAAGGTTTTGAATCCAGAGATTCAAGATATAAGGAAAAAACATGATGGCGACATGCAGAAGTCACAAGGAGAAATAATGGAATTATATCAAAAAACAGGGGTAAGCCCATTAGGAGGATGTCTTCCGATATTATTCCAGTTGCCAATTCTAGTATCTGTATTCTATTTCCTTCCTAACGCTATTGAATTGCGAGGTAAATCGTTTTTGTGGGCTACAGATCTATCAAATTATGATTCAATTTTAGACCTCCCTTTTTATCTTCCACTATATGGTGATCATATTAGTTTATTTACAATCTTAATGACTGTTTCTACTATTTTAATAAATAAGGCAAATTCACAAATGCAAACAATGGAAGGACCGATGAAAACAATTCAATATGTTCTGCCAATTATGTTTTTATTTATTTTTAATAATTTTTCATCGGGATTAACATATTATTATTTTCTTTCAAACGTAGCTTCTTATGCTCAAATTTTTATCTTCAAAAGATTTGTGGATGAAGAGAAAATAAAAAAAGAGATAGAATTTAACAGAAAGAGAACTGTTAACACAAAAAAATCTAGTTTTCAGTTAAGAATTGAAGAAGCAATGAAGGCAAGGCAAGAAAATAATAAAAAAAATAAATAAATTAAGTTTTATAATTAACTATCTAAATGGGCAAAGTAATTTCTATTGCAAATCAAAAAGGAGGTGTTGGTAAAACAACTACATCAATTAATTTAGCTGCAAGTTTAGCTGCATTAGAGTATAAAACATTGATTATAGATGCTGACCCACAAGCTAATGCAACCTCAGGATTAGGGATTGATTCAAAAACTATAAAAAAAACTGTTTACGAGTGCATGATAAATAATGAGATTGACTCTGATTGTATTATTAATTCAGATGTAGACTTTTTAGATATTTTACCATCTGACATTGATTTAGTTGGAGCTGAAGTCGAAATGGTTGATATCAAAGATAGAGACTTGAGGATGAGATCTTGCGTAGATAGCATAAAAGATGATTATGATTTCATAATAATAGATTGTTCTCCCTCTCTTGGTATTGTTACAGTTAATTCATTGGTTGCATCTGATTCTGTTATAATACCTGTACAATGTGAGTATTTTGCATTAGAAGGTCTTGGTAAACTATTAGAAACAATCAAACTTATTCAGAATGATCTAAATAAAAAATTAACAATTGAGGGTATATTAATGAGTATGTACGATGTGAGACTAAGACTAAGTAATCAAGTAATTGAAGAAGTTCAGACTCATTTTAAAAATCTTGTATTTAATACCATTATTCCAAGAAATGTTAAATTGAGTGAGGCTCCTTCTTTCGGTATCCCAGTAATATCTTATGATGCTAGTTGTAAAGGATCGATAAGCTACCTAAATTTAGCAAAAGAAGTTGTAGATAAAAATGGTACAGTAAAAGTTGAATGGTAAACAAACGAAACACTTTAGGTAGAGGATTAGGATCATTATTAAATGTTTCTGAAAAAAAAGTTGAAGAAAGCATCTTTGATGAGATTCAAATTAATAAAATTGAAATAAATAAAGATCAACCTAGAAAATCATTTAATGAAGAGAAAATCAAAGAGTTATCTCTATCAATTAAGCAACATGGAATTATTCAACCAATAACTGTTAGAAGAATTGATAATGATAAATTTCAATTAATATCGGGTGAAAGAAGATTTAGGGCTTCAAAACTTATTGGAAATAAGACAATACCTGCATTTATTAGAGATACAGATGATAAAAATTTACTAGAATTAGCTTTAATTGAAAATATTCAAAGAGAAAATCTAAATTCAATAGAAATTGCTATATCATATAAAAAACTTATAGATGAATTAAAAATCAACCAAGAAAAATTAGGTGCCAGAGTTGGAAAGGATAGAACAACTATCAATAATTATTTAAGACTCTTGAAGCTCCCCCCTACTATACAGAAAGGGCTAAAAGATAATAAGATTCAAATGGGTCACGCAAGATCTTTAATAGCTATAGAAACAAGCGAGTTACAACTAAAAATTTATCAACTAATACTAGTAAACAAACTATCTGTAAGAAAGACAGAAGAATTGGTTAGAAATTTAAACAAACAAAAAAGGTCAATACCAAAGGAAAAATCAAGAACTAATAATTTAGAAAAAATAGAGTCAAAATTATCATCATATTTTGGAACAAAAATTACTACACAAGGTGATGATAAAAGTGGAAAAATTATAATACCATACAAGTCAACTAATGATTTAAACAGAATACTTGAATTATTAGATATTATTTAAATGAAAAAAATTCTTTTTCTTATAATCTTTACATCTAGCATAGGGTTTTCTCAAGATGAAAAGATTAAAGTATTCAATCCACAAAAAGCATCAAGATTATCTGCTATTGTACCTGGTTTAGGGCAAGTGTACAATAAGCAGTATTGGAAATTACCTGTTATATATGGAGGATATGCTGTTATAGGACATTATATTAAATTTAATAATGACATGTATCATGAATTTAAAACAGCATTAACCTATGAAATTGATGATGACGCATTAACAGTTAATCCATTTCCAAATTTTAGTAGAAATTCCTTGGAGAGAAATATGGATTTCTGGAGAAGAAATAGAGATATGCTGATAATTTTCACTGGAGTATATTATTTATTGAATATAGTTGACGCTCATATTTTTGCACATTTAAATGAATTTGATATAAACAACGATTTAAGCGTTAGAGTTAAACCATCTCTTGAGAAGATAAATACTAGTAATTTGGTGGGTGTCTCATTATATTTTTCATTCTAAATAATTTGTTAAAAAATTATTCAATTAAGTTTAAAAAATTAGATTTGCACTTATGAAGAAAGGTCCAGTAAGAGAATGGTTTGATGCCTTATTATTTGCAGTAATCGCTGCCACTTTAATCAGATGGGCTACATTTGAAGCATTTACTATCCCTACCCCATCAATGGAAAAATCTTTATTAGTAGGTGACTTTCTATTTGTGAATAAATTAAATTATGGGCCTAGAACTCCTAAAACTCCACTTCAGGTTCCACTAACTCATCAAAAAATTTGGGGTACAGATATCCAATCATATTTAGATTGGATCCAATTACCTACATTTAGGTTACCAGGTTTTGGAGAAGTTGAAAGAAATGATGTTGTTGTATTTAATTATCCAAATGAATTAGATAAACCTCTAGATTTAAAAACTTATTATGTTAAAAGGTGTGTCGGTTTACCAACTGATACTATAGAAATTGATAATGGAGATGTTAAAATTAATGGTCAAATTCTTGAGATTCCAGAAGGATTACAGAATAGATATTTTCTCCAAACAAACACCACAATTAATGAAAGAGTTTTCAGAAAATATGATATCTGGGAATATACCAAAGTAACAAACGGTTATTATATAAACACTAAGGAAGAAAATGCAAACGCTATTGGAAATGAATCCTTTATTGATGATGTAATACTATATAGAATGGACAAATCATTAACAACCGGCAGAATATTTCCAGACCAAGAAACTTATCCTTGGAATACTGATTTTTATGGTCCACTTCTAATCCCTTTCAAAAATTTAGAAATTGAAATAAATAAAGAAAATATTAAGAAATATGGATCTACTATTCTTAATTATGAAAACATAGATAATGTAAAGATAGAGGATGATAACCTAATTATTAATAATGAGATAGTTTCTAAGTATACATTTAAACAAGATTATTACTTTATGATGGGAGACAATAGGCATAATTCAGAAGATTCTAGATTTTGGGGATTTGTACCATATGATCATATACTTGGTGAAGCGTCATTTATCTGGTTCTCATATAATTATCAGGAGGATAATTTATTCAGTGCTATTAGATGGAATAGATTCTTGAAAGTAATCAAATAAAATCTACCAATTAATCATATTAATCTTATTCTTTCTCAAATACTCATTGGTCTTTTTAAAATGATTATTATTAAAAAATCCGTTATAAGCTGAAAAAGGTGAAGGATGCGAAGACGACAAAATAAGATGATTATCCTTATTTTCAATTAATTTAATTTTTGACTTAGCAAAAGAACCCCATAATAAAAAAACTATATTATTTTTTCTTTTTGAGATCAAATTTATGACCATATCTGTAAATTTTTCCCAACCAATGTCCTTGTGAGAACCTGGTAAACCTTTTCGAACTGTTAAAATTGAATTAAGAAGTAATACACCATCTTCTGCCCATTTAGAAAGATCTCCATCTTCATATTTATAATTTTCAAAGTTATTTCTAAGTTCTTTATAAATATTTTTTAATGATGGGGGTACCGTAACTCCCTTATTTACAGAGAAACATAAACCATTAGCTTGATTTATTCCATGATAAGGATCCTGTCCTAAAATAACTACTTTTAATTTATCAAATGGACATAAGTTGAATGCATTAAAAATGTTTTTTCCCTGTGGAAAAACTTTAAATTTTTTATACTCATTTCTTACATTTTTCGTTAATTCTATAAAAAAATCACTGTTGAAAATTTCAATTAATTCTTTTTCCCAAGTTCTATCAATTTTTACCTTCAATTGTAATTAATTAATTTAGCATTCAATTGTAAACGTAATGAAAGAAAAAAAAATAATTAGACTTCTATCAGGAATAATTATTGTAATAATAATTGGGTTATCATACTTTATTTATCAAAATAATGAAAATGAAAAAATAAAGATGATGCAAGAAAAAGAATTAGATAATGTATATCTAGAATTAGACTCTATTTCTAATGTATTAAGTGAAAAAATACTTACAATATCTCAATTAGGTGGAGACATAGATTCTCTTTTAGTACTTAAGGAAAACTTAGAAATAGAAAAAAAAGAATTTAGAACCAGGGCATACGCACAAATAAATAGATTACAAGGTAAAGTAGATGGATATAGAGAACTTTTACTTGCCCAAGACGAAGAAATAGAAAGGTTGAAGAAGGTTAACGAACAATTATTCGAAGAAAATAAAGAACAAAAGATAGAAATTAATAATTTGAATAGTACAATATCAAATATTAATCAGTCAAATAAAAAATTAGAAGAAAAAATTGAGGTAGCCTCTAGATTAGAAATATTAGACTTTGAAGTAATTGGTATTTTCAGAAACGGATCAGAAAAGAAAAACTCATTTAGAAATAGATCTTTAGATAGATTGTCAATTAATTTAACTTTGAATGAAAATGATCTAGCTAAAATAGAGGTAGTTGATGTTTATATATCTATTGAAAAGCCTAATGGAGAAATCATATATGATATTTCAAAAGGATCAGGAACATTTACATATGAAAAAAGAGAAGAATTTTATACTATAAAAGAAGGTGTTTTAGTGGATAGATCTAAGAAGGAGTTGAGTATAAATTATATTAAAAATCAAGAATTTGATAAGGGTTTACATAAAGTTCATTTTTATACAAACGAATATAAAATAGGAAGCGGAGAATTTTTGATAAAATAACTATGATTTTAATTTCAAAATATTAGCTTTGCATCTCATTTAAGGAAATTTATATGAATAAAAATTATGAAACAGTATTCATAATAAATCCCGTTCTATCTGAAAAGCAGGTAGAGGATACTGTTAAAAAATATAAAAAAATTCTTGATACCGGTAAGGTCAAGACTGTTTGTGATGAGTCACTAGGGTTTAAAGAACTCGCATATCCAATAAACAACAAAAATTCTGGCTTTTTTCATCTTTTTCAATACGAAACAGAGAAAATAGATTTTGTCAAAAAACTTGAAACAGAATTAAAAAGAGATAGATCTATTTTAAGATATATATCTGTTTCTCTGTGTAAAGATGCTCTCGAGTACAATGCAAGAAGAGCAAAAGGTGAATTTAATAAAAAGAAAAAATGAGAAGACAATTTAATTCAGCATTACAAAATGAGTCTATAGATAGATCTAGCAAAAAAAAGAAGTTCTGTAGATTTAAAAAAAGTGGAATAAAATATATTGATTATAAGGATCCTTCTTTCCTAAAACAATTTATCAATGACCAGGGTAAGATTTTACCAAGAAGAATAACAGGAACAAGTGCTAAATACCAGAAGAAAGTTGCACAAGCTGTAAAAAGAGCTAGACACCTAGCTTTATTACCATACACAACTGATAATAACTAATTACTAAGATGGAAATTATATTAATCAAAGACGTACCTGGACTAGGATTTAAAGACGAAGTAGTAAATGTTAAGAATGGTTATGGTAGAAACTATATCATACCTAAGGGATTTGGTGTCCTTGCTAATAAAGCAAATTCTAAAGTTTTAGAAGAGAATTTAAAACAAACTGCTAAAAAGCAAGAGGAAATAATTAAAGAGGCTCAGAAATTAGCTAAAAAAATTGGAGACTTAGTCCTTGAGTTTAAGCTTAAAACAGGTTCTGATGAGAAGGTATTTGGATCTATCACTACCTCTCAAATTTCTAAGATGTTAGAAGAAAAAGGAATTGAAATTCATAAGAGAAATATATCTATCCTTTCAAAAGTAAATTCTATTGGAGAGTATGATGTGGACTTGAAAATTCACAAAGACTTAACACATCCAATCAAAATTAATGTCACAGGAGATATTGTAAAAACAAAAAAGAAGAAAAAAGCGGCTAAAAAAGAAGACACACCAAAAGATGAAACTAAAGATATTAAAGCATCTTCTGAAAATGTATCAGATAACAAATCGTCAACTGATTCTAAAGAAGAAGTAGAGACTAAAAAAGAGTCCAAAGACTCTAAAAAGTAAATTTCATTATTCTATCATATTATTCTTTATTAAATTGAATCTTTCTACATATAATGAAAGATTTACTTTGCATTGACATACTAATAAGAGTACCTCTAAATAAATTCTTTACCTATAAATCAAATATTAAAACAAAAATAGGTTCAGTTGTAAAAATTCCTTTTGGTAATAATAATGAAATCGTAAAAGGGATTGTTATTTCTAAACCTTATAGCAAGAAAAGTAACTTTCAAATTAAAGAAATAATTTCCGTTGAAAGTTATGAAAGCATTCTGTCAGATCCTCAACTGGAGCTTCTAAACTGGTCATCTTCTTATTATCTAGTAGGATTACCAAAAATTTTTAACTCTATATTTTCAAAAAATATTTTAGATATTAACCTAGATGAACAGTCTCATAAAAAGATAAATCAAAAAAATAAAAATTATAAAACAAATCTAGTTGTTGATCATTCGAAGAATATCATACCTAATATCATAGATGAGATAAAATCAAATACAAATTATAAGCAAATATTAATACTATGTCCAAACTCATACAAGACTCAATCAACATTTAATATATTATCTAAAAAATGCAAAGACATATACATTTATGATTCTAAAACAATCCCAAGTGATAAAATTAAAATATGGAAATCTATATTAAAGAATGAAAAAATTATAATACTAGGAAGTAAGTCGGCAGTATTCTTACCTTTTATCGATTTAAAGAAAATTTATGTAATATATGAGCATAACTACTTATATAAAGAAACAGATAAAGTATTAAGATTTAATGCAAGAGACTGTGCTGTAGTTCTTTCTAATATTCATATGTGTGATATCGACCTGATATCTGATTCTCCCTCACTAGAATCAATGTATAATACCAAAAAAAATAAGTTTAAATTTTATGACAAATCAAAAAAACTAAAACTTAAAACAGACTTAAAAAGAATTTCTATCTTCAATAAATTAGAAAATAAACTAAAAAATAAAATAGATGGTATTATTTCGCTAAATATACTAGATAGGATTAAAACAAACTTTGAAAAAAATCAAAAATCAATAGTTTTCACTCCCTATTCTAGTGATATAAAAGAAATTCAAAATAGCTTAACAAGATCCAATTCAAATTATAAAATCCTTTCTATTTCAAATACATCTACAATTACCAGAAATCAAATTGAAATGTTTTTTAAAGAAATAAATCAGTACGATATTATCATTGGAAACTACTCCGTAATAGACGGACTTGATCAATTTAACTACAATCTTTTAATTTTAATTGATCCTGATAAAATATCCTCTATTTCAAATTACAGATCAAATGAAATATATTTTCAGTTAATATTTAAAGTTATTAAAAAAGTAAAATATGATGATAAAGAGGCAATTATTCAGTTATTTAAATCTGATTCAAGTGAATTAAAAGACATTATAAGAGATGATTACTTTAAGATTATTTCTAAAGAAATGAATGAGAGAGAATTATTTAATTATTCTCCTTTTAAAAGACTTATTTCTCTAGAATTAAGCTCTAAGAAAAAAGATGACATCTTATCTAAAGGAGATACCCTATATAATGAGATTAAAAATAAGTTCAGCTTCTGTGATATTACTAATGTTGGATTGATTAAATCTAGAGGAAAAATTATTTATAAAATTTATTTAAAACTAGATAGAGTTAGAAATTTGAGAAAAAACAAAAAAATAATATTTGAAGAAATTATTAAAGTAAATAGAATGAAAAAATTTAATAATAATTTAATTACAATAGATGTTGATCCTTAGATAGACCAATTTTCATTTAAATAATTTAGCCCTCTCTTTGAACTTAAATCAAATTTGCATGGTACAATTGAAACATAATTATTTTTTATGGCCCACTCATCGTTATCTTTACCTTTATCATGATTAACAAAATTCCCTACCATCCAATAATATTCTCTCCCATATGGGTCATGTCTTTTATCAAATGTTTCTTCCCATATCGCATTAGCCTGTCTACAAAACTTAATTCCTTTTATTTTTTCACTAGAAATAGCAGGAATATTAACGTTTAATGCAATAGACTCTGGCATACCATTTTCAATAGCATTTTTAGTTATTACTTTAATATATTCTTTTGAATGATCTAGATATGCATTCGGATCAAAATCACATAAAGAGAAGCCAATAGCTGGCGTATTTTCAATTGCACCTTCAATAGCTGCAGACATTGTCCCTGAATAAAGAACACTTATTGAAGAGTTACTCCCGTGATTTATTCCACTTGCAATCAAATCAATATTTCTATTTTTAAGTATATGATGTTTAGCAATTTTTACACAATCTGCAGGTGTACCACTACACTTATAAGATTCAATATCACCAAAAAGATCTGATTTTACTAATCTTAGTTTATCACCCACAGTAATTGCATGTCCCATTCCTGATTGAGGACTATCAGGAGCTACTACAACAACCTCTCCAAAATCAGACATAATTGAAACTAAAAGTCTTATTCCTTTTGAATCAATTCCATCATCATTAGTCACTAGTATTAAAGGTTTATTCATATTAAATTAAATTATAATAATTAACTATTTTGGCAAGATCACTCATTTTCTTTAAGTTAATTTTTTTATCAGACATATACTTTTTTATTTCATCATACTTATCTTCCATCATCTTAAACAAATCCTTCTTTTTACCCTTAAAACGATGTATTTTACCATCTTGTGTAAGAAAAAAATAATCGTATTTAACCTTATTCACATACCCATAATTATTGCTAAATGACGGCATTATCCCATATGCATAATAAGATGGAAAAAATGATTGTGTAGTTTCAGCTACAATCCTTTCTCTTAATAGCAAACTTAACTTCCCCTCAATCATCATCTCAAATAAAACGGGTACATTATAGTTATATCCTACTTCGTATAATAAGGAATAGAATTGTCTATAATCCCTGATTGTCTCATCATATATTTCGAAGAAAAACAAATTATTAACATTAAATGCTTTTAGAGTCTCCCCGTCATCCAATTGTATAGATTGCAATTCAAAATCGTATTTAAGGTTTCCTTTTATAGTATCTCCCTCATTAGTTACTAATAAACCTTTATGCCAAATATCACTTGGGAACTTTTGAGAATATATAACATTAGAAATAAAAAATAAAAAAAAGAAAAGTCTAATCATTAATGCTTATGCTTTAATATTTCATGTCCCATTTTATCTCGTTTGGTTTCAAGATATTTTTTATTAAACGAGTTAGGTTCTATTTCTATTGCTGTATTTTTTATAATTTTTAATCCATAACCAATTAACCCTACTCTCTTTTTGGGATTATTTGTTAATAAATTAATTTTCTCAATTCCTAAACTTTTAAGTATTTGAGCACCAACCCCATAATCTCTATGATCCATTTTAAAACCTAGTTTGTGGTTAGCTTCAACAGTATCATAACCTTGCTCTTGAAGTACATATGCTTTGAGTTTATTTATTAAGCCAATACCTCTTCCCTCCTGATTCATATACAATAATAAGCCTTGACCTTTTTTTTCAATCATTCTTAAAGCCCTTTGAAGTTGAGACCCGCAGTCACATCTAAGAGAACCTAAGATATCACCAGTCACACATGATGAATGAACTCTTACCAATACCTCATCTTCTTTAGTCCAATCTCCTTTTTTCAAAGCAAGATGAATATCTTTTGTGTCTTTTTGTTCAAAAGAAATTAATTTAAAATTCCCGTATTCAGTAGGTAAATCAACAGTTTCTTTTTCTTCAATTAACGATTCTCTTTCAATTTTATATTCAATTAAATCTTTAATAGATATAATTACTAAGCCATGTTTGTCAGCAACTTTATAAAGGTTGTTTAACCTGGCCATACTTCCGTCCTCATTTAGAATTTCACATATAACACCAGATGGATATAGTCCCGCAAGCTTTGGTAAATCAACAGATGCCTCAGTATGTCCAGCTCTTCTTAATACACCTCCAACAATTGATCTCAATGGAAAAATATGGCCTGGTTTAGAGAAGTTGGATGCTTCTATCTTAGGGTCTACAAGCGCTTTAACAGTCTTTGATCTATCTGAAGCAGAAATTCCAGTAGTAACCCCGCTCCCTTTTAAATCCACAGAAACTGTAAAAGAAGTACCATATATGTCAGTATTTTTACCAACCATAAGGTCCAAACCTAATTCATTACATCTATCTGATTCTAGGGAACAACAAATTAAACCTCTCCCCTCTTTAGCCATGAAATTTATTATTTCAGGAGTTACTTTTGAAGAAGCACATACAAAATCACCCTCATTCTCTCTTGACTCATCGTCAACTACTATAATAATTTCTCCTTTCTTTATTGCTTCAATAGCTTCAGGAATAGTATTTAATTTATTTTTCATACGGATGTTACATTACCTAATTTTTTTGCAATATCAATTTCAGCTGACTTTAGTTTATTATGCAATTTTATTGTTTCTTCATCTACATTTACCTTATCAGAAGTATTTAAATTTTGCATGTTATCATTTATCATCTTTCGGATTAATCTAAATTTTAATCTAAGTATATTGGTATACGTAGTTTTTTTAAGAGAGTCTGTCTCTTCTGATACATGGATATTAAATTTATCTCTCCATTGTTTACTAATTTCATATTTATTAGCTGATAAATCAATTATATCATCTTTCAAGTCAGCAAACTCATCAGTCAAAAAATAATTAATATCAATAATTTTGTCTTTTTTAAACTCCCTTTTAAAGACCTCAATAATTTCCAAATAATTTTTATTCTCAAATTCAACATCCTCTATCTCATTAAGAAAATAATCAATAAATGATTTTCTATCTAACCCAATAACTTCAAAATCTGTGGTTCCATAATTAACAAGCATCCTTACACACTCTCTCTCATAAAAGTTAATAGCTGAAGTGATAGTTTTATTATCTTCTTTCTTATCCTCTTTAATAAGATTATTAGTTGGAGAAAATTTATTTTCTTTTCCAATTAATAACTTATTCATTTCAGATATAAGCGCTTGTTCATTTATGTCTAATAAGTTACTTGCTTCCTTGAGGAATACAGACCTTTTTATTGAATTTGGAATTTTAGAAATTGATCTCACAATATCAAAAATCATTTCTGATTTTTTTACTGGGTCATTTTTATATTTAGTATTTAGAAGATTTATTTTGTAGTTGATGAGATTAGTCTCATTTAATTTAATAAATTCTAAAAATTTATCTTTGCCAACTTTTTTAGAATAGCTATCAGGATCTTCACCTTCAGGGAAAGAAACTATTTTTACATTCATATCATTTTCAAGAATTAAATCCATACCTCTTAAAGAGGCATCAATCCCGGCTTTATCTCCATCAAAGAGTATTGTTATATTTTTAGTATAGCGTGATATTAACTTAATCTGCTCATTAGTTAATGACGTTCCAGAGGAAGAAACCACGTTATTGATTTCTATTTGAAATAATGAAATAACATCTGTGTAACCCTCAACTAAGTAACAGGTATCTTCTTTCCTAATGTTATTTTTAGATTGATAAAGACCATAAAGGACTTTGCTTTTAATATAAAGTGAGGTTTCTGGAGAATTTATATATTTAGGTTGGTTTTTTTCATCTTTAATTATTCTTGCACCAAACGCAATTACTTTTCCACTTAAATTATGAATTGGGAAAATAACCCTATTTCTAAACCTATCGTATTTCTTATTATTATTTTCTAGAATCAAACCTGCATTAATGATTTGATTATCCTCAAATTGATTCTTAATTAAATGATTATAAAGAGAGTCCCACTTGTCTAAACTATAGCCTAATTCAAATTTTTCAACCATCTCTTTACTAATATTTCGATGATCGAAATATGAAATAGCAATACTTTTACCATCACTTGAATTCAAGTTTTCTTTAAAAAACTCCTTTGTTTTATTTAAGACTATTAATAAACTTTCTTTTTCAGTATTGACAACATAATTAGATTCACTCTCATTTATTTCAACCCCATATTTTTCTCCTAAATATTTTATAGCTTCAATGTAAGTCATACTATCTACTTCTTTGAGGAATTCTATAGCATCACCTCCCTTTCCTGTACTAAAACATTTAAAAATTTGTTTAGAGGGTGAAACAAAAAAGGAGGGAGTTTTTTCTGTAGTGAAGGGACTCAAAGCTTTATAACTAGATCCAGATTTCTTTAAAGAGACAAAATCACCAACGACTTCCACTATATCTAGTCTATCTTTTATTTCCTGAATTACTTTATCTTCAATCATAGAATACAAATATGATCAATTTATTATTTTTTTAATTTTTTAATTAAATATAAATTGCTGAAAATTATAAAATGATTAAAAAAGAAGACATCTTAAAAAGTTTATCCAACGTATTGGATCCCGATATAAAAAAAGATCTTGTTTCGTTAAACATGATAAAGAATATTAAAATAAAGGACAAAGAAGTCTCTTTTGATATTGAACTAACTACCCCAGCTTGTCCTCTTAAAGAAAAAATAAAAAATGACTGTCTTCAAGAATTAGAAAAAATAAATAAAGAAGTTTCATACAATATTAACTTTACTTCAAATGTTATTCCATTTGATAAAAATAGTATGGTAAAAAACATTAAAAATATTATTGCTATAACATCAGGAAAAGGAGGTGTAGGAAAATCAACAATTTCATCTAACATTGCTGTGGGTTTATCAAAAATGGGAGCAAAAGTAGGTTTGATTGACGCTGATATTTTTGGTCCTTCAATTCCGACAATGTTCAATTGTGAAAATGAACAACCTACATTTAAAAAAGATGACGGTAAAAATTTAATAGTTCCTATTGAACAATACGGAATTAAATTAGTTTCGATGGGGCTCTTAGTCCCTAAAAATAAAGCCATTATATGGAGAGGGCCAATGGCCAGCTCAGCTATGAAACAATTAATAATAGACGTTGATTGGGGAGAGCTAGATTACCTAATAGTTGATCTACCGCCAGGAACTAGTGATATTCATATTACATTATCTCAAAATTTTCCTGTTACAGGAAGTGTGATAGTAACTACACCTCAAAAAGTTTCAACAATTGATGCAGAAAAAGCTGTTGCAATGTTTAATCAAGAAAAAACTAAAGTTTCTATCTTAGGAATTATCCAAAATATGTCTCACTTTGTTTCAAATGATGGCGATAAACATTTCATATTCGGTGAAGATGGAGGTAAAGAATTATCTCAAAAGCTTGATCTTGAGTTACTAGGAGATATACCTATTGATAAGAATATATCAAAGAGTTCAGATAGTGGTTATCCTGTAGTTTTAAAAGATGAAAATTCTTCAAAATTATTTGAGGAAGTATGTCATAATATTGCCAGAAAAATTGCAGTAAATAATTTTAAATAATATTAATTTTACAAGATGAGTGAAAAAAGTTTAATTGATAGAGTTGAGAATGCTATAGAAGAGATAAGACCATATCTAATTGCAGATGGAGGAGATATAAAAGTCATATCAATAGACAATAAAAATATAGTAAATCTAGAATTACTTGGCTCTTGTGAAACTTGTCCAATGTCTCCAATGACATTAAAGGCAGGAGTTGAGGAAGCTATCAAGAAACAGGTTCCCGAAATAAATGGCATTTATGCTGTTAACGGAACAAATTAATTTTAAACTTTTATGAAAAAAAATATAGCCATCATAATGGGAGGCTATTCCTCGGAATATAATATTTCAATTAAATCAGGTGAGGTAGTATACAAAACTTTATCTATTGAGCAAGATTTAAATCTTTATAAGATTATTATTAAAAAAGATGAGTGGTATCATGAAGATAAAAACTTAAAAAAATATAAAATAAAAAAAGACACCTTTCAAATTATTAAAAATGATAAACTAATTACAATTGATTTGGTATTTAACACTATTCATGGAATTCCTGGTGAAAATGGAGAAATCCAGTCATATCTAGAAAAAATTGGAATAAAACAGACATCATCTAACTCATATGAATCAAAAATTACATTTGATAAAAATATTTGCAAACAAAAGGTTAAGAAAATTGGATACTCAACTCCTAAATCAATAATGATAAATAAAAATGATAAGTATGATACTAAAGAAATGCTATCAAAATTAACATTGCCTCTTTTTATTAAACCTAATGCAGGTGGCTCTAGCTTTGGTATTTCTAGAGTTGATGATGAGAAAAATATAATAAATGCTATTAATTTTTGTTTTAAGGAAGATAAAAATGCATTGATTGAAGAGGAAATAAACGGAAGAGAAATATCTGTGGGAATGTTGAAATATAAAAATGAGATTATTTCACTACCGCCTACTGAGATAATATCTCATAATAGCTTCTTTGATTATGATGCGAAATATAATGGAGAGTCTGATGAAATAACTCCTGCAAATATTACTAAAGAGGAGGAAGAGGAGGTTAGGAAAATTTCATTAAATATTTATAAAAAATTAAATTTAAAAGGATTTTCCAGGTGTGATTTTATTTTAAGAGATAAAATATTTTA
>Ga0181569_10002077_pt1 | contig 15861 bp, 4 predicted proteins | sample 101ome_19_FD_132452 | JGI IMG/M metagenome (GOLD analysis project Ga0181569, IMG submission 132452) | Coastal salt marsh microbial communities from the Groves Creek Marsh, Skidaway Island, Georgia - 101405AT metaG (megahit assembly) | ecosystem: Environmental > Aquatic > Marine > Intertidal zone...
ACCCCAAAATGCCTGATTTTAAGGTTTCTACTCAATATTATAGTGTTGAAAATGGTTATGAACGTCTCGGAATGGGTCGAGAGGACGAATATTTCTGGAAAACAGCAAAAGAACGCGAAGAAATAGTATCAGATATTGATGATCAGTACTCACATCACTTCGATAACGAAAAAAAGGAGGAAAAATGACCGCAAATCACGATTTTTTAGACAATTTAGCAAATCATCAGCATCAAAAGATGCTTCGTGAGATCGCAAATGACGATAAAACGCCAAAAAAGACAGATTCTCTCAAAGAAACTGAAATTTTTGACGAAGATGGTGAAATTTTGACCATCAATCAGGTTAACCTTAATGAATTTTAGTTAAAAATACCACATAAATAAAATATATTCTAATATAACGATTATCCATGCCTTTAGAGCGAGTAAGTCGCAGTTTTAAAGATGTTAGCATGTCATTTCAGATCAATCCTCTGAATGATGACCTTGTTGCATTGAAAAATGCTGGTGCGATTGCTCGCTCTATTCGTAATATTGTGTTTACTGCGCCTGGAGAGAAATTTTTTCAGCCATTATTTGGATCTAGAGTATCAGAATTACTCTTTGATAACATGGATGACATATCTGCACTCTCAATTCGTGATGAAATTAGAAGTTGTATTGTAAGATACGAACCCAGAGTATCTTTATTGGATGTAAAGGTAAATCCAGACCTTGATTCCAACCAGTATGATGTCATAATTTCTTATTTGATTATAGGTGCGGATATTCCAGCGCAGCAACTAGAATTCGTTTTGCAACCAACAAGGTAAATGCCACTAATAAACTTTAGTAGTCTGGACTTTGACCAGATTAAGTCCTCTCTAAGAGAAGTACTAAAAGCAAACGCTAACTTTACAGATTACGACTTTGAAGGGTCTAACCTGTCGAGTATTATTGATTTACTTGCTTATAACACCTATATCACTTCATATAATGCCAATATGGTTGCAAATGAGGTGTTTATTGATAGTGCAACATTAAGAGAGAATGTGGTTGCACTAGCAAAGAATATTGGATATACACCAAAGTCAAGAAAAGCATCGAGATGTAATATAAACTTCCTTGTTGATACTTCAGGATTAACAGTAACCCCACCATCTGTTACTTTAAAGGCAGGTCCTGTAGTTTCAACATCAAATCAATTTGGTACAGATTCTTATGTCTTTAATATCCTTGAAGACACAACAGTATCAGTAACTAATAACGTTGCAAATTTTAATTCTCTACAAGTTATTGAAGGAACAAGGGTAACACAAACTTTCACTTACTCTGCGAGAAATCCTAATCAAAGATATTTGTTAACAAATGCTGGAATTGACACTGACACTATAAAAGTAAGCGTCAAACCTTCAACAACGTCCACAATTAAAGTTGACTATGATTTAAACAATAGTTTGATTGATCAAAAAGTAAATAACGTTATTAATGGAAATTCAACAGTTTACTTTTTACAAGAAGTAGAGGATGAGAGATATGAAATTATCTTTGGTGATGGAGTATTTGGAAAGGCTTTGGAAGATGGAAACTCAATTGAAGTTTCCTACCTAGTTTGTGATGGAGCAAACGCAAATAGAGTTAGTAATTTTAATTTTAGCGGAAGATTAGTTTATTTACAAGATTCTGTAGAAAATGCTATAACTGGTGGAATATCACAAGTCATAACAGATAGTCCCTCTACTGGTGGTGCTGCAATAGAAAGTGTTGCATCAATTAAAAAATATGCACCACAAGTTTATGGAACACAAGATCGTGCAATAACCGCAAATGATTATGAGATTCTAATACCTAATAAAATCTATCCAGAAGCAGAGTCAATATCAGTTTTTGGTGGAGAAGAGTTAGTCCCTCCAAGATTTGGAAAAGTTTTTATTAGTATAAAACCAAGAAATGGTGATTTTGTCTCTTTATCAATTAAAGAAAATATAAAAAGAGAATTAAGAAGATACTCTGTTACAGGGATAGTTCCTGAAATTTTAGATCTAAAATACCTTTATGTTGTTACTAATAGCAAAGTCTATTATAACACCAGATCAATAACAGATGTTGCCTCAGTTTCATCTACAATTCAAAATAATATTCAGGCATATGCAGACTCTCCTGAGTTGAATAAATATGGAACAAGGTTTAAATATAGTAAGTTTTTGGGGATAATCGATCAGAGTCATCCATCAATCACATCCAATATAACCTCTGTCCAAATGAGAAGGGACTTGAGACTTGCAACTAATCAATTTGCCGAATATGCGATTGATTTTGGCAATCATATGCACGTTCAGTACATGACAGGATTTAACATAAAATCCAGTTCTTTTAGGGTGCTAGATATAACAGATGATGTTTATTTGTTTGATGAACCTAATGATACAAAAACTGGAACTATATCATTATATTCTTTACAAGCACCAGGATCTACAACTCCTGTCGTCAGAAGAAGAAATGTTGGTGCTATCAACTACATGACTGGTCGTATAACATTAAATCCAATTAATATTGTATCTGGTAAAGATAAAGATGGAGTGCAAATTATGGAAATATTTGCGGTTCCTCACTCAAACGATGTAATTGGATATCAAGACCTTTATTTGCAGTTGGATGACTTTAATGTAGAAATGATCGTTGATGATATATCCTCTGGATCGGATCCATCAGGGTCTAATTATAAGAGTTCAGCAAGTTATGTTGACGTTAATAATAACCAATATTAATAATAAATTTTTGTAAGAGAAACAAATGTCGCAGAAAAGAGTAAAAATTCAACACCTGCTGGAAAGTCAGTTACCTTCTTATGTAAGAGATGAATTTCCTTTGATTGATGAATTTTTCTCACAATATTATGCTGGATTAGAATATCAGGGCGGTACAGTTGATTTAATCAACAATATTGACTCTTACATAAAATTAAACTCAAATGCCAACAATATCAATGAAACATTATTGGCATCAGATGTAACGGATGATCAGGACTTCATTGATGTATACAGCACTGAAGGATTCCCTGACTTCTTTGGGATTATTCAGGTTAATGATGAAATAATTGTATATCAAACAAAAACTGATACCAGATTTTTATTCTGTACTAGAGGATTTCTTGGCGTAACCTCATATGAGACAAAAAATAACTCAGAGGAAGCTGTTTTTTCTGATACCGAGGCAAGCACTCACACTTTTAGAGATCCTGTAAAAAATCTTAGTGTTTTATTTTTAGAGGAATTTTTAAAAAAGGTAAAAAATCAATTTTTACCTGGTCTTCAAACAAAAAATTTATCAAATGATCTAAATGAAGCCCAATTTGTAAGGCAGTCTAGAGATTTATATTCTACAAGAGGAACAGAGTCTTCTTTTAAAATTTTATTTAAAGCATTATACAATGAAGAGATAGATTTAATAAGACCTCAAGATTTTTTAATCAGTCCATCAAACGCATCATTTCAACTTACTAGGGATTTGATCGTAGAACCTGTTGAGGGTGATCCTGAGAATTTAGTCAATACAACTTTGTTCCAAGATGCGTATGAAAATATTACTAAGGCATATGCGCCAATATCATATGTTCAAAAAACTTCTGTAGGAATTCTTACTGATACCTATTATAAGATAAGCATCGATGCGTCACCACTCTCTTTTGATGGATCCTCAGAACTCTTGTATGGAGAATTTTCTATTCATGCAAAGACTAGAGTCATTGACAATGTTAGTGTTGGACAGACTTATATTGATGTAGATTCAACAATTGGTTTTCCTAAATCGGGAACACTTTCTATAACATATAATGATGGAACATCTGGTATTATAACATATACCAACACATCTACCACTCAATTTTTAGGAGTTACAACCACTAGTGTAACTCAACAAATCCTTGATAAGTCTGAAGTAGATCAAAATACCTTTGCGTATGGTTATGATCCAATAACAGGGACTAGTGATGGTATTAAAGTAAAAATAAGATCTGTACTGAATAGTCTTGATGCGCCCGAATCTTCATATTATCAATTACCAGATTCAAAAATTAAAATTAAATCTTTAGGTAAAATATCATCAGATTTAAAATCTTCTAATTGGTTCTTAAACACGACCCAATATTGTCTTGTAGAATCTCTCTCTTTAGAAGATTCGATCAACAACATCTATAGATTGACAACTAAAGATGATAATATTTTCAGAATTGGAGATAGAGTCTCATTAACTAATACTAGTCTTGTTGTTACTTCTAATTTTTCTGTCACCGACGTTATTAGTGATAAGATTGTTTTAGTTAGAGGACCTAAAATTGATGATCTTGATAAAATTACAAGAGTAACAAAAAGAAAATCAAAGTTTGATTCTGATGCTTATTCTGAATTATCTCAATTTGATGCAAATATTCAAAACACTTATGTGGATGGTGAAAAAGTTTTAATTGCATCTAATTCTTTACCGGCATTTTTAAATCTAAAAACAAATCCAAAAAATCAAAAGTTCACAATCAATGATACTTTCTCTCTAGGACAAGAGACAATTACTCTCACCACTAATCTTGATCACAATTTTTTCACTGGTGATGTTGTATATTACACGCCAGAGAAAACTACAGAAGAATTTGAACAACCTGATGGTTCAATTATTACAATTGAGACTATAAAATCATTCCTTTTTACTGAAGGCAAATACATTGTAAAAAGAATTGATGATAATAAGATCAAATTAGCGAAGAGTGTATCTAACTTATACGCTGGAAAATTTGAATCTGTAACTCCAACAGGAGGTGTCAACACTGTTGATGTCATCAATAACACAATTGAAAGAAATGAATTCAGAAATAAATCAATAAAAGCACAAAAAATTTATAGAGAGATAGCACCTCCTATAATTGACTCTGTAAATCATAAAAATAATTTAAAGTATAGTGGCGTTTTAATCAATGGCGTAGAAATATTAAATTATAAATCTAAGGATAAAGTTCATTATGGAGAATTGAGATCTATTAATGTTGATTCTGGCGGAACTGATTATGATGTCATAAACCCACCATTACTGCATATCTCCGATTCTGTTGGAACAGGAGCAACAGGACTCTGTGCTATAGAGGGGACTTTAAAACAAATTAATGTTTTAGATCCAGGATTTGATTATACTGAAGTTCCATTAGTAAAAATTACTGGTGGAAATGGTAATGGTGCAACAGCAGATGCAAATCTCATAACAGTTTCTCATCAAGTTTCTATTAGCCCAACAGGACTTTCCACAGTTGCAACTGGAATTGGATCAGTTGGATTTGGATCCACTGGATCTACAATTGGATTCTCTACTTTCCACAAATTTAGAAATGGTGAGAGAGTTGTATATAAAACATTTGGTGAAAAAGCAATATCAGGTTTATCTACAGATGCCGTATATCATGTATCTGTTAAAACAAGACATCTTGTATCACTACACCCAACTTTAGGAGATTCTCTCTCTGGAATTAATACTGTCATCTTTAATAGTGCTGGAGAAGGTGTACATCAACTTAAATCTCTAATAGGTAAATCTGTCCTTGGTTCTATAAGTGTAACAAATTCTGGACAAGGATATGAGAACAAGCAAAGAATCTGTGGACCAAGTGGAATTAGCACGGCACTTAATATTATCACCATTCCTAGTCATGAATATAAAACTGGAGAAATAATTCAATACTCGGTTGATGGAACTGCTGCTTCTGGTCTTTCAACCACACTTGATTATTATGTGACTGAATTAAATAAAGATCAGTTCAAACTAAGTCCAGTCGGGTTAGGAACAACTTCAAAAGATTTTTATTTGAAGACCAATCAATATCAAGAAATTTTAACTATCGGTGTAGGAACTCATAGTTTTAACTATCCACCAATATCCGTTGAAGTTATCGGAAAAGTTGGTATTGCTTCTACGACAGGTAGTGATTTTAAGGCGATTGTCCAACCAATATTCAGAGGTCATGTAACTTCAGTTCAATTAACAGATGTTGGAGTTGGTTATGGTGTATCTGAGGTTATTAACTTTAAGAGAGATCCTGAAGTAAAATTAAATTCTGGAGAAGGTGCACAACTAGAAGCTGTTATCTCAGACACTGGAAAGATAACAGATGTCATTATCAATAGACCTGGAGAAAAATATAATTCACCACCAGCATTAGTTGTTTCTGGAATCGGTAGTGGTGCTGATTTAATTCCAAAATTATCAAACGGAACTATTGTTGATGTAATTGTTAACAGATCTGGGGTTGGTTACGGAGCATCAACTACAACTATTAAAGTTGTTGCCTCTGGATCGGATGCAAAATTTACATCTAATTTGCAAACTTGGAATATTAACAATGTAGTAAAAAATGAATCAAGTATTAACAATGATGACACGTTTATATCCGATAACGAATCTAGAGAATTGCAAATAGCATATGGATATGCCCCCAGAACACTGAGGAGTACAGTCTATGGTGTTGATAATGATGGCAAACGAGTGTATGGAGAAAAAGATTTACAATTATCAGATAGTCAAGAGATAGATAGCACTTTCCACTCTGGAATAATCGGTTGGGCATATGATGGTCACCCAATATATGGACCATATGCATATGCTTCTCAAAGAGGACTTCCTGGAGGAAACATAGTTCAGATGAAGTCTGGATATGTTTTAGATTTAAAACCAAATAGACCACCAGTTAGTTCTTTCCCACAAGAATTTTTTGTTGAAGATTTTACCTGGGTTGAATCCACAAGTGAAGAGACATTAGATAGAAATAATGGAAGATTCTGCATAACTCCAGATTTTCCGAATGGAACTTATGCTTATTTTGCAACTGTTGATACCACAACTGATTCTGATGGTGTATTTAAATCATATAAGAGACCTGTATTCCCATATTTAATTGGAGATTCTTTCCAAGGAAAACCAAATGAGTTTAATTATAACATTAATTCTACTCAAGACAATTATGACATAACATCAAATAACTGGAGAAGAAACACTTATCCCTATGCTCTGAATAAAAATAATAGCGGATATGATTACTTACAGCAGTCATATAATTTTGTAGATCAAGATTCGACCATAAAAACAACCTTGAATGGTAATATTGAATCTATTGGTATTATGACCGGTGGTTTTGAATATAGAGTTAATGATAGAGTTGTTTTTGATAAAGATCTAAAAACAGAATTTTTTGCTGCAGCAAAAGTTTCTAAAGTTGGTGGTGTTGGCGTAAACAGCATAAGTATCGGTTCAACAAACATAAGCAATGTTGAATTTTACCCAACAGAGGGATATGGAGCGTTTATTGGAATATCAAGTATAGTTCATAATTTAGATAGCGGAGATATTGTAACTATATCTGGTATTTCTACAACAACCTCATTCCTTGAAGGTAATTATAAGATAGGAGTTAATACAAATTTCCTAAAAGTTTCTAGACAAATTGGCACGGATGGTGCGACTGGTATTATTACATATCTCAGTGTTTCTGGGGGAGACCTAGTATATCCAGAAATACAAGAAAATGATATCTTATCAATTGGAACTGGTGGTTCTCAAGAGAATGTTAAAGTTTTGAATATTGATAGAATATCTTCAAGACTAAGAATATTAAGAGCTCAAAATGGAGTTACTGGAGTAAGTCATTCAATAACAACAGTGATAGCGGAGCAATCAAGAAGATTTACCGCTGATGTTGGATATAAAACATCTTTCACTGCTAGAAGAAATAGAGAATATTATTTTGATCCTTCAGAATCATTAGGAATTAGCACTGTTACTGGTACAGGAGTAGGAAAAACCATATCGTTTAGTAATCCAGGTTCTGGTGTCACATCAAAATTTGTATTATCTCAACATCTGTATTTGCCAAATCATGGACTGATAACAGGAGATCAAGTTACTTACAAGGTCAATGGTGGTGATGCTATTTCTATTTCAACAGTCAGTGCAGGTCCCACTGGATCATTGATTGATAACTCAAAATTATTCGTTACAAATTTGGGTGTAGATTTCATTGGTCTATCTTCAATACGAGTTGGATTGGGAACCACAGGAACTTTTGTGGGAATTGGATCTACAACTGATCAAGGACTTTTCTTCTTTGTTGGAGTTGGAACTGGTGTAAATCATAGTTTAGTTACAGATCATAAAAATGTAATAAAAGCAGATATTGATAGAAAGTTAGTTACTGTCTCTACATCAGCAACTCATGGTCTTTCTAGAAGCGACGTTGTTTTTGTTGACGTAAATCCTGCAATTTCTACAACAAGAACGGTTAGATATAACCAAGATAATAGAAAATTAGTTATTGATAGTATAGGATTTACAACAGCGGGTGTTGGTACGACATCAAATACTATTACTTTATCTGATCATGGACTAGTCACTGGACAAAAAGTTATCCATAGTTCTTCGTCACCATCTGGAGGTTTGTCGGATAATAAAGAATATTATGCATATGTGATTGATGTTAATAATATTAGACTTTGTGATACAAAATATGAAACAACAAAAGCAACACCAACTTTTGTTAATATCACTTCTAGTTCTAATGGGGATTTTCTCCCAGTTAATCCTCCACTAACATTCTACAGAAACTCTACAGTTACTTTTGATACGAGCGATTCTTCTTTATCTTTTGAGCGAGATGCGTCTACTCGCCCAGCATTCTCATTTAAATTCTACACAGACTCTGATTTTACAAAGGAATATTTGACCACAAGTAAAACTGGAGCATTTGCAATTGATCCTGGAGGAGTAGGATTAAAGCTAGGAACTTCTGGATCAACAATAACTTTAATTGTAGATGAAAATACTCCCAAAAAACTTTATTATAAACTAATACCATTAAATGTTTCTGGTAATCCAGGAACTAACTTGGAAGCAGTTATTAGTGATGATGTAGACTCTCACAATGAAATCATAATAAAAGATAGTTTGTATGATGGAACACATGTAATTAGTGGAGTTACCACAAATAGTTTCAGTTACAACGTAGATGAAACTCCAGAGGAGAGCAGATATGTAAGTTCTGCCTCGACAAAACTTTCATATACGACTAGTTCCAAAACAGCATATGGACCGATCGCTGAACTTGATATCAGTGATACAAGAAAAGGTTATTCAAAGTTACCTGGAATTAGCACGATAACATCATCTATAGGAAGAGGTGCTGTCTTAAAGCCTGCTAGTACTTCTATAGGTAAAATTGTAAAGACAAAGTTGAATAACATTGGATTTGATTATCCTGCAGATCACACTTTATCTCCTGAAGTAAACTTCCCACAAATACTAGAAGTAACTTCTTTCTATAAATTTACCAATATTGGTATAACATCATTTGGTCAAGGATATAAAGTTGCACCAACCCTAATAGTTCTTGATGGAAATACGAATCAAAAACTTAATGATATTGATATAAGATATTCGGTTGGAGACACAGAAGTAGAAATTCTCAAAAATACTTTAAACCTTAGTGACACCAATCCTGTTATTTTACCTGTAAATAATCCAAATGGAATTAGAGTTTCTAATTTAGAATATAATTCTGTTGCAAAGACAGTAACTGCAACTTTAAAAGAAATTTATAGTGAAAATTTCCCATTAGTAGTTGGTGATAAAATTTTAGTAGAAAATTCTGTTGTAGGGATTGATAGTACAGCATCTGTAACTGCAACAACTAAGGGATTAAACTCAGATGAACATAATTATCAATTGTTTACAGTAACCGCAACCACCGAAAGATTGGGTGGAAATGTTGGAATTGTTACGTATTCGTTTGATGTTCTTGAGAGTGGTGAAGTAATTGGAACTTTTGATGCAGAAAAATCAGCAACAATCTTAACCCCTCAAAAATATTTCCCTGTATTTGATTACAAATTAGAATCAAATACTTTCCAAACTGGAAACATTGTGAAGTCTGGTGATTCTGAGGGAACCATTTTTGACTGGGATGGAACAAACCAGATAATATCAATTGAGAGTTCTGATGATTTCTTAGTTGGAGATACAATTGTAGAAGATGTAACTGGATCTAAAGCAGTAGTCAACAAAAGATATGCCTTCTCAGGAGAATACGACTTAAATTATTTCTCACTCTTTGATAATGGTTGGAGAGAGGATAATGGAATACTTAATAAACTAGATCAGAAAATAGCTGATAATGACTACTATCAGAATTTTTCTTATTCAATCAAATCAAAAGTACCTTTCGAAAGTTGGAATGACATTGTAAGTTCTTTGCTTCATAGTGCAGGATTTAAAAAATTTAGTGATCTTCAAGTGGAGTCCCAAGTTGTCGCTGCAGATGAAGAGGCTCTGATACCTAATCCTATTTCAGCAACAACTATTGAAATTGATTTGATAAGCGAAGTTGATTTAGAATGCACAAATAATTATGACTTAGCAACCGAAAATTTCTTAGGTTCTGCCACTGCAAGATTCTCTGATGAAATTTCACTTAAAACTAGAATTATATCAGACTTCTCAGAATCTATCACTAACAGAGTCCTGACGATAGATGACATTAGTTATTTGTTTAATAGTAATGCAAGATCAACTCCATTCCAAGAAGTTGCAAGACATCCGTTAGCAGGCGGTGTTGCACAAAAATTCGTAATTCTTGCAAAGGATAGAAAGTTTACTGCCGAAAGGCAAATGTCATTGGTCACTGTTTTAAATGATGTTCATACTGGAAAATCATTTATTAATCAATATGGAGATGTTGATACAGTATTAGATCTCGGTAATTTTGATTACACCATAGATGGTTCTGATGGGGTATTACAATTCTTCCCAACAAAGTTTACCATAAACAACTATAACTTATCTCTCTTTAGTTACAACCTTGATAGACTGGGATTAAATACATCTTCAATTGGTATTGGAACAACAACCATTGGTATCTCAACAGATGCCTCTGGATCTTTGATCAGTATAGCAAGCACAAATCATGTTATCTCTGGACTCACCACTACAAACGTATTTACTCTTGCTGGAATTGGAACAACAACCTCAGGAACCAGAGCTGCGAAAATATTATTCAGTATTGAAAATTCTGACAATCAAGCAGAATTTGATGAACTTAGTATCGTAGCGATAGGAACTCATATTGAGTCACTTGAGTATGGACAATTGACAACTCATTCTATCGATGCCTTTGGTGGAACTGGACTAGGAACATATGGCGCAAGTTTGTCTGGATCAGATATCATCGTCAAATATACACCTAATAGTGGCGTGACAACGACCTACGTGAATGCACTTTCAATTGGAATTTCCTCTGAGTCTTATGTTGGTGTTGGAACACAAGGTTACACTCATGGAAACTTGATCGCACAGGGTGTTGGAATAGCATCCTCATCTTCACCTTCAGCAGTTCAAATTGGTCATTATGGGAGATCAACTGCTACTGGTGTTGATGGTGCATATGGAATATTGATGGTTTCTGATACCACAAATAATATAACTCAGATGTCAGAATTTGTTATCGCTGATGATGATACTGACATATACTTGACAGAGTATGGTGTAGTTGATTCTGAGGGTGGAACTAGTGCATCAGGACTTGGAACCTTAGGTGCAACTAGAGCGTCAAGTGAAACAAGACTCAATTTCACTCCAAATGCAGATATAGATGTTCACGTCAAAACATTTATCAATGCATTATCTGTAGATGAACTGAGAACTGAACCAGGATCAAAAGATCTAACATGTTCTGAATTAATATCTGAATTTAGTACTTATACAGGAACTCTTTCATCAGTTAAGAGAGACTTTGAATTAAAACATAGAACTAAAGAAATCTTTAAGAGAAACTTTGACGGAACGGATGCAAACGTAGTTAACATAACAGATAATACAATTAATCTTCCAGATCACTTCTTTGTAAGTGGTCAAGAATTGACTTACTCTACTGTATTAGGAATCAAAACTGATTTCATTTCAATTGGATCAACTGATGGTTTTGTTGGTGTTGGTACAACAACCACCTTACCCTCAAGTGTTTTCTGTATTAAAGTTGATAATGATACAATTAAGATTGCTACGACGGCAGAAAATGCCCTCAAGAAAAATCCAGTTTCAGTTGCGTTCACTGGAGTTGGTATAGGAAACTCTCATACTTTCACGGCAAAAGATGCAAATCAGAAAGTTTTATTGACAATTGATAATATGATTCAATCCCCAATTGTGGGATCATCTGTTACCACCACTACGATTGGATCTGCCTCAGCGACAGTGGATGTCATTAAATTTGACGATATTCTTCGTTTCGCTGCTGGAGATTATGTAGAAATTGATAGTGAAATTGTAAAGGTTTTGGCAATCGGAATCGGATCTACAAATAATGTTAAGGTTACTCGTGCATGGCTTGGAACAGACTTAGAAGATCACTCAGACGGATCTTTGGTGACAAAATTAAATGGTAACTATAACATTGTTGGAAATACCGTCAATTTTGCTGAGGCACCAAATGGAAATCGACCCATCGGATCTACAACTGATGGTCCATCATTTAGGGATTGGACAGGTATTACAACCTCTGCAACATTCAGTGGCAGATCTTTTGTAAGGACAGGAATACAGGGAAGTAGTGATGAGACTTATACTAAAAATCATATTTTTGATGATATTTCTCCATCATTTGATGGTCAGACAAAAACTTTTGCATTGACATCAGGCGGTTCAAATGTAACAGGAATTACTACATATCCACTAATCCTTATAAATGGTATTTTACAAGGTCGTGGAAGTGATTCAGACTTTACTGCAACAGAGCAGTCTGGTATCACATCAATTACCTTTACTGGAGCAGCAAGTTCTGTTTCTTATGATGTTAACAATGCAAGTATTCCTACTGGTGGTGTTATTGTTTCTGTTGCATCAAGTGAAGGTTTTGGATATCAACCTTTGGTTGCCGCTGGTGGAACTGCAGTAATTTCTGCAGGAGGAACTGTTTCTTCAATCTCTATTGGTAACAGTGGTTCTGGATATAGAGTAGGTGTTCAAACAACTATTAATGTTGGCGTTGGAACTTCCTCACTTGGATCTCGAAACATAGAATTTATTGGAACTGCTGCTGTAGAGAATGGACACATTGTTAGCGTTGCTATTACCAATCCTGGTTCTGGATATACAGCAACCAGTGCTCCTTTCGTTGTCTTTGATGATCCACTATCCTATCACAATATTCAATTAGATTATATTTCAGGGTCCTCTGGCGTTGGAACTGAAGCGCGAGTTGATGTTGTTGTTGGACAAGGATCAAGTGTAATTGAATTTAATTTGTCTAATACTGGATCTGGTTATTCTATCGGTGATGTATTGACATTTGCTTTTGGTGGAAACACTGGTATTCCAACAGAATCATCAGTAACCTTTGAAGAATTTAAGATCACTATTGATGAGGTCGATACAGACCAATTTAATGCATGGTCCGTGGGATCCATGGATGTTTTAGATGATATTTCTAACTTGTTTGATGGTGAGAGAAGAACCTTCCCAATCAAAAAAGATGGAGATATCTTATCAATTCTTTCTCGCCCAGGTTCAAATATAACAATTCAAGATAATATTTTTGTGTTTATCAATGATGTTTTACAGCAACCTGATGTTGGATATAAATTTGCGGGAGGAAGTGTTCTTGAACTTACCGAGGCACCAAACGTCGGAGATACCTTTAAATTCTTCTATTACAAAGGAACCTCTGGAGTTGATGTAGTTGATGTTGATGTAACAGAGACGATTAAAGTTGGAGATGAACTGACACTTGAAAGTACAAATATTAAATTAGATCAAAATGAAAGATTAGTAACTCAAATAGTTTCTTCTAGAACTGTCAATACAAATGTCTATCCTGGACCAGGTTTGAGTGGCAATCCATCTCTTGAAAGACCTGTTAAGTGGTGTAGACAGAGAGATGATTTACTCATCAACGGAAAGGTAATCAATAAGTCTCGCGATTTATATGAACCCAAAATTTTCCCATCCGCATACCTAATCAAGTCAGTTGGTGTTGGTTCTACTGAAGTTTACGTCGATAATGTTAGACCTTCTTTCAATCCTCTAGATGAAAGCACTGATAGATCATTCCAAAATACTATCACTATATTTGATTATACTACTGAAAAGGTTTCTGCTGCAGCGACAGCAGTGGTCTCAACTGCAGGAACTGTATCTTCTATCGTAATATCTACAGGTGGAGTTGGATACTCTACAACTCCAAATGTTACGATACAAAATCCAGTTGGTTTAGGCACCACTGCAAGAGCTGAAGCAACTGCTACAGTTTCTGCTGGTGGAACCATATCTGGTATAACTATATCTACACCTGGTGTTGGATACACCAACACTAATCCACCAGTGGTCCTCATCGGACCTCCTGCATCATTAGACACTGAGGATAATGGTATACTTTCATATAGTGGTGACTTTGGTATTATTACTGGAGTTGGAACAGATTCAGTTGGCGTTGCATCCACCGCTATAATCTTTGACTTGTTAATACCAGCACTTTCTCCGCTTAGAGATAACACTGACATTACTCCACAAACAACAACTAGTGGAATTGCAACTGGAGATTACTTCGTTGTATATCAGTCCACAGTTGGAAATGGAGTCACTGCCTTGGACGAAAATTCTAGTGTGATTGGTATTGGAACAACATGCTTGGATAACATCTATAGAGTTGCTGATGTTTCAATTGCAAATACATCTGCTATTGGACTTGGAACGACTAATGTTGCAAGAGTGACCGTTAGTATTTCTGACTTTAATGGATTTAGTGCTGCTGGTTTAGCAATTAGCGAATTCTACGGAAGATATAGCTGGGGCAAACTGGTATTGAGTGAAAGAGAAGAAAGTGTAAGTTATGATGCAATTACATCTAATGGTGTAGTTGGAATTCAAACGGGACCATTTATCCTAAGAAAAACACCATTTAAGTCAAGTGGTTTTGTAACCTGATAAATAACTAAAAAATTACAAAAATGTCTGCTATTATAACTGATCAGATAAGAATATTGAATGCGAAAAATTTTGTATCTGGTTTTAATACCACTACAAAATCGTACTATAGTTTTGTTGGACTTACAAATCCAACTTTAATTGACTCTGATTGGAATGATGATCCCCCGTCACCAACGGACAATTTTGATAATGAAAATTCGACTTGGGACACAATAGTTGCTCTGAAAAAGATCACATCAGATGATGCTAAACAAGTCGTAAGGAAGAATGTTTGGGCGTCTGGTAGAACCTATGATTACTATAGGCATGATTATAGTATCAGTAATACTCCACCAAACTCCAGCGGAACTTCACTGTACTCTGCTAACTATTTTGTTTTAAATAGTGACTACAGAGTTTATATTTGTCTCCAAAATGGAACTACTCCAGAAACCGTAAATGGAGCACCCTCTTTGGATGAACCAACGTTTACAGACTTAGAACCAAGAGCTGCTGGCACTAGTGGAGATGGTTATATTTGGAAGTATTTGTATACTATCAAACCATCAGATATTGTTAAGTTTGATAGCACCGATTATATGCCAGTTCCTTTGAATTGGGCAACTACCACTGACGCAGACCATTCTACAGTTAGAAATAATGCAGTTGATGGTGGTATTAAAGTCGTAATCGTAAAAGATAGAGGATCGGGCATTGGAACTGCAAACGTAACTTATACAAAAGTTCCAATTAAGGGGGATGGATCTGGTGCAGAGTGCACGGTAACGATTAACAATGATTCAAAGATTGGTAGCGTAGTAGTATCTAACCAAGGATCTGGTTATACTTTTGGAAATGTTGATTTGATTGCTGGTGGTGTTCCAGAACCTTCTTCTTATCCT
>Ga0181569_10002079_pt1 | contig 15857 bp, 12 predicted proteins | sample 101ome_19_FD_132452 | JGI IMG/M metagenome (GOLD analysis project Ga0181569, IMG submission 132452) | Coastal salt marsh microbial communities from the Groves Creek Marsh, Skidaway Island, Georgia - 101405AT metaG (megahit assembly) | ecosystem: Environmental > Aquatic > Marine > Intertidal...
TCAGGGACAAGCGCAAAGCGTTAATTTTGTTCATGCTCCGATTTATAATTCTTGTCCGCGTCTGCAGGTGGCTTGTACTGGTCATAGCATGGATGACAGCATCCGCAAGCCAACACGTTACTGCTCAAAATGCATGGACGCTCCAACGATGCTTAGACCACGCATTTGAACACAACCTACAAATCAAATTGGGTGAACTCGGCGAGACCAGTGCGACCATCGGCACCCAATCCGCCCGCGGAGCATTCTTACCCAACCTGAACGGCAACCTTTCCCACGGCTACAACTTCGGCCGAACCATCGACCCGTTCACCAACCAATTTGTTGAGTCATCGGCCATCCGTTCCAACAGCTTCGGATTGTCCACCGGCATGGTCTTGTTCAATGGTTTTCAAAATCACCTCAACCTGAGGCGGGCGAAGCTGTCGGAATTATCGGCCACGGCTGCCCGAGAAATCGCCGAAAACAATGTTGTGCTCACCATTGCCGGCGCCTTTTTGAATGTGCTTTTCCAAGAAGAATTCTTGCGGGTTGCCGAATACAATCGGCAGGCGACCGCCCGTCAAGTGGATCGAATGCGGAGCTTGGTGAATGCAGGCGCTGCGGCTGAATTTGATTTGTACGATGTGGAAGCGCAATTGGCCGCTGACGAGGCGACGATCGTTTCTACCCGAAACGGCTTGAACTTAGCCAAACTCAACCTCGTCCAACTGCTCCAATTGCCCGCTTCCGAGGCGAGCGATTTTGAATGCGTTCGGCCGTCTGATGAGGACCTCGAACGCGCCGATTTGCCAGCCTCACCATCAGCTGCGGTGGCTTATGCCATGAGCTCATTCCCGGAAATTCGCCAGGCGGAATTGCAGGTGGAAGATGCCCACCTCGGCTTGGACATCGCCAAAACCGGGCGCTACCCGCGTGTATTTGCGAGCTATAATTTCGGCACCGGTTATTCAGGTGCATCTCGGTCCATCGACGGACCGCCGTCCCTCGAGGAATTCGTTTTGGGTTCGCTGGTGGTCGATGACTCAACGGCATACGATTTGGTGGCCCAGCAAGAAGTGTACAACTTCATCACCACGCCATTTTCGGATCAACTCAGTCAGAATTTCAACCAAAGTGTTTTCTTCTCGATGAGTGTGCCCATCTTCAACAATTTCAGTGTGAAGTCATCCATTGAACAAGCCGAAGTCAACGCCTTGCGCGCACAATACCAACTCGAACAAACCCGTCAAACGCTCACAGCGAACATTGAATCCGCATGGGCAGATGCACGCGCTGCACAAGAGAATGCGGCGGCTCAAGAAGCCGCATTGGCTGCCGCTGAGCGGTCTTTCCTCAATACCGAAAAAAGGTATGAAGCCGGTGCCGCCACGGCCATTGATTATGCGGATGCGCGAACCCTGTTTGATAACGCACGCGTCAACGCCCTCCGCTCGAAATACGATTTGGCCTTCAAAAGCCGAATCCTCGAGTTCTACATGGGAAAAGCCATGACCTTCCGATAACCCTGTAGCATGAAACTCACCAAAAAGTTCTGGATCGGCATCAGCGTCATCATTGTTGGCCTCCTCATTACGGCCAAATTCATGGGTGGGAAAGAGGATGCGCAGGAAGTCACGGTTGAAACCGTTAAAACTCGAAACATCATTGAGCGCGTTTCAGCCTCCGGCAAAATTCAGCCTGAAACCGAAGTCAACATCACCGCTGAGGTGAGTGGCCAAATCATCGCCCTGCCGGTGAAAGAGGGCGATCGCGTGGAAAAAGGCGATTTGCTCGTCCAAATCAATCCCGATTTGTACGATGCCGCGCTCAATCGAGCGCAAGCTGCGGCCAACAGCGCTCGATCGAACCTCGCCTCTGCACGAGCTCAACAAGCGCAAGCCGACGCCCAGTTTTTCGCAGCGCGCAAGAGTTGGGAACGCACACAACAGTTATTCAAAGACCGGGTCATTTCGCAGGCCGATTACGACAACGCCGAAGCCAACTTCCGCAGTGCAGAGGCTACATTGACCTCAGCCACCGAAAGCATCCGCAGCGCAGAATTCGCCATCTCCAGTGCGGAGGCGTCCGTGCAGGAGGCGCGAGATAACCTCAGCCGCACCACCTTGCTCGCCCCTCAATCCGGCACCGTAACGGCATTGGTTAAAGAAGTGGGAGAAAGCGTGCAAGGAAATGGCTTTACGGCCGGCGAAGTGGTGATGAAAGTTTCAGATTTGAGCATCATGGAGGTCGACGTAGAAGTGAATGAAAGCGACATTGTTCGCGTGGGAATGGACGATGCGGCAGAGGTAGAAGTGGATGCGTACCTCGACCAAACGTTTGCGGGAGTGGTCACGGAAATTGGCAACACTGCACTCAATGCCGGGCTCAATGGATTCGCCATGGATCAGGTCACGAATTTCTCTGTGAAAGTGCGGCTTTTGCCCGAGAGCTATGGCAACATGTTGGCGGATGAAGCCGAGTCCAATTCACCTTTCCGTCCGGGCATGAGTGCGAAGGTGGATGTCCTGACACGCGAGGCCAATTCCGTGTTGTCCGTGCCCATTCAGTCCGTCACCACTCGGGAAAAAGCCGAGAGTGAGGACGAAAGCGAATTGGGTGTGTTTGTGCTGAACGAAGACGGTTCCGTCGCATGGCGTTTGGTTGAAACGGGCATCCAAGACAACCGATTTATTGCCGTCATCAGTGGTTTGGAAGCCGACGAAACGGTCATTACCGGTCCGTACCAAAGCGTATCCCGCACCTTAGAAAACGGCGATTTTATCGAAATTCAAGAGGAACCTTCAACCGACAAGGAATGAACCCGCTCATCCTCGGCATCGAGACTTCTACCCTTTCCTGTTCAGTGGCCCTGTTTTCAAGTGACGGACTCCTTCACGCTGCTCAAAAATGCGACGCGCAGCACGTCCACGCCTCACATCTTTTGCCCATGATTTCAGAAGCACTTGAAGTACTTGGAAAATCTCCCAAAGATCTCAGTGCGGTTGCGGTTTGCGCTGGACCTGGAAGCTACACGGGGCTGCGTATCGGCGTTTCTACGGCAAAGGGGCTATGCCATGCAATGGGCATCCCGCTCATCGCCATCAACAGCTTGGAAATCCAAGCGTACGAAGCCTTGGAATCCATTGACGAAGGTTCCACCATCGTCGCCGTGATGGATGCACGCCGTGATGAAGTGTATACGCAAACTTTCGAGCGCCGAGGGAAAGCGGTAGCAGCATTGGATGAGACCCGAGCACTTGTAATCGACGCTCAGTTATCCACCAGCGAACTTTTCCCAGCCTTAACAGGGGATGCCTTTGTCATTGGTGATGCCGCCGAAAAAACTCAAATGCTGCTCGGGGACAGGGCGCAAACTTGGAACTTCAAGAACGCTCACCCACAGGCGGCTTTCCTTCTTCGGCCTGCTTTGGCGGCTTTTGAAGCGCAAGCTTTTGAAGATGTCGCTTATTTCGAACCGCGGTATTTGAAGGAATTCCAGGCCGGCAAACCCAAGGACCCACTTGGGTTGCGAAACAAAAAAGCCACTGCATGAAGACCAAAAGATTTGTTCACGCAGTTGGTATGGCGCTGCTTGCAGCTGTGCTGGTTCAGTCCCGCTGCAATGATCCGCAACAATTCATTCCTTATGTCCCAGTGGATTTTTCGGTGAACGTGAACCTGCCGGCATACATCGATTTGTCCGTACCAAGTGGTCATGTGCTTGTGAGCGGCGGTTCCAAGGGAATCATTCTGTACCGCTACACTTTGGACCAATTCGTTGCGATTGACCGCCATGCCACGGCGGATATTCCAGCGGGTTGCACCATCGAGGTGGCCGAGGACGGACTGATTCTCACCGATCCTTGTAGCAATTCCGAATGGCTCATCATCGATGGTTCGGTGGTATCAGGTGATGCCATTTACCCATTGCACCGGTATGCGACGCAATGGAATGACCCCATTTTGCATGTGTTCAATCCGTAGGTGCTTCTATTCGCATCCGCTCGAAAAGTGAAGGCACGAGCACAATCAGCAATGAAGGCAACGGCGACTGAAGGAAAGCCAAAAATTCGTGCGCCACACCATACCCTGCTTTTCCCGGAACTAATGCGATGAACACCGCCATGATGGCGCCTGCAATGCAGTACATCACGATCAGCCATGGCCACCGATCGAGGTGTCCTGTTGTGCGCAGAAAGAGCGCATCGAGCGCGAAAAATGCAATCAAAATGCCCATGCTCAACGCCCATTTCATCCAGCCTAATTCCTGCATGGAATAGCGATGAAACCCATTCCACGTATCCTCCATGATGTAGTAGTGTATCCGCTGAGGCTGTGGATGGGCGTCCCACCATTGTTCACGCGCTTCCGAGGGCATTCTCTGAAGCTCTGGATTGGCTTCCATCACCTGCATGTAATGGTTCAATTGGATTTTTGCCCGCTCTTGGTAAAACCCGAAAACCAACATGCCGGCAAGCACAAGCAACCACCACGGTCGACGACGAGGCAGAATCGGTTTGAGCTGTCCAATTTGAGCGCTCATGTAGAGGGATTTTTTGTGGATCCCAAACGAAAGCCCGCTCCCGCAGCATAACCATACCACAGTGCGAAGATGATGCTGTAAACGAAGACCGTGAATGTGTAGTCGTGGTTAAACTTAAGTGCCTCTTCTCCCAAATACAGCTGAATCATCAACAAACTGATGATGCGGAAAATATTCGCAGCATGGATGGCGATGATACCCACAGGAATAAACCACAATTTTCGGGTCCAACGTCCCGGGAAGGAAAGAATGAAAATGGTGAACAGGGCAAACAGCACCACCCCATCGCATGAAGGCCCCACGAAAACGCCCTGAGCACCGCGGATGCCAACCCGGTTTCGAAAGAGACCATCATTTTCTTGGAAAAACGCCACCGGCTCATAACCTACTGCATCCAAGAGGCCTTCGGTTACAACAATGAGATTTTCCGTGATGTACTCATCCAACAACGTGGCCGGCTTCAAATACGTTTCGTAGCTCAAATGCCAGATAATGTACCCGCCGAATCCCAACACCAAAAAACGGAAAACGTCCGGCTGAGACCGGACGAATTCACGCAATTTTAAGATCCAACGCATACTGAGTATCAGTAGCGGTACAAGTCTGATTTGTACGGGCCGTTCACTGGAACGCCGATGTAATCAGCTTGCTCTTGTGTAAGCGTCTCCAACGCAACATTGATTTTCGCCAAGTGCAATCGCGCAACTTCCTCGTCGAGATGTTTTGGCAAGGTCACCACCTCATTCTTGTAAGCTCCAGCGTTGTTCCACAATTCCAATTGGGCCAGTGTTTGGTTTGTGAAGGAGTTGGACATCACAAAGCTCGGGTGACCCGTGGCACAACCCAAGTTCACAAGGCGGCCTTCGGCAAGCAAAATAATATCGTTACCGTTCACATTGTAGATGTCAACCTGCGGCTTGATGGTATCCTTCGTCGAACCGTGATGGGTGTTCAACCAAGCCACATCAATCTCGTTATCGAAGTGACCGATGTTGCACACAATGGCTTTGTCCTTCATCGCTGCGAAATGTTCGCCTCGAATAATGTCTTTGTTGCCTGTTGCTGTGCAGATGATATCGCCTTCCAACACCGCATCAGCCATCCGCTTCACCTCGTAACCGTCCATCGCTGCTTGTAACGCGCAAATGGGGTCAATTTCCGTAACAATTACTCGGCAACCGGCATTCCGGAATGACTCCGCTGTACCCTTGCCTACGTCACCGTAGCCTGCAACAACAGCCACTTTACCAGCCATCATCACGTCGGTCGCTCGGCGAATCGCATCCACTGCAGATTCACGGCAGCCGTATTTGTTGTCGAATTTTGACTTGGTCACCGAATCATTCACATTGATCGCTGGCATGGGCAATGTCCCAGCTTTCATGCGATCATACAAACGCAATACCCCAGTGGTAGTTTCCTCGGAAAGTCCCTTGATTCCGTCTGCCAACTGTGGAAACTCATCCAAAACCATGTTGGTCAAATCGCCTCCATCATCCAAAATCAAGTTCAATGGTTGGCGGTCTGCTCCGAAGAACAGTGTTTGACGAATGCACCAATCAAATTCCTCCTCATTCATTCCTTTCCATGCATAGACGGGAATGCCTGCTGCTGCAATGGCCGCGGCGGCGTGGTCTTGGGTAGAGAAAATGTTACATGAAGACCACGTCACATCCGCTCCTAGATCTACAAGCGTCTCGATTAAAACAGCGGTTTGAATGGTCATGTGCAAGCAACCCGCAATGCGCGCGCCCTTCAAAGGTTTTTCTTTTCCATATTGCTCGCGCAATGCCATCAGTCCAGGCATCTCTGCCTCAGCCAATCGAATTTCCTTTCGTCCCCACTCAGCTAAGCTGATGTCCTTTACTTTGTACGGCAAGTATTCCGTTGTCAATGTTGTGCTCATAAGGCGTTGATTTCGAGTGCAAAAATACAACAAACAAAATTACTTTCGCACCCATCAACTGCCCGTCAATGCCCGATTTTAAAGAGATTTTGCAAGTTCCAGGGTCAAACCTCATCGTGGGTTTGTTTTCCGCTGAGCAAGATGAACTCGTCACTTGGTCGGGATCGCAAAGTCGCTTCCCCGAGCGCGATCTGACCGAATATTCGCTGCATCGTCAACTCGAGCATGCTGCGGTTGATGCAGCCATGGAGCGGATGCCCAGCGGCTTGGCTGAGGCAGCAATCGCGCACAATGCGGATGGAAAACCTGAATTTACTCATTCTGAATTGGGGTTTCTGAGCATCGCGCATCATACGGAGGACGACACTTGTTTTGTCGTTGTGGCGACTGGCGGTGAGGCAGTGGGATGCGACATCGAGGCGGAACGCCCCCAATTGAAGCGAATTGCCAATCGCTTTCTAAATCCTGCGGAGCTCGACACCACAGGCGATGCGCTGGAAGGGTTGTGTGCAATCTGGGCCGCGAAAGAAGCGGTGTTCAAGGCGTTTGGTCCAGGGCTGGACTTTCGTGAAGACATCGGGGTGGAATGGCACGGGCCGGAGGAGGCCGTTCATCGAGGATTGACCGTGACCCTTCGTGATGAGTCCCTTCAATTTTCGGCAAGAAGACATCATCGCCTCGAGGGACCAGCGCTATGGGTCGTGTTCGGACCTGTGGATCAACTCAACTGAATGCATCCAACAAAAAAGGGAACCCTGAGGCTCCCTTTTTTATGTTCAACGTCCGTGGAACGGACTGGTCTTTTAATGTTTCAGTCCTTAGCGCTCGATGCCTTTGTGGCGACGCTCTGAACTTACGGACAATTTCTTCCGGCCTTTCGCACGTCGTGAGCTCAATACATTACGTCCGTTGGCAGAAGACATGCGCTTGCGGAAACCATGCTTGTTTCTACGCTTGCGTACAGAAGGTTGAAATGTCCTTTTCATAGCAGTTCAGTTTTCGAATCCGCGAAAATTACCTCTCGGATTCGGGTGGGCAAAGATAGGCATAGAAATCATGCTACCAAACCCATGTGAGATAAAATTTCCGCTTTCCCAAAACACGGCAACGTCCATCGAAACCGTAATTTCGCTGAATCATGCAATCCGAAGCAAACGAACCGCGGAAATTCAGCTGGAAAAATTGGGGGACTGTTCGCAAAATGGGCCAATACCTCAGGCCGCACGCTTGGGGTTATGCACTCGGGGTGCTCATTATCAGCTTAAGCGGTGTCTTGACGTTGTTGGTGACCCGCCTGTGGGGACAACTCGGCGGTGTGGGCACGGCTTCTGGACAAGAGACGCAAGTAGAGTCGCCGATGGCGATGCTGCAAATAGACCTCAACGACCTGACCCAAATCGGATGGCTTATTCTGGGTGTCCTTGCAGTACAAGCGATTTTGAGCTTTGGGCGGGTGCTGCTTTTTGCTAAAATGACGGAAGACATGATGCTCGCGATGCGAAGGGACGCGTTCGAAGCAATCGTGAGCATGCCCATGCGGTTTTTTGATACCCGTCGCGTCGGCGACCTAAACAGCCGAGTTTCTGCCGACATCACCGCGATTCAAGATGTCTTCACCACCACCCTGGCGGAATTGTTGCGCCAGCTCATCATCATCGTGGGGGGCATCTTGGCGTTGCTTTATTTCTCCGTGACGCTGACTTTGCTCATGCTTGCCACACTGCCGGTGATGATCATTGCGGCCATCTTATTCGGTCGTTTCATTCGTAAATTATCCAAGCGCACGCAGGACCAAGTCGCAGATTCCAACACCATCGTCCAAGAAACGCTCACCGGCATCATCAGTGTCAAAAGCTTTGCGAACGAAGCCTGGGAATTGGTTCGGTACCTGGGTAGCATCCAGGATATCCGCAAGCTGGCCATGCGCGGGGCCATCTGGCGGGGCGCCTTTGCTTCATTCATCATCCTCTTCATTTTTGGTGCCATTACCTTGGTGATATTCAAAGGCGCTGAACTCATGGTGACCGGAGGCCTCGCGAGTGAACACTTCTTCACCTTCCTCTTGATGACCGGCTTGGTCGCGGGCAGCATAGGTGGCATCGCGGCACAGTTCTCCGCCCTCCAACGAGGACTCGGAGCCATCGAGAGTTTGATGGAATTGATGGACGAGGAACAAGAAACGGTCGTGACAGCAGCCAACGCGTCCCTCGCGCCATTGAAGTTGGCGGGAGAAGTCTCTTTCAAAGACGTGCATTTTCACTACCCCAACCGAGAGGATGTGCAAGTGTTGGAAGGGGTGAATTTGCGTATTGAGCCGGGCAAACGCGTGGCATTGGTAGGGCCGTCAGGAGCTGGAAAATCTACCATCGCATCGTTGTTGCTGCGTTTTCATGACCCCTCTTCTGGAAGCGTATCCATCGATAACAAGCCGCTCCAGGCCTTCCACCTCACGGCACTGCGAAAGCGCATCGCATTTGTGCCGCAAGAGGTCATTTTATTCGGTGGAGACATCCGAAGCAACATCGCATACGGCAAGACCGATGCGTCTGACGAGGAAATTCGAGATGCGGCACGCAAAGCCAACGCCCTCGATTTTATCGAGGGTTTTCCAGATGGATTCGAAACCGTGGTAGGCGAGCGCGGGGTGCAATTGTCAGGAGGGCAACGACAGCGCATTGCCATCGCCCGGGCCATTCTTCGCGATCCGGATATCTTGATCCTCGATGAAGCCACCAGCGCCTTGGATGCCTCAAGTGAGAAAGAAGTGCAAGTGGCGTTGGATGCGCTGATGGAAAACCGAAGCAGCCTCATCATCGCCCATCGCTTGAGTACCATCAAAAATGCCGATCAAATAGCCGTACTCGCGAACGGTAAAATTCAAGAAATCGGAACCCACGATTCGCTGTTGGCCGCCGGTGGGGCGTACAAACGGTTGGTCGAGAATCAAGAATTCGATTTGACTTGAACAGCTTCGACTCCATTCGTACCTTTATAGAAATAGCAATTAAAAGATGAAAAAGGCATTGGTAACGGGAATCACGGGGCAAGACGGCGCCTATTTGACCGAGTTGTTATTGAAAAAAGGTTACGAGGTGCACGGTGTAAAGCGACGGGCATCCCTGCTGAATACCGACCGCATCGACCACCTGTATCAAGATCCACACGAGACCAACGTGCGCCTGAAGTTGCATTACGGTGACCTCACCGACAGCACGAATCTCATCCGAATCATCCAAGAAGTGCAACCTGACGAGATTTACAACCTCGCGGCGATGAGCCACGTCAAGGTCAGTTTCGACACGCCGGAATACACAGCCAATGCAGACGGTATCGGCACACTGCGCATCCTCGAAGCCATGCGCATTCTTGGCATCGAAAAGCAATGCCGATTTTACCAAGCATCTACGTCAGAACTCTATGGTCTCGTGCAGGAAACTCCGCAAAGTGAAACCACCCCGTTTTACCCGCGTAGCCCCTATGGCGTAGCGAAATTGTACGGTTTTTGGATCGTGAAGAATTACCGCGAATCATACGGTTTGCACGCCTCCAATGGCATTCTGTTCAATCACGAGAGCCCATTGCGCGGCGAAACGTTTGTCACCCGCAAAATCACACGGGGCGTGGCCCAAATTCACCATGGTCTCGCCGATCGCCTCTACCTCGGCAACCTCGACGCGAAGCGCGACTGGGGGCATGCCAAAGATTACGTGGAGGGCATGTGGCGCATGCTGCAGCAAGACACGCCGGACGATTACGTGCTGGCAACAGGGCGCACAGTACCGATCCGCGACTTCGTGAACATGGCGTTTGCCGAAGTCGGGCGCACCCTTGAATGGAAAGGCACAGGGGTCGACGAGCAAGGGATTTGCGCGAAAACAGGCGATGTTTTGGTGAGCGTGGATCCGCGGTATTTCCGCCCAGCGGAAGTCGAATTACTGGTGGGGGATGCCTCCAAAGCCAAGCGCGTATTGGGCTGGGAGCCGACGCATACGCTTGAGGAGTTGTGCGCCGAGATGGTAGCTTCTGATTTGACCCTATTTGAGCGAACGAAGCTCTTGCGCGACGGGGGGCATGAAGTGTATCCGCAATACGAATGAAGCGCAGAAAGGACCTTATTGTCACCTACTATTGGCCCCCTGCTGGAGGGATTGGTGTGCTGCGATGTTTGAAAATCGTTAAATACTTAAGGCAATTTGGATGGGAACCCGTGGTTTTCACGAGTACAGAGACTGAGTATGAATTTACCGATGACAAAAACAACCTGGATATCCCGGATGGATTGGAAGTTCATCGCATCAAAGGTTTCAACCCCACGTCAATCTTCAAAAAAATCTCAGGCCGAAAGGCTGATGTCCCACTGATTGATATCATTTCCGACAGCCCAAGGGATGCAAGCAAGGTGGATAGCCTCGGGATTTGGATTAGAGGAAATTTTTTCATTCCAGATGCACGTAGCTTTTGGATTCGGCCCGCGGTTCGAGCTATGCGGGCATGGATGAACAAGAATGCATGTGATGCTATATTTTCTGATGGACCGCCACATACCAATACACTTGCAGCTCTGAAAATTGCCGAAGAATTCGATTTGCCATGGCTCGCCGACTTTCAAGATCCATGGACCCAAGCCGACTACTATGCCCATATGAAAATCAGCGCGATTGCGCACAAAATCCATCGAAAGTGGGAGTCTCGTTCATTAGAGCGAGCGAATCTGGTCAGTATCGCAAGTCCCTCCTGGGCTGAAGACTTGCATGCTTTAGGAAGAAACGATGCCCATGTACTTTATTACGGTTATGACGAAGCCGACTTCAAGGATTACCGACCACAAAAACCCTCAGAACTCATTATTTTTCATGGTGGATTGCTAGGTCTAGACCGAAATCCAAAACCTGTGATTCAAGCACTATCTAACCTGAAAGATCAGCTCTTACAGCAATTCGGCAAACTCGAGATTCGACTGGCAGGGAGCGTAAATTCGTCCGTAGTGGATGATTTTCACCAAGCTGGTTTGGGCAATCATCTGACCTTGCTAGGCTTTATTCCTAGAAGCGAAGTATTCAAGGAAATGGCAGCAGCGCAAATGTTACTCTTACCAATCAACAATGCCCCAAACGCGAAAGGTCGAATTCCAGGCAAGCTGTTTGAAATGATGAGAAGCGGCAAAGAAATAATGGCTCTGGGTCCAGTACAAGGAGATGTTGCCAAACTGCTGGCCGCCACAGGAACTGGACAAACTTTCGAGTACACAGATTTCGTCGGAGTGGAATCTTATTTCAATGGATTAGCCCACAGCGATCTTCAACAAGAGCTAGCTCCTACCATGAACCCAGAGGACTTCTCAAATGAACGCTTAGCAAAAAAGGTAGCGGGTTGGTTGGATGAAATTTCCAGTCGTTAGCGCTTGGATGGAATGACGTTGAAATAGATAATCGCTGCCCTTTTCATCAGTTTGCGGAAACTATCGATAACCAAATTCTCCGGGTAGTAGTTTTTGGAAAAAATCAGTTTTACTCCATTGATGGCTCCAGTAAATACCAATAGCAGCACTGCAGTAATCAAGACAAAAATTAAGTAAAGTGTGCCTCCTTTGCTTTTGCCGGCCAAGACTTGATCTCTGCCCAACGCCCAACCAGAATGCAGGTACCACATCGGATCAAGCCGCTCCGGATTCACAACATGCCTAACGTGAATTGCCGGGTCAAAAATGATATTGTGACCCTTTTGACGAAGCAGCCTTTGAACCTCCGTCTCTTCTCCATACCCAACAACATTGCCACGCATACCTAAATTTTGATCAAATCCCCCAACTTCATTCAGGCCATCCTTTCGCAGCGCGAAAACGCATCCCGTCAAAAACTCCTCTCCCTTCAATTCTGTAACCCTATCATATTTCAAATTGATACTTGCATATTCTTTTTTAAACCAATGAGGTTCTCCATAATGATACCAAGGGCTGAAGGCCCCGCCAAAGGCCACAATTTTTGATTCATCGCACCACTTGAGGCATCGATCCAACATTCCCACATCGAGCAAAATATCATCATCCAAATAAAGCAACCAATCTCCTTTGGCTTCAGCAGCTCCTCGGTTTCTCGCATGACTCAAACCTTGATTCGTTTCAATAATATTCCTCACACCATGTGCGGAGAATTTATTAATCACCTCCTGAGTCTTGTCATTTGAGTTGTTGTCAACTACGATGACTTCAATGGCCCCTGAATCAAAGAATTGTTCATACAAGGAGTCCAAACAATACGCCAGAAGTTCAGATCTGTTGTACGTACAAATAATCACCGAAAGCTTCATCTTCAATAATCTATTTCTTGGTGTCATTAGCTTGTTCTCTTCCCCTATCCCCGGCGAGGCGGTCCAATTCAACATCTGCTGCCAACCAGCCTTGCAAAGCCGCGAATTCTTGTTGCGCCGCTCGTAAGGATTGCAATTGCACTTCCCGTAAATCCAATGCGTTCATGGCACCTGACCGATAACGTGCTTCCGCGATTTCAAGCGACCTGCTGGCATTTGCGCTTAGCTGCTGCGCGAATTCATGGGTCATCGCGGCCAATTCCCAACGGTCCTGTGCATCCCCCAAAATCCTCAACACCTCTTGGCGTTGGTTTTCCGCTGCATGTTCAGCAACCATCACTTGGATCTTGGCTTGTTCGATGGCGCGACGCGTAGCACCGCCGTTGAAGAGGTTGAAGTTCAGCACGAGGTTGGCCGATAGGTTTTTTACGCGCCCATCACCGGAAAGTTCACCCGCCGCGAATTGGCTCCGTTGGTCGCCCTGAGATGCGGACAGTTGGAGCGTCGGACTCAACCTCGACTGCGCTTGATCCACGCCGATCTGGGCCAATGATTCAGCGATGCGTGCATTTTGCATGGTCGTGCCGTCGGAAAGCACCCGAACCTCGAGTGCTTTGAAATCGACCGGCTCTGGCACGTCAAGCGTTGAAATCAACGTCCAATCCGCCGTGAGATCCGCCCCGAGGAGTCGATTCAATGTTCGCTTCGCGACATCCACAGCCAACGCTTGCTGCGCTCGGCTCAATTGGTCAGATAAATACGCATTCTCCACCTGCAAGACATCAAATTGAGTCGCCGCGCCGAAGTCTTGCCGGCTCCCTGTCCAGGCAACCCGCGCCTTGGAGGCTTCCACCGCTTCATCGAGGATGGAAAGCAATCGCTCCTCGACCAACACAGCGTCATAAGCTTGCAATACCGCCGCAACCGTTTGCTCAATCATGAGACGCGCTTGGCCGTCCGCTTGTTCGACCAGGGTTTCCAAAGCGCGCTTGTTCGCGAACATCCCAAATCCGTCAAAAACCACCCAATTCAGTTGGGCTCCGAGGTTGATGGATTGGCTTTCAAGCCGTTCTTGAATGAAAGAGGTTGGGTTTTCGGATTGATCACTCACCGCACCTGCGAGCGTTGAATTCAACCCAATTTGCGGCAGCGCACCTGCTGCACCCCAAGCATCACCCACCTCGGCACGCTCAACATCGAGCCGAGCCATTCGAATGCCAAGGTTTTGCTCCAAGGCCTTGGTGACTGCGCCCATCCGCGTCAAGTCCGATTGGGAGAAGGCCGCCAATGGCATCGTGAGCAGGCATGCTGCGAAAATGTGGTTCAATGCGTACTTCATTCCTCAAACGATTGTTCTTCGCGATTCGCCGGTTCTGCCGCTTCCACAGTTGGCCAGTCGCCCTTTTTGATCCAAACCCAACTGCGGTGCAGCGGATTGATCCATTGCAAGTAAATCGGCAACAACACCAAGATGATCACCGTCACGAAAAGCAAGCCAAACGCCACCGCAATCGCCATAGGAATGAGGAATTGCGCCTGGAAGCTCTTATTCAACATCAACGGTGCAAGGCCCGCTACGGTCGTTACGGAAGTCAGAATGATGGGCCGGAAACGACTCATCCCCGCCTCCCAGATGGCGGTTTTGACATCCTTACCATTCTTGAGGTTGACGTTGTACGCCGCCACAAACACCAGCGCGTCATTGACCAAAATGCCAATGAGCGCGATCATTCCCAAAATCGAAAACAAGCTGATTTGCGCTCCGAGCAGCCAGTGGCCAAGGCTGACTCCGATGAAACCAAATGGAATCAACCCAAAAACGGCTATTCCTTGCAACGGCGAACGGAACGACAAAATGATGATGAACAGCATGAGAGCGAATACGAGCGGCATGACGGCGGCGATGCTTCGTTGGGATTTACCAACCTCGCGGTTTTGGCCTTCGAAACTCGGGGTGACACTGGGATATCGCGCGAGAATTGGCGGGAGGACCTCTTCGCGGATGGCTGCGTTCGCATCGGTCGCGCTGACTTGCGGGCCGGCGAGATCGGCCGAGACCTGGACTTCGCGCTGGCCGTAGAGGCGGTTGATGGCCGTGATGCCGCGTCCCAATCGCACATCGGCCACTTCCGTCAGCGGAATCAATGCCCCTGAGAGGTCCGCGACGCGGAATGCTTCGAGGTCGCCAATGGATTGACGGTCGCGTTCGTCGAGTCGTACCCAAACGCGCACTTCATCGCGCCCTTTCTGCAACCGTTGCGCTTCGGCACCGAAGAAACTTTGACGGATTTGGTTCATCAAAGAAGCGTGGGTGAACCCGAGTTGGAAGGCCCGCGGTTTCAATTCGATTTCCACCTCCTGCATGCCTTTTTGGTTGTTGTCGGTGACGTCCTTTAAATCGTCTCGGTTCAACATGGCTGCTTTCAATTCTTCCGTCGCCCGATTCAACGCATCGAGGTTGTTCCCCAACAACGAGACCGATACCGGGCGGCCGAACGGCGAAAACGCCGCGAAACTCAGGTTTTCTGCGCCGAAAATCGTTCCCACACGCTCCCGCACCATCGCTGAAATGTCCGTAGAGCGCATGTTCCGGCGCTCACCATCAAGCAATTGGACGTTGATGAGGCCGTTGTGCATCGCCGGCCCAACGCGTTTGTCCACAGCGACAATCATCTGAAGCGAATCGTCGCGCTGCGCGGATAGCTCCTCGTTCACCTCCCAAATCACCTGCTCGATCCGATCCAATTCCATTTTCGTGATGTGGTCACGGGTCCCAGACTGCATCGTCAAATTGATCGTCAAATTGTCGCCTTCGATGAACGGGAAGAAAGTCGTTTTCACTTGTCCGCTGCCGATCAATCCCGGCACAGAAATCAAGAAAATAGCAACGATGATGCAAAACATCACCCACGGTTGGCGCAGGCTGAACCGCAGCACGGGCGCATAGATGCGGTCGCGCATGCCGTTCATCAAATCCCGCATGAAGCGTTCGACCCTGTTCGGCTGGAAATCCCGGCGCAATGCTTTGGAATGGCCGATGTGAGCGGGCAAAATGAGTGCGCCTTCAACCAATGAGAACACCAACGTCAAAATGATGACCGTCGCCATGTCCCCGAAAAA
>Ga0181569_10002083_pt1 | contig 15849 bp, 18 predicted proteins | sample 101ome_19_FD_132452 | JGI IMG/M metagenome (GOLD analysis project Ga0181569, IMG submission 132452) | Coastal salt marsh microbial communities from the Groves Creek Marsh, Skidaway Island, Georgia - 101405AT metaG (megahit assembly) | ecosystem: Environmental > Aquatic > Marine > Intertidal...
TGCCCTTTTTCATTTGGTAGATTATAACAAAAAGGTATTGTATGTTCTATATCATTCTTGATTGCTAATTGTCCGCCTAACTCAGGTACAAATGGCCATCCGATAAAGTGTAGGCGTTCTTCTAGAGAATTATTACTCATGTCACTGCCCACTAGGGTTTTTTCTAAAATAGTATTAAAAAGTGTCCAGTGCTGAGGATGGTTGAATCCTAAATCCTCAAATGGATGCACTGCTTGTGCAATAATAGTAGTGGTACCTATTTCTTTACTGAGCAAATATAAAAAGTTAATTTTGTCGAAAAGCGGCCTACAAAATGTTTGATTGAACTTTGCATAATCTTCGTGTGTAGCAAACAATGCATCATCAATTTTCATAGATACTTCGTCAACTCTGTCTGTGGGTCTATTTGCTAACGAAGACTGATAACCTAGCACAGGAATTTTTGTCCATGTGTCTAGCAGTATTACACAATACTTAGGTCTTACCTGTAGCATACTGTACGCAGCTTGATCTAATGTTGCAAAGTTATTATCACAATGATGTATATAAGTTTTGTTAACAGAAACTCCTAAAGACTCGCCTATAGCATCGTGCCATAGTGGCCAAAAGTAGGGAATATAATTTGTTCGCTTGCTGCCATGTTTTTGAATTTCTGCATGAAAAGATTCAATATAACCTTTATGGTCAGTGAAAGTATCGTGCCATCCAAAGCTAGATTGATTCTCTGAAGACGGCTTATAATTGTTAATTCTTTTATCAACTGAATCAATACTGTATCTATCAACTAGGTTGAAATTATTGTCAGATATTGTTTGTGGACCTAGCGCAACTATTACATTTTCGTTTGGATAAGAATACTTGATTGGCAAATAATCAAATAATTCTACACTATAGTCTTGCATTAAAATACCTTTACATTATATTTTTTTTGAAATCTAAGAGCATCTAGCCAAGTGTTAACCATTGGTTTGCCTTTTATATTTAGGCTTGTATTTAACAACATAGGACAGCCTGTTGACTCAAACCATTCTTCTAGTATAGGCCTCAATACACTTGTACAATCTTTTTTGACTATTTGCACACGAGCTGTACCATCAATATGAGTTACGCTTTTATAGTCGTGTTTGGCTTTAGCGACATACTGCATGTACTCATTCATAGGTCCTTCAAAATATTCATTTGCATGCTCTTCTAAGATTGCAGGAGCAAATGGTCTGAACTTTTGTCGCTGTTTGATTTCGTTAACTGTATCTTTGATATCAAGTCTTGGATCTGCAATTAGACTTCTATTTCCTAATGCTCTCGGGCCATATTCTGCTTTTCCGTTTGCTATTCCGCAATATTTGTTTGATAGAAGATGAGTCACAACTTCTTTTGGATCAATTTGTTTGCGAATCTCGTAACCAAGATACGGATCATTAAACTTTACTCTAGATCCGTGCACAGCAAGGGCAGCACCTAGTGCTGATCCTGCATCGCCTGGGTTTGGCATAATCCAAACACTTTTGAACATTTTTTTAATCTTTGAGTTTGCTACACAATTAAGAGCAACACCTCCGCCATAACACAAATGTTCTGAATATGTTCTTGCACGTTGCATAATTTCTATTATCTTTTTTTCTGCTAGGGCTTGAGCAGATGCTGCAATATCTCTTACATCATGTTTGATAGTTTCACGTATACCCAAGTGAAGATTCTCTTCAAACAGATATTCTAGATCAACTGTAGGTTCACCAAAAGCAGCCATTCCCATGGTAATATATTCATCTTCATTTGGTTTCAATCCTATATGCTGAGTAATTGCGCTGTAAAATAAACCTATACTATAAGGATAACGCTGTGACCAAACCTTCTTTTTCTTATACCAAATACTCACAGTATCCCACTCGCCTATTGCATCTATAACAACACATACTGGCTCTATTCCACCATAGGGTCTTGTATAGTAGGCTGCTGCGGCATGACTCCAATGATGCGGAATATAAAAATCATGCTCTGGTCGATCATGCATCCATTTTTGTCCTGCATATAACCTGCGAGTATTTTTAAATCTAGGACGTTCGTAATAAGCAGTCTTTCCTAAACTAGGCAATGGTACTGGAGTTTTATCATTTTTTACTTGTGTAAACCGTTCCGCATGATGACACTCAACAATTTCTCCGTTGTTTATAAGTGCATATCCAGCATCATGAAATCCGTAGGATAACCCAGTTATACACTTATCGGTGCGAATCATATTCTTTCCATTCGCTAGGTTTGTTAAGGGTATGAGTAAAATGCACAAGTTTTACATCTGTATTAAATTCAACGCCATCGTAAAGTGTAGCGCCATTGCAGATATTTGCATAGTTTTCATTTTCGTTTCGAATATAGTCCTCGTAAGACATATTTCTCACAGTGTTTATAAATTCTTCGCTGCTCCATCTGCACACCCAGCTATCGGGAATTGTCTTTACTTTGAGTTGTTTTCTAGCTTGTTCTACAACAAAAAACTGTTCTCCATTTACTGGACCTATAGTCATACCTTCTTGTATGTAATATCCTTGCCAATACAACGGACGACTCATAAATTCTTTGAAAATATAATTGCAATTTTTTGGTACAAATTTTTGAAATCCACCGTTAAATGCAAACTTATCTGACGTATTCCACCAAGCTGGTAATAGTAAAAATTCGTCATCATTTATAGGATACTCTATTAGTTCACGATAGTTGTTTGTCAACAGCAGATCAATATCCATTACTACAACAGGTTCGTCAATCCTTGTTTGCATAACTTGAAGTTTGTTCCATTGGAGCATGACCCTGTCATCAAACGGTTCTCTAATCCATGTAATTTTATAACCAATATCTTCAATTTTTTTGTTTAGATATTCTTCATATCTTATATCGTATTTGTCTCCGATACGTACACAAAAAATACGCACTTTTTATCTCCAATTATGTAATCAAATAAACACTGATTTTTTCATCGGTATCTACATCAAAAGAAAAACTTTCTTTAGAATTAGGTATAATAAGTGTCTTTATTAATGCATTGGGATTATTATGTTTGGTTACGAACAAATTTAAATCTTCATCCGAACTGTCTACATCATGTAAAGTGACAGTTATTAATTTTTCGGTAGATTTTTCACTGTGCTGTAGTTTCTTAAAGTTATTTTTATAAACTTTTATTTGGTTTTGTTCTTGCTGCTCTTGGTATTCTTGGATCTGTTGAATCCATTTAAGAGTATTTGTATAAATGCTATCAAGATCATAGCCTGCCTCTCTTACAACTTTCCATTCGGCACTGTTATAAGGAATAACAGGGAACCAATATTTCACTAACGGATTTTCATCATTTTCATCGTCCCAATATGTAACTTCTATTGTATCATTTTGAGGATTAGAAAATCTGATCGACTTAATATTGTCTTTAGAAAACACTTTATACCTATGTTTGGTTTGCTTTTAAGTTATAGGTATTTATGGTTTGTGCTGTTCCGTTTGGAAACTCTTGAGCACGATAATCATCAGCGTTAACAAATAGTGTTTGATAGTTGCCAGCACCGTCTAGTCTTGTATCTACCATAGACGATCCTAGATTTGTACCTGTTGTATAATTATAGTTAATACGTGAGCCTACAACATTGACAGCAGTATGACGTACAACTTCTTGTAAAATTGTGCCAATTTCAGCATCAGTGAATTCTTTAAGATCATTATTAGAGTCTGCGTACATCAATTGTGGTATTGTGCCAACACTTGCAGCATTTACTCTAAACAAATAATAACTGTTGATTGTGGTTGGTTGATCTAGAGTTTCTGGAATACCTGCTGCTGTGTACAAACTTGTGTCTGCTCTTGTGTCTACAAAAACAGCAGTATTTGCACCACTCACCTCAGTACAACCACTCAAGGAAGTTGCTGTATGAATCCTATAGGTACCTGCTTGATCTGTGCTGTTAGTACCGTTAGTAAGAGTGTCAATTACATCTGTGCCAAAGGTATCAATCATGTCTTGTAAACTCATACTAACTACATCAGTACCGTCATAATAAACCGGAAATCTTTTATTGTTAGTATCGGATGGAGTGCTAACGGTTGCAATTGTTTGACTTATTTTTGCGTAGTTAACAGTTGTGGTACCAGGCTCCGCAGTAGTGCCTTCAGCAGGAAAAGCTGTGGTGCTTGTAGAATGTGCGCCTGCAGTTTTTCTAGTATCTGCTAAAGTCCCTAATGATCCTCCGCTTGAAACAACAGTCAATGTAACTGGAATGTTCAAACTATACTGCCTTATCATTTCTTGTTTCAGCTGGGTAATCTCACCAGATGTGGCTTCCCGTAAATTGTTTCCATCGTTAATTAGTGGTGAACGTACTGCCATTTCATAATCTCCTAATGGTATTTATTTTTAAACACCACGAATAGTTTTTAATGTGGAACCTGCAGAATTTTTTATAAGCAAAGTGTCTGTCGTTGGCCCTGTGACTGTACCAGAAAAAGTCGTGTTACCACTCGAATCAATTTTCATGTCTGTTTGTCCTTGCCTGCCAACTCTAAGATCATCCTCAAATACATCAATTCTGTAGAAGTTATATGTTGTATCATGATCCGCAGAAGTAAACAACCTTATCTCTCCGCCTTCATTACTTCCGCTGCCTGGGCCTGCGACTTGTAAAGCCCCTGCAACACTATCTTCAGTACCTATTGTTATCTCACCAACAGCAGATAGTGTCATGTTCCTTGACAGCTTTGCTAAATCAAATGTTTTTGCCATTATACACCTCGAATTGTTTTAAGTGTAGTACCTGCAGAATTTTTAATCAACAGTGTGTCGGTTGTAGGACCAGTTATTACACCAGTTACATCTAGAGTACCTCCAATATGAGCTGCTCCACCTATGCCTACTCCGCCTGTAACAATTACTGCACCTGTAGTTGTATTTGTTGCTGCTGTTGCATTAGAAAATGTTATCACACCTGTTGCGGAATCTGTTGCGTCTGCTCTTATAAAGGATGTTGCCTCTAAGCCATCAACTGTATCTGCATCAATACCATTACCGCTGCCTTCGTCAGCTGTTGTCAATACAGAATTGCCTCCTACTGTCAAACTAGTGGTAATTTGCACAGCCGCAGGAAGTCCTACTGTAACAGCCGCAGTTTCGCTACCACTACCACTTACTTCAACCTCATTTGCAGTTCCTGCTACAGTAGCCACATAATTACCTGTTGACATTGTGCCAAGTGTAACATAGTTGTTAGGAAGAGATCCTGTAAAATTAGCTCCATCTAAGTAGTGAGATCCTTGCTGACCGTCTAGTGTATCAGCATCAATGCCATTACCTGCTCCTTCATCGGCTGTGGTTAGTATATTATAGAAGGTAGCACCGTCTTCTGTGAGTGTCCATTTGTCGCTGGTTTCATTCCATAGTAGTTTAACATTAGTGCTTGTTCCACGTTCTATTTCTATACCAGCATTTTGACTAGGAGTGCCTGTTTCGTCTGAATTCAGTTTAATTATTGCATCTCCGATGTCTTTTTCATCAGAATTAATAATAGTTTGAGTACCGTTTACAGTTAAGTTACCGCTAATTATGAGACTGCCGGTGATGTCCATATCATGCAGTACTTGCAGATCATTAGACACTATCACGTCTGATTCAAATGTTGCAGCAGGTGTCACAGTGATTGCACTACTGTCTGTTGTATCAATTATTGGTGTGAACAAAGAAGTTGTAACAGTGAGATTATTTCCAATAGTAACATCACTAGGAAGTCCTACTGTAACAGCCGCAGTTTCACTACCACTTCCACTAACTTCTATCTCATTTGCTGTGCCTGCAACAGTAGCAACGTAATTGCCTGTTGTATCTGTTCCCATTGCAATTTGGTTAGCTGTATCAAATAAACCTAAGGTAATTTCACTGATAGCTTTACGTTTCTGAGATCCTGCGTCTAGTATTACTAATTCATCGCTACCAGCGGCAGCATCTGTCATATCAGTAAGTTCCGATAAATCCACATCAATTGTCGGAGTTGCTGATTCACCCGAATTATTTTGTAAATCAATTAAAGCGCCTGCGGTTAAAGACTGTACATAATCTCCAGTTGTATCGGTGCCAAGTGCTACAGAGTTAGCAGCAATGGTGGTAGCAATACTAATGCCGCCGTCACTACCAACTGTTGTTGACCCAGTTACATCTCCAGTAAGCGCAACACTATCACCTGATTGAGTAATAGCTGCTGCTTCAATTCCGTCGACAGTATCTGCATTTAGGTTAGTTACCACTGTTGTTGATGCAACAGTGAAAGGTGCAGTGCCTGTAGTGTTACTAAAGTTTACAGTAGCTCCCGAAGCTGCTGTAAGAGTAGTTCCGCTATCAAAAGTTACAGTACCGCTTGTTATATTATCACTTGTGTCTGTGCGTAAAAATTGTGTACTATCTAGGTTGTCTAAAAGCTCTGCATTAGACGCTGTTCCTGTTATAGTACCAGTTACAGCACCAATAAATCTTGTAGCAGTAACGGTGTTGTTTACAATAAGATCATTTTCAATGCTTACATCAGAACTGAAAGTTGCAGCAGGTGTTACTGTTATTGCGCTAGAATCTGCCGTGTCTATTGTAGGAACAAATAAACTTCCACTTGCTGTAATATCACCTACTACATCTAATGTAGTACTAGGCGTAATCGTTCCCATACCTACTCTGTTTGCTGATTCGTCTACAAATAGTGTATTTGTATCAAAAATTGCATCCGTGCTTATAACAAGATTACCGGATGAATCAACACTTAAATTTCTAGGAGTTTTTGCAAGAACAAAAGCTGTTGTCGTCATTTAATTACCCTCTTTGCTACGTGTATTTAGCTTAGAGTAATGACTTATTTTACACCTGCTTCTATAGGAAATACTGCAATCATATAGGCTTTTAGCTCTTTACGTATTTTTGCTGCCAACTCGGAATCCATATTTTTGAGCTTAAAATAAATTTTTTCTAGTTGTGAAAAATTATGAGTAGGGCAAAACCCTTCTAGAAAATTTCTTGTGTATACAGATAGCTTTGCAAATGCAGGATTATCACAGTTTGCTCGACCTTCTGGGTCTAATTTGATAGCATTTGATGACTGACTGCTTCTAGTGCCTGCTTCGATTAATTCTCTTAAAAACATAATTCACCTATAATGTTGGTAAATGTATTTAGCGCAGTTGTTCTATCTCATCTTTGCAAGCAAGTTTTTCTTTTTTCAATTGGCTGATTTCTAATGAATCGCTTTGGGGATCTGACTGCATACGCTGTAATCTTTTATCGAGTTGCATATGTCTTTGTTCAAGGATTTCAATACGATGTTCGTTATCTGTCAAAATATATCTCCTTCATATTTAATTATAACATAAAAATAAAATATGTAAATATCTTATTAAAAATGATAGCTTTACAAACTTTACATAAAAAACCAGTATTTTTTGAATGGCCTAAGCTGTACGAACCAAAGCCTGATGCAAGACGTGCTGTTACATCTTGTGAAAGATTACTTTATGACTATCCAGACGATCTTTTTATTGTGTTTAATTTACTGTTTGAACATGCTCCTCTCGAAATTAAGCCATCTAAAATTTCTTGGGATCCGATAATCGACTTTATAAAACTAAATTACAAAGACATACAAAATATACATTTTATGTTAGGTGACGTAAGCCACGGATCAGATTTTTCTACATTTTACCAAACAGAAAAGTTACCATTGCTTATTGATTATCCTGAATATATTTTTTATAGTCACCTTAAAGTTCAATTCCCAGATATACCAATAAAATGGTATCACTTCCATGACATTCCATTTTTTGATACAAGTTACGCTGATGTCTTTTTACATGACTTTCTTTATAGATTCACTGATATAAAAAAGGATGCAAAATTTCACACAGGCACGATGATAAATTTTCAAGGAGAAAATTTTTCAATAGCTAAAAAATTAAGTTGTATTAATAATTTAGATAGAATTGAACGTAGCTACTTAACTGTTTTGTTCGATAATTTTGATATTGAGCTTACGCACTTATCGAAACTAAACCGTCATATTCCAAAACCTAAATTCAGTCCTAGAATAAAACACATATATAATACAAATTTTGAAAATACAGCAAAAAGATTTTCAAAAGATCAATATAATTATAATATCAATCATGAACCCAAACAAATAATAGACTCTCTTAATCTAATACAAAATAGCTTTTGCAACATTGTAATAGAAGATCCTTTTTGGTCGTACGGCGGTAGGATCACAGAAAAAACTGCTAAAGCAATCATAAGTCATCGTCCCTTTGTTCTTGCAGGATCAATTGGCACATTAGATTGGTTACGACGGCATGGTTTCAAAACTTTCAACAAATGGTGGAGTGAATATTATGATGTAGAACTAGATCACTGGCGAAGGTTAGAAGAAATTTATAAAGTTGCAGAATATATAAATTCATTATCATTATCAGATTGTAGACAAATGTTAAAAGATATGAAACCTACAATAGCACACAATTATGAGAATCTTGTTAAAAACTTTGCACCAAAAACCTTAGGTAACCTAACTAAAAGATAGGTTAAACCCATATTTTGCCATCTAATCCTGGTCTTAAACCCATTTTTAGCAACTTTATGGTTAAATACCGTGGAGAGGGCAAATGAAAATTTTTTACATTTACTTACTATTTTTTTTAGTACCAGTTACTGCGAGTGCCGAGCTTACATGGGGTTTTAAAAGTCCTGCGTTTCACTACGGTAACGGTTACAGTACACACGTCCTTAGCGTTGAGCAATTGCAATTCAATAGACAGGAAGATTTAAGAAATGAAGCTGAAGCAGAAGAAGAACGTTTAGAAAGAGAATTAGAAAACAGTGTACTAAACAAGTTTATCAGGAACCTTGAATCAAGAATTTATGCAACCCTATCAAAACAAATGGTAGATTCTATGTTTGCAAATTGTTCAGATGATTGCTCAAACTCAGGAACTGCGGAAGTAGAAGGAGCAACTATAACTTGGACTAAAGATGAAGTAACAGGGGAGATTACTTTAACTGTAGATGGAGAGGACGGTTACACTGAAATATCTATTCCAGGAAGCGGGGAGTTTTATTTTTGATCAAACTCACTTTAGTCACTGTTAGCATCCTTGCCTTGGCAGGTTGCGCAAGTTATGAAGCTGCTCAAGAAATGCAGAATAATTTGCCAACAGAAGCACGCTCCCAATCTGAACAGACATATCTAAATGCTGTTCCAGAATTAGATGGAGAGAAAATTACTGTAGCAGTTTATAACTTCCAGGATAAAACTGGACAAAGAAAGCCCAGCGACAGACTTGCAAATTTGAGCAGCGCTGTCACACAGGGTGCTGAAGTATGGGTAATAAAAGCCCTGCAAGATGTTGGGAACTGTTCATGGTTTGATGTTGTAGAACGTGTTGGCATGGATAACATTATTCAAGAAAGACAGTTAATAAGAAACACAAGAGAAATTTACCAAAAAGATGAGCCTGATGGCCCTCAAGCCTTACAACCGCTAATTTTTGCAGGGCTGCTAATTGAAGGCGGTATTGTAGGGTATGATAGCAATTTATCAGCTGGCGGAGTAGGAGCACGATACTTAGGTATTGGCGTGCAGGATGAATACCGAGTTGATAATGTAACTGTAGCAATGCGACTTGTAAGTGTAAGTACAGGCCGAGTGCTTGTTAGTGTTGCTACAGAAAAAACCATAGCAAGTTATAGAAGTAGCGGCGATGTGTTTAAGTTTTTTGATCTCGGTACAAAAATAGTTGAAAGCGAAGTTGGATGGTCTGTCAATGAACCTGTGAATTATGCTGTAAGAGCAGCAATTGAAGCAGGTGTAGTGCAACTTATTTACGACGGAGAACAAAAAGGATTATGGAATTTTAAAGAAGAAGTTCTAATAAAAAGAAAACAATAGGGGAGAAAAATGAGATACATATTGTTTGTAATACTTGCGACGTTTATACCCATAGGTTCAGCGTTTGCAAATGAAATTTATATAAACCAAATTGGTGACAGTTTAGATTTAGACATCACGCAAGATGGACAAAATAACCAATTTGGTGATTCAACAACTGATATCACACTTAATGGCGATGACATGACATTTGCTATTACTCAGACTGGCGATAGCAACGACATTGCAGCAGTCATCAAAGGCAACACCTACACCGGTACTTGGTCATTTACAGGTGATAGTAATACTGTAGCGCTGCTTTGTAGCAGTGTAACTACAGGATCGTGTGAAACTGTTACATTAAATATTTCAGCAACTGGGGATAGCAACCAGTTCTCAATTGATATTGGCGAGACAAGTGATAGTGATAACTCAACTGTAGCGTTTACGCTTACAGGAGACAACAGCATTATAGATACCACAATTGATGGTCAAAGTGCTGCGCTAACCGTCACAGTTGATAACAGTGCATCACTAGCAACTACCAGTACAGCAGGTGACGAAGGTAACGAAGTAACAACCAGCCAATCAGGTAACGGTGATATTGTAGGACACACTATATTGCTTGATATAACCGGCGGTGGCGGAGCTTTTGACGTAACACAAAGTGGGATATACGATAATCTAGTAGATGGAACTTTCAATGGTGACAGTTTAGATGTCGACATTACACAAACAGATTAAGTTTTGTTTTTTGCTGCTTTTGTTTCCTTGCGTGGCTTTTGGTAACGCTGGAGAAATAGGTAAAATACAAGGTAGTGGAGTACTCGAACGTGGAAAGATAGTCGTCGACGGCATAACAGGTGTTGGCGTACAAAGTATGGACACTGCGGTCACTGCAAAAGGAAAAATGCGCATTGACTTTGTTGATGATACTCGAGTTGATATTACTGAGCATAGTCGCTTATTAATAGATGATTTTGTTTTTGATCCCGGTTCAGGTAATGCCAGCCTTGGCCTTACTGCTGCCCTTGGCACAGTGCGTTATGCAAGTGGTCAAATTGCAAAAAATTATCAGCAAAATGTAAAAATAAGAACTCCTAGTGCAACTATAGGAGTAAGGGGTACAGATTTTATAATGGTTGTAGACGAAATAGGAGGTAGTATGATTACGTTGCTTCCTAGTTGTGATACAGAAGGATACTGTTACACAGGCGAAATATCTGTAGAAACAGATGCGGGGTTTGTAATTATGAATAAACCTTTCGAGACCACTATGGCATCTTTAAGCAATAGAGCTCCTTCGCCTCCTTTGGTTTTAGACCTAGATGAAACTATGATAAGTCAATTATTAATATTAAGAAAACGAACACCTTATGAAGAAGAAGAAATTGCGATTCGACAAAATGCAAAAAAACTATATGATTTTTTAGGTATAGACTTTTTAGCAGAATTTGACGCTTTAGATATCGATGCACTTACAGAGTCAATTGAAGGAATTTGGATAACTGCACTAGACGAAACAGATTATATGCTAGCAGATGTCCTGTACAATATGCTTGATATGCTAAATGCTGCTCTAACAGAGTTATTTCAAGATGAATTACTAGCCCAAAACGCAATGTTTTTCCAAACACAAGAGGAAGGACTGGATCCGTTAACTGGTATATATTATGAACTACAAGACGATCTGCATCTCGTAAGACGTGAAGACAATATGACAGATAATATTTTTGATTTAAATTTAAGTATTAACAACAGTTACGAAATAAACATTGAACAACAGGATTTTCATTATTATGGATATAAAGTGGGCATCGGTAGCTCTAACTCTATTGACCTTATTCAACGTCAATACTAGCAACGCTAACGAAATATATATAAACCAAGTTGGAGATAATCTTTCATTGCAAGTGCAACAAAGAAGTGTAGACAACTACATTAGTTTTTCAAGCAACGGCGATGATAACACAGTAACAATCTATCAAGGTATGCATGCAGACGGCACAATTGATACAGATGAAACCGGCGGGCACGAAGCCTATTGGACTCTTACTGGTACAAACAATATAATATTAAGCACACAAACAGACACTAATAGAGGAGGCGGTGGTGGCGCCCCACATCACCTTGCAAATATTATTTCAGGTGATTACAACGATGTAGAGCACACTCAAATGGGCAAAGCAGGACATGACGGTTTTATAGAAATATCAGGCGACTACAATACTGTAGACCTTTATCAAAGAGGGAATGGCGGTCAACAATGGGCTGATATAGTGTTAGACGGCGACAACCATTCAGTTACTGCAACCCAACGTGGTACTATGGCACACTCACTTGCCCTTGACCTTACAAACGGTGGCGGCGCCTACACTGTAAACACAACACAAACTACCAATAGTACTGTGACCCAAAAATCATACAGTTTAACAGGAATATGTACAAATGCATCAGGGTGTGCTGTTACAGTATCACAAAACTAGTAAATAGCTGATGAAACTCTTAACACATTGGACACTGGCTTTTGTTACAGCCATACTTGTAACTCTATTTCACTTTTCTAACAACAGCATTGTTGAAACAGCACGACTGAAAAGCTTTGACTTATTGCAGCAAAATGACGAGATAGTGCATAGTAAAGATATTGCAATAGTTGAAATAGACGAAGCAAGTATAGAAGCATACGGTCAATGGCCTTGGAAACGCACCGTGGTAGCAGACATCATATGGCAGTTAAGGCAAGCAGGTGCGGGCATAATTGTATTGCCTATACTTTTTTCTGAATACGATAGACTAGAAGGCGACCAAGATTTATTAGACTCATTAGTTGGCAACGGCGTAGTTATTTCTCAAAATGGCAGCTTTGACATAGATCGTAACGGCGTTCCAAGAGGCGTAGCAAAAATAGGTGACCCACTTCCATTTTTGTTTGAATGGAACGGTATGCTTGGTCCTATTGAAGAGTTTGGTACGAATGCAGACGGTGTAGGCGTGTTAAACACAGTGCCTGAAATAGACGGTGTTGTTAGACGTTTGCCTATGCTGATGCGCATAGGGGAAGAAGTATATCCTAGTATAGCAATCGAAGTTATTAGGGTTGCAGTGGGTGAGCAAAGCTATCAGGTTAAAAGCTCAGAAGGGGGTATAGATAAAGTTAGGGTACCAGGATACCCCCCTATACAAACTGATGCCAACGCTAGGGTATGGCTTAGATGGAGCAAAACATTTGATACTGTGAGTGCTGCTGACCCAGAACAGTTCAACACACTGCAAGGCAAGACAGTGATAATTGGGCCCACAGCAGCAGGTATATCAACTATTATAGCTTCGCCACTAGGCGGACAACAGGTATACATGCCTGCGGCAGTAAGCCTGCAAAATATACTAGACGGAGATACTGTGAGCAGACCATATTGGGCTCCCACCCTAGAGCTTGCTGCTACTCTGTTATTAGGTTTTGTAATTGTACTGATTGCTCGCTTTACACCATACTGGGCAGCAGGTTTGAGTCTTGTGATACTTGCTGGAGCTACTGTGGGCACTGTATGGTATGCTTGGGTCCAACACCTATACCTCATAGATGGTACCATGGCTATGCTAGCTATAGTTCTAGTAGGACTGCATGCTGTGTTTACAAGATTTGTTTTAGAGTTTTTTGAAAAACAAAAAATCAAAAGACAGTTTGCAGGCTATGCGAGTCCCGCAGTGGTACGCATGCTACAAGAAAATCCTACTCTTATAAAGGAAGGCTTAAAACGAGAAATATCCATATGTTTCAGTGACTTACGTGGCTTTACTCCTTTAGGCGAAAGTTTCGGCGATGACGTTAAAGGCCTTACTTCGATTATGAACAGATACATGGATGCAATAACACAGCCTATCCTAGATGCAGATGGCATGGTTATCAAATACATAGGTGATGCTAGCATGCATGTTCACAATGCCCCCAATGACGATCCCGATCATGCAGACACAGCAATTCGTACAGCGCTTGAAATGCTGCGAGCAGTAAACAAGTTTAACACAGAGATTACTCAAGAAGGTAGGCCGCCCGTAGGCATGGGTGCTGGCATAAACACAGGGCTAGGGTATTTAGGCGAAATGGGCAGCACCAAACGCCACTCATACGACGTGCTAGGTGACAGTGTAAGCACAGCAGCACGCATTGAGTCCAAGTGCAAAGAATATGGGTGCACACTGTTAGTAGGCGGCGCAACACGTGATCAATGTAAACAGGATTGGTTTTGGCTTAAAATAGATGATCTCGCTGTCAAGGGTAAAACAGTTGGTATACCACTGTACACAGTATTAGACTACACTACACCCGCATACCTTGAATCGCAAAAACAACATCAACAGATGCACGAACTGTACAGAGCACAAGACTTTGATGCAGCTATACAACTGTGCGAATCGCTGAAAGATCAATTTGAAGGGCGCATGGGAGACTACTACAAGATGTGGCAAGAGCGCTGCGAGTATCAAAAAACACAGGATCTTCCCCAAGACTGGAATGGGGTGTTCACAGCTACAACAAAATAACTACTGGCCTGAGCTATCGAACTCTTCAGATACTGAAGCGTATCTGCTGCGGATTTCATCAAGTTGTTTTTGTTGCTGAGGTGTCATTTTTGAACGATACTCCAGCGCAGTTTGCAGCTTTTGATTGAGACGTATCATGTCATTGTCTAACATACGCACACGGTCAATAAGTGCAACAAGATCCCCCATAGCTGAATCTATCACAGGTTGTACATTACGTGTAGCCCATACCCATATGTAATAGATAAAATAGCCTAGGCCCACTGCTGCAACAATTGGAAATCCATACTGTGATATATACGTGCCTAGATCAATCACGGGGTTTATCTTCAGGGTTACAACGTACAAGCCAACCTGACTCATTTACTACGAAACGATCACCTGGTTTATACAAGGGCTGTTGTTTGGGTATCCCTTGTGCATTCTGCCATGGCTCTCCTGGCCACGACCCTTCAACACGCCAAGCAGTTCCAGCTTGGTCAATTGCGTAGTCTATCCAACGCATTAATCTCTCCTAGCATCTTCTTTACCTTCATTAGCTGCAATACGATCCACTGGCGGTTTGATATCCAGTGCATAACTCATCAACGCATCTATCTTTACTAGGTCGTTGTTCATTGTTTGCACTCGATTGTTAAGACTTTTTATTATATTAGCCAGTGTTCGTACTGAATCTGTAACGCCATCAAGTATGAATTTGATAGTGAGAAATACTAGATATCCTCCTGCAAGTGCACTCGCAACTGGAAAACCTACATCAGCAATCAGTGAGAATATCTCTCCCATACAGCACCCCTCCGTACTGTGTATTTAGTTACTCGGGCAAGTTAAGCAATCCCTTAAACCATTTTTCTACAAAATGCTTGCTCTTGGGCGAACTAGGATTTTCCAGTTCCTGTGCTAGACTGCGCAGTCTTCTAAGTGCAGCTTCTTCTTCTGGAGTGAGATCCTGTATACCTTCTAGTCTACCAATTTGCTGAACCAGTCTTTTGTTGCGCTCTCGTGCAGTGTCACCTCTTGCAGCTTGACGCAAAAATCCCAACAAACCTCTGCTTTTAAGAAAAGCTCTTACACCACCACCAATAGCTTCATCTAGTTTTTGATGTTCTAGATAAAGTTGATATTGGGATTCATAGTGTTCACGTAGTTGTTCTCGATTCATTGTGTTCTCCGAGTTTTAATGTTTTAATCAGTGTCTGGACCATAAAAACGTGCGCCGCTCACTCGTCTTGGCGTGGTGTTTGTTCCACCGTCAAATGGATTAGGTCCTTCTTCTGTGTCTGGATAACGGTAGTGAATATCAGGATTGTTGCGCCGCTTTTTTTCACGCTCAGCCTCAAGCTCATCGTTACTAGGACCAGTGACTTCAGCATAAACTACA